>Ga0208034_1000607_pt1 | contig 27445 bp, 30 predicted proteins | sample June2015DPH_8_10_FD_184699 | JGI IMG/M metagenome (GOLD analysis project Ga0208034, IMG submission 184699) | Peatland microbial communities from SPRUCE experiment site at the Marcell Experimental Forest, Minnesota, USA - June2015DPH_8_100... | ecosystem: Environmental > Terrestrial > Soil >...
GTCAAGCGCGGCTATCAGGTGATGAACGGCGAGAATGAGGTGCTGGAGGGTATCAGGCGTGTCTCGGTAGCGCTCAAGGCCGGGATGTACCGGATCCACGCGCGGAACAATCCGAAAACGCTCAAGGAGTTGGAGGTCTATTCGTGGTCTGAGAAGGCGGCGAAGCGCGGCGAAGAGGAACCAATCAAGGAAAATGACCACACCTGTTTCGTGGCAGGGACTCTGATTTCTACGCCTGCGGGCGTCGTGCCCATCGAAAGCATTTCTCCTGGTGATCTTGTGCTCAGCCCACTCGGCAGAGCCAGAATCCTCGAAATCGGCGTACGCGAGGCTGAATGCATTGACACTGGCGTGCTCATTGGAACGCCAGAACATCCTATTTTCTCACAAGGGAAATGGGTTAGATTGGATGCTGTAGAGTATAATGAATTATGCGAGTTGAATCAGTCATATTCAATGGAATCGAGTTCAGGCGTTACCCGGACTCCAAGCGCACCTCAGACCGCAATTACTTTCGTCCGCATGCTGGACATATCCGCGCCGGCACTAAGGCGCTGCACGTCGAGATTTGGAAGAGCATCCACGGGCCAGTTCCTCCCGGTCATCATGTGCACCACATCGACGAGAATCCAGGAAACAACGATCCTTCCAATCTCGAATGTCTTCCCGGTCATGACCACCTATCTCTCCATACCAAAGGAAAACACAGAGATCCCGCGCACATGGCTCGAATCATCGAAATGGCCAAGACGTGGCATCGATCAGAAGAGGGCCGTGCATGGCACCGCAAGCAAGCGAGAAAAACAATCTCTCGTCTCATGGAAGCTCGCGCCACATACATTTGCCGCGGGTGCGGGAAGGAATTTCAGGGCTGTATTCTCGGGCGTCATTTCTACTGCAATGTCAATTGCAAGCAGCGCGCCAGCTATCAGAAGAATCTGGGCGCGGAATCCCGCATTTGCGCGGTCTGTGGCAAGCCTTTTATGGCGCATAAGCACAGCGTCACAAAAACCTGTAGCCGCTCATGCGGTACACGCCTGCGGTGGACAAAAAGTCTATACGATCAAAACTGAGCACGGTTGCTACATCGCCAACGGTATTCTCGTGAGCAATTGTGACGTGATTCGCATGTGCGTGAGCAAGATGATCCCGAAGTGGCGTGTCGGTTAATCTACTATGGAAGCGTATCACGATTCGTATTCCTATTCAAGCACTATTGTAAGATGAGCGCATGGACTCGCTTTCGCTCGCCAAGGCGCGCGCCGCCGAAAAATTGAAGATCAAGCCGGCGCCGCAACTGAGAGGCGCGGCCGATATGTATTCCAATCCCGCTGCGAACGTGGGTTGGGGCACGACTTCGCTGGCCAATGGCGGGCGGCATGTTCCATTCCGCATCTCGCTCGACTATCAGAAACTCGTTTTCATGTATCGCGGCTCCTGGATCATCCGCTCAGTTGTGGATACGAAACCCCAAGATCAACTGAAAGCATTTCCCACACTTACCAGCCAGGTTACGCCCGAGGAAATTGCAGCCTTTGACAAGGTGATTGCAGATACCGCAACGCTCCAGAAGTACATCGAAGGCCGCAAATGGGGCCGGCTATTCGGCGGCGCACTCGGAATCATCATTCTCAAAGGCCACAATGATCTGGCGCAGCCGCTGGCGCTCGAGGACGTGGACGTGGACAGCTACCGCGGCATGATTGTCGTCGATCGCTGGAGCGGCATGAGCCCCAGTTCCGAGCTCATCAAAGATTTAGACAATCCATCGGAATATGGCCTGCCTGTGTATTACGATGTTTATACTGAAGCCGGCCAGAATCTGCGTGTGCATCATAGCCGCTGCCTACGGTTTGTGGGCCGTGACTTGCCGTTGTTCGAGAAGCAGATCGAAACCTACTGGGGCATGAGCGAGATCGAGTGCATCCTGGATGAGCTGAATCGCTACGACTATGGCATGGCAGCGGTTGCGGACCTGATCTCGCGCGCCAATGTCTTTGCCATGCAGAACCCGATGCTGGCCCAGATGCTTTCAGGCGTGGGCCTCACACAGCAGCAGTTGAATGATTATCTCCAGCGTGTTGCGGCGGTATCGGAAACGATTACCACGAATGGCCTATTAGTGCTCGGCGAGAATGAGGAGCTTTTCACGCATACCTGCTCGTTTTCGGGGCTTTCGGACGTGATGCGGATGCAGATCATGTGCCTCTGCGGGGCCAGCGGATATCCAGTATCGCGTCTATTCGGCGAGACGCAAACGGGTCTGAATTCGAGCAACGAAGGCGATTTGCAGGCGTATTACGATAATGCGGATCAGGAGCGTAACCAGAAGGATCGGCCGCTCATGGATAAGCTGATTCCCATTATCTGCATGAGCACCTGGGGGCGGGTTCCCGATGATCTCGATTACAACTTCTGCCCCATCCGCAGCATGACGGCAAAGGAGAAGGCTGAGCTCGGCAAGACACAATCGGATGGCATTACCGGACTCTTCAATGCTGGAATTATCGGGCGCCAGACGGCACTGCGTGAGTTGCAGACCGCATCCAAGGTGACGGAGCTCGGCACGAACATTACCGACGAGATGATCGAGGAAGCGGATGACGATGTGCAAGTTCCGCTCCAAATCGAGGCCGAGGAAGCGCGCGCCGGCACGGAAGAGTTCACCGAAGGCAAGACAGGCGTGCAATCCCAGAAAGTCAAAGGCGCCAAGGATTCATGGTTTTACCGCGCATGGAAGAAAATGCGGGGATTTAGCTATTCTGATGGTGAGCAGTTCTAAAGTAAGGCGAGAAGATGCCTCCGTTCCACCGTCCACTGCGCATCGAAACCGAATACCGCCGCGCCCTGAATGCGCTGATGCAGTCATGGCTCAAGATTGTTCCACGTGGAACAGACCTGGACGCAATCTTCGCCTTCCTGAATAATGGCGGCGGTGAGCGCGTCATGCAAGCCTCGGACCGGCTTGCGCGTTCAATGGTCACCCAGACGGCAGTCCAGAACGCTAATAGCTGGCGTGAGGCTGCGCGCAAGTCGAGCCAGGGCAAACGCATATTTGACCTGCTGCGCACGGAGATGCAGGGGCCTGTAGGTCTTGTCATGCGCGGACTGGTCGCGCATCATGCCAAGCTGATCCGGTCGATTCCCCAGGATTTGGCGCAGGATGTAGCCTCGCAGATTGCCACGCGCCAGATGCGGGGGGAACGCGCGGAGGTAATAGCAAAGGATATTCGGCAGCGGTTCCCGGAGATCACGCGCTCGAGAATCGCAATGCTCGCGCGAACTGAGGTCGCAAGCGCTGCCACATCGATCAGCGAAGCGCGGGCCAAGAACCTCAATCTGCCTGTATATGAATGGCTTAGCTCTGAAGATTCCCGCGTGCGCCGCTCCCATCGCAAGATGGATCATGTGCTCGTGTTCTGGTCTGATCCGCCCGCTCCGGAGGCTTTAGCAGGCGAGAAATCGCGGCTCGGGCATTACCACGCGGGCCGGGCGCCTAACTGCCGCTGCGATGCGAACGTGATCGTGGACCTGGATCAGGTGGAGTGGCCTGCGCGATTGTATTACCGAGGCTCCATTCAGCGCGTCACCCGCGCAAAATTCCTTAAACTTGCTGCATAATAGCACTTGACATGGGGATACACTTGGGGATACGGTATCCGCATGTACATCCTGTTTGCACCTTCAATCATTGCCTTGCTGTGGATGATGGGAATCTACACCATCAACACCTACACCAACGGGATGCGGGATCGCTGACATGCGTAGAATCGGCGTTCCCGTAGTCATCCGCATCACCGATGACATGCTCGAAGTGGCGCGCAAGCTCGCTGCGGCCAAGAATAAGCCCCTGCGCACGCTGCTGCGCGAAATCATCGAGGATGTGCTGAAAGAGGCGGAGAAATGAAGTGGTTGGCGTGGGCTTTCTTCATCATTCTGGGCGCGGCGGCGGGAGTCTTTCTCATGCTGATGATCTGGTTTATTTCAATGATCTGGCTCGGATGGCCGAACTGATGCCCACGCCGCTGCTGATGCTCTCCGGTGATCCAACGGCCAAATCTGGTCTTGAGCACATCGTTCAGGATTGGCCAGAGCTTCCGATTCCGTTGATGATCCTCTCCGATAGTCCTTGCGCGACATCTGGACTTGGCCGGATCACGCGCGAATTGGCGATGAACATTTACAAATATTTGCCCCATGTGTTCCGCGTGGGCTGCATCGGGCCTGGCGCCGGCCTGCCATTTGAGCCGCCGTTCTTCCATCACCGCATCGACCAGATATCCGATTGGACCGTGCCCGATCTGCCGCTGATCTGGCGGGCATTCGCGCAAGGACAGCATGGAATCTTGCTGGTGATCTGGGACGCATCCCGTCTTCTCTGGCTTTCACATCCTGAGCCCTACTGCCCAAATCCTGAGCTCAAGAAGTTCCTGCTCACAAAGCCATTCGATCTGTGGACCTACAGCGCCATCGATGCCGAAGGACCGAACGGCAAGCTCTCTATTCTGCTGCGTGAGGTATTGCGCGGATTTGACCGCATTCTGGCCTATAGCGAATGGGCAGCGCGCATTGTTGAGCGCACGATCGGCGACGGCAAGATGATTGAATCGCTCCCTCACGGCATCGATCCGAAAATATGGCGCCCGCGCGGACGTGACAAGGCGCGGCGCAAGTTCGGCCGGCTCGTATTCGATACCGATTTCACCATCGAGTCCAATAAGTTCGTGATCGGCATTGTGGCGACAAACCAGGCGCGCAAGGATTACGGAACGGCCATCAAAGCCGCGGCCCAGATTGCCAAGAATCACGACGTGCTGATCTGGATCCATACGGATGTGCTAGAACGCTACTGGTCGATTCCGGCGCTCTTATGCGATTACGGCCTAAATAATCAGGCTGTCGTGACGCATGGCCAGCTCACCGACGAGCAGATGACGTGGGCTTATTCAGCCTGCGATGTGACGTTTGGGATCGGGCTGGCTGAAGGCTACGGCTTTCCAATCTTTGAATCTCTAGCCTGTGGAGTGCCGTGCATCCACGGAAATTGCGGAGGTGCTCCGGAGCACATGCCCAAGGAAATGCTCATTGAGCCTGTCGCATTTCGCACCGAAGGAACGTTCGGTTCCCAGCGCCCGGTATACGAAGCCGATCAATGGGTAGAAGCGGCATTGAGGGTAAAAGGGGTATACGCCTCCCTCCCCAAGCATTTAGAATGGCCTCAATTATGGCCCAGATTTCGAGCATGGCTGGAGGCGGGAATTGCAAAGGAAAAACAAACGCTATCTGTGGTTGGTCAAGAAGATAGAAGAACATCAATCAGATAAGTGCCTTTTATGGCCCTTTCAGGTTGATAAAGATGGCTATGGTCGGGTTCGTCCTGGTGGCAAGAGGATTACTTACGGAGCACATCGAGTTGCGTTTTTATTGGCAAATGGCCATTGGCCAACGCCTTGCGGACTCCACTCTTGCGACACCCCTCGCTGTGTGAACCCGAGGCACATTTGGGAAGGAAGCTCGGCTGACAATAATGCAGACCGAGCGAAGAAAGGCAGAGGATTGATTGGAATAAGACAGCCAGATGCAAAACTAACCGATGAAATCGTGCGTCAAGCACGCATCGAATATATCCCCAGAAAACTTGGATTTCATAGACTTGCCAAGAAATACGGAGTTTCAAAACCGGCCATGATGAGCGCGATCAAAAGAAAGACATGGAGGGATGTTTTATGAGTGATGAAAAATTTATCTCTGAATCCGATTACCGGCTCTACATTCCATATGTCAATCGACCCGACTTACTGCGCAAGGCGCTTGATTCTGTCCAAGAGTTACAGCCACATATCACGATCATTGATAACTCTCCGGACGGATTGCCTCAATCTAATTGGAAGGCCGAGATCATCAGGCCGCAGGTTCCATTGCTTTTCTTCCAAACCATGAATCTCATCCTGTCACATTCACGTGCGCGAGGCTGTAAGTATGCTTTCTTTCTGCACAACGATGGCGAAGTCCACAAAGGCTTCGCTCAGAAAGTTCTACTCATCGCACGGAATGCGATGGATAACTGGGGCATCATCTTCACGCTCTACGATGTATTCGCGTGCTTCAATCTCAAGATCGTGGATGAGATTGGCCTGTGGGACAATAACCTGCCCTGGTATTTTGCAGACATCGACTACTATCGCCGCCTCAAGTTAGCCGGTTTCAAGGTTATCGAAGCAGGTCAGGGAGTGACGCACGCAGCCAGCCAGACGATCAATTCCGATCCGAGATTGAAGTTTCTGAACGGCATAACATTTCCTCTTCATGCTGCTTACTACAAGGCTAAGTGGGGAGGAGAGTCAGATCACGAGACATTTACCGAACCCTTTGATGGAAAGCTGCCGGAATGAATCTAGAAAGATCACTATCGACAGACGGGTGGATGGAAGAATGCGAATTGATCTATCTTGCGTCCGCTGCCAAACGAAGTCTTGTTATAGCTGAACTAGGATCGTGGAAGGGACGATCGACCTTAGCTCTTGCTGAAAACACAGACGGTGTAGTGTTCTGCGTGGATGTGTGGGAGGATAATCCTCTTCGTCCTATGTACACCGGCGTTCGCGGTTCTATCTTTTGGGAGTTTCAAGAGAATACTCATGAAATAACAAATGTCATTCCGCTGGTAACTACCACAGACTTAGCGGCCGCAGCGATGAAAGAAATAGGAGCGAAATTCGATCTTGTATTTATCGATGCGTGTCACGATTTTGATTCGGTCGAACGCGACATTCTCTCCTGGCGTCCACTTCTCCGAGATGAAGGAATTCTGTGTGGTCATGATTTCATTGGCGACTATCCTGGAGTAGCTCAGGCCGTCAAATTGCACGTTCCTCGCTATCGACTCATCAACTCAATCTGGACAACCGAGCCCATTAACTAACTAGATTCCTTTTGAAATTCCCCTCTTGACTTGCGCATAGGAATACGAATTTAGGGATGTGCTATGCTCTTTTCGTGCCTCTTACAGCCAAGGGCGAGACCATACTGAGGGCCATGCGGTCTACCTATCCGTCCAAGAAAAAGGCAGAATCTGTTTTCTACGCCAGCCGGAACGCACACAAGATCACAGGCGTTGATGCGGCGGCAGACCAAAAGCGCGGCCGGATTACCTACTACGCCAGCAAGCTCCCCGACAAGGAAACGTGGTTCCAGACGCCTGAGGGCTATCGCATCTACAAGGATGTGCCGATCGCGCGCACCGGAAGTCAGAACTACCTGGGCTACGAAATCAAGAAGAATCCCGGCTACAAGCCTGAATGGAACATTGGCGACGATGATCAGGTAACGGTCTATCGGCCTGAGTCTGAGGTGCTGGCGCCGGCGGCGCTTGCATCATTCGAGGGCAAGTCGGTTCTTGACGAGCATCCAGCTGATCCCCAAATCCTGATTGATGCGCTCGATGAATATGAATCGGTGAGCCGCGGACACGTTCACAATGTACGTGCCGGCGAGCGCATGGCAGACGGCGAAATCGGGCCAGTGGCCGATCTCTGGGTCAAGCATCCCGAACTGAATATGAAGATCGAGGGCGGCGTGCGGGATGTGTCCTGCGGCTATACCTTTGTGCTGGCTAAAGATGAGCATGGTAAATTTATCATGACGGAGATCAGGGGCAACCATGTTGCTGTGGTGCCCACCGGCAGAGCAGGACGTTTGTATGGTATTGGCGACAAAGCGCTAGAATCAACCGACAGGAGAAGCAGCATGGCAAAGCCTACCTTCATGGAACGTATTCAGGCCCTCGGATTCAGCTCGTGGGCCAGAGAAGCCAAGCCGGAGGAGTTAGTTGAAGGGCTTGCCGAGCTTTCGACCTCGGGCGTGAAAGACTCCAAATCCGTCAAGGACGAGGAAGAATCCGAAGCCGAGGCTGAGCGCGAAGAAAAGGAACGCGAAGCCAAGGACAAGAAGCGCAAGGCCGCTCGTGACGCGGCCGAGCATCCTGCGAAGTGCATGTGCGATGACTGCATGGATGCGCGGGACTCCAAAAAGGGCGGCAAGGATGCCAAAGAGGAGTTCGGCGAGGACGAAATGACGGACGCCGACAAGCTCGAAGAGGAAGAGAAAAAGGACGACAAGGAAGAAAAGAAGGAAGCGGCGAAGGACGAAAGTGCCGTGATCCTGCCCACCAATGAGCATTCCAAGTCCGAATTCTCGACCGGCGATGCCGCGAAACATCTGCTCACCCTGAAGCCCGTGATCGCCAAGTACGGCGACAGGGCTGCAAAGGACGCGCTCAACTCTCTGTGCAAGGGAATCCGCGAAGTCAAAGCTGGCGCGAAAGATAGCGCCACCAATCCCTTCGCGCTTCTGACTCACATCACCAGCGCCGATGGCATGGGTGACAATGAGCCGGAAATCCCAATGTTCCAGTTCTTCAACGGGAAATCGCACGCCGATGGCCTCAAGGCGTGGAATGAGTACCAGGATCGTCGCGCAGCGAATCGTCGCGGCTAACGCCAACGAACTAAAGGAGCAATCCCATGCCCGCAAGCATCATTCCGGTAACAGGACTCATCCAGGGGCCGATCGGCACCATCTCGCAGTCCGATTATCCGTTGACCACCAATCGGTTGCTGAATCCGACCGATACGCTTTCGGCCAATTTCGGCGATGCGCTGGTGCTGAACTCAAACAACACCTATTCGACCGTGAAGCAATACATCACCGTGGATAGCTCCTCGGTCACCGGAAGCACGCCGATTGCATTCGCGCAGGCCAACGTCAAGACCAATACCTACTATCCAGCCGGCTCTGAAGGCACACAGATGGGCTCGGGCGTCTATCTGCCCGGACAGCCTACGGATGGATTCGTGCGCGGAACCATCACGGTAGCGGTTCCCTATGGAACCCCTGCCGGTGCCGGAGCTCCGGTCTATATCCGGACCACCGCAAGCGGAAGTTATCCGAATAGTCCTGTCGGCTCAATTGAAGGCAGTTCACTCTCGGGCAACACGGAATTGACCAATGGGATTGTGTTCGCAACAGGCATTCTCTCGACCGATCCCGCAACTGGGCAGATTGTTGCCCAAGTAACGATTTTGGAACGTCTGATCCCGTAATACTGGAGCGCAACGATGAACACGAATGAACTCTATTTGACCGCAAAGCGCAAGGGCGTTGCGGAAAGTCTCGAAGAGGTATGCAGGGCGGCGGGAATGACCGTCAGCTCGTATACCAAGAGTCTTTATGCGTTGCGCATGGCCGGCCCCGGCTGGAACATGCTTGGGGCAAAGGATGCCTCTTCCACCGGCCAGATCTTCGTTCAATCGGAACTGAACAAGCCCGACGTTCGGCTGCACATGCCGCTCGAAGGCCATACGTGGTTCCGCGATGTTCCGCTGATGAACGGCGGCGGCTGGGTCGATACCGAGACAGCCCAGTTCGTGGATGTGTTCTCGCCGAACAACGTGGCCAGCCCGAACACGACCGGAACCAGCTCGAACAACATCCGCACGCTGAACTACAACCGGACGCAGGACGTTTACCCCACGTATGCGTATCAGGTCAACATCCGCATTCCGCTGATCGAGTCTCTGAAACTGGCGCAGGCCAACAAGAGCCCGAATGACATTCTGGACAAGGGCGTGCGGACGGACTGGAACAAGACGCTCGACATGAGGGTCTATCTGGGCGAGCAAGCCAATCAGGGCCTTCTGAATCAGAATCTCACGGGCGTGGTGAATCAGCAAATCCAGGCCGGCGCGGCTGGCGGAAACTATCTCTGGTCGGCCAAGACGCCTCTCGACATTTTCAACGATTTCCAATATGCGGCCAAGACGACCTGGGCCAACTCTGGCTATGCGCTGGATTCGGTTCCCGGTCGCTTCCTTGTGCCGGCGACGCGCTGGCAATACCTCCTCCAACCGATGACGCTGCCGACTACCGGATCATCAGGCGGACCGGCAACGACCATTCCGGCCTTCGCCAACGTGCTCGAATACATCAAGGCGAACTACTGGGGTTTGGCCATCAACGGCAAAACACCGGAGATTGTGCCGATTCCCTACTGGGCAGAGACGATTGGGACAGGATCGACGGCTCAGTTAACCAGCTACACGTTCAATGATGATTTCCTGAACTTCGGCATCCTCCAGGACATTCAGCGGATGGGCGGACCGCTGAGCCTTCAGGATGGCGCATTCGTGGCAACCTACATTGCCAACACCGGCATTGTGAAGCTCTATCGGCCCACAACGATCATGTATCAGTACGGCATCTAACGCGTTCTGCTCGCTGGCCATCGGGCTTGGGCTTAATCGGCCCGAGCCCGTTTTGTTCTGCTACTTCTCGGCTCGATGACCTCTGCTCATGAAAAGCGAAGGCAGGCGCGGAGAGGTGTATTCAAGATGGACAGGAGATTGCAGAGCTTCGGCTTCGCGTTTGATGCGTGCCAAGCGCAAAAACCATTCTTGAGAATTTCTCCATGGCGAGGCAATATCGCACAAAGCCACGGCCTCAGATAAAAGTTGAGTGAGATCAGAAATCTGCCATTGTATCGGCGTCCATTCCATGTACGGTGTGTTGAATGAATCAAGAAGCTCCTCTAATGATGGTTTAGATATTTCTTTCAATACACGTCCCGCAGTATCCATCGCCTCATTGATAGATTTAACGGTTGATTTCTTCATGTTTTCCTTTCTGTTCCTTGCCTTACCTTGCCTTGCCGCGCCCCGCCATGCCCCGCCATGCCACGCCGTGCTCAGCCACGCCATGCCGCGCCGGGCCGCGTTTAAGCCAACTTCGGCAATTCGATGTGGACGGTTGCGCTTAATGATTCCCGCTTCTTGTAGAGTTGCCGTCCCTGATCCGCTGCTAAGCGAATCGCCCCGAATACGGCTCCCGCGAAAAGAATCTGTTTCTGCTCTTCCGCCGAAAGCGAATTGAAGAACTGTTCTTGAAGAATGCGCTGGCTACGATCGCCGCGCTTCACGGCGCGATCAATGCGACTGATCCGCGTGCTGAGAATCGGCATGACGCTGCCGGTATCGGCCAATCTGATGCCATAGCCAAACGTGCATGAATACTCAATTTTCATGCGATGTAGCGCGCGCCGCAGATGTGCTTTCCCGCGCAAATCCATCTTGACACCGCTGCCATGTTCAATTGCCATGTAGCTGAGTTCGGCACCGCGTTTCTGTATGGCGAGAAACTCTTGAATTTGGATTGATTCTTTGTCCAATTCTGCAATTGTCTTTTTCACCTTTCCTCCTTATGATGCCCTTGCCTTGCCTTGCCACGCCAGGCCACGCCGCGCCGAGCCCAGCCCGGCCGCGCCCCGCCTGGCCCGGCCGCGCCGAGCCCAGCCCGGCCCTGCCGAGCTAGTCCCGTTGACTCCATTTCGTTGAAACGACCTTGAAGCGCCCGTAGAATCCATTGTTGCGCGGCCTGAATCGCCCAATGCCGACAAACGAGCCCGCCTCTTTCAAATGATGCTCAAACACTGTCGGCGTCACCGTTTCGTCAAGGACATAGAATGTGACCGTGGCTTTCCACTCTTTGATGAGCGGGAAGCATTTGAGCACACGGGAACCCCCGCCGCGTTTGCCATCCGAGGGCACAAAAAGCCATTCGCCAAGGACTTGATCTTTGTGAATGCCAAGTGGAACGGCATCCATCACGAGCACGCCGGCTTCAAAATGCTTCGTGTATGTGCTCTTGCCCTTACCGGGAATCTGCACAGAAAGAAATCTGGCAATCTCCGAGAGCGCATTTTTGAAGGCCATCGGCGGAATGTATACCATCCCGTCCTCAGAAGTGTGCAGACGATCTTTCCACGTCCGCGCCTCATAATCCTGTGCGTTTTCCTTTTCTAGCTTCTCGGTTTGGTAATACCGAGATTGGCTATAAGGACTCACTGATTCCAACTTTGCTTCACAAACTCGCATACATTCTCCTTGTCTTGTGCAGCGATGCCGAATGCTGTTTTGTCTAGTCAAGACATGCGATGACTAGCCGGACCGGGCGTTGCTGACTTTGTGGCGTTTCGCCAATTCCCTAACTGCCAACTCGATTACGGCAGTATGGGACAGGCCCAAAAAGGCGGAGAGCGCGATGATGAGTTTCAATGCGCCCTCCGTCAGTCGATACGCTCTTGCGGTTCGTTTCGTCATTCGCGGTTTACCTAACTGCTACGGACACGGTATTACAAAACGCAATACATTGTCAAGAACATTGTAAAATGCACTCATGCCGAGCTTTCCGAGTGAAAATATCAGCTTGTTTTTCCAATTGATCTACGGCGGTTTTGGCTGGGGGCGCTCTGGATGTGACGCTTATCTCGGGCTTGCATCGGGGCTTCCGCAGACAGGCAATCCGCCGTATTATCCCGACAGCATTCTGGCGATCTATCCCAAATGGTTCGGTGCTGCTACCGAAATCACCGGAACTGCTGATGGAACCACGGGAGTCATTATCAACGTGGATTCGACGGCTGGCGTTGTCGCGGGCCAGTTCATAACGGCGCCCAATACGGCGCAAGGAACGGTAGTCGCTTCCGTTGTTCCGAATACGAGCATCACGCTTTCAAATGCTCCCTCACAGGCCGGAGCGATCACGCTTTCGATCTATGAGGCTCCCCCGGTTCCGCTGGCGCTGATTCAGCTCTACATCAATATCGCCTATGCCAGCCTTATGCAATCGCGCTGGCGTGAGCAGTGGCCTCTCGCGATGGCGCTCTATGTTGCTCATTACCTGACGCTTTGGGAACAGACCGAAGGCCAGCCACAAACCACCGGAAGCCAGATTGTAGCGAATAGTCTGCAAGCTGGAATCACAATATCCCAAGGTGCGGACGGCGTGAGTCAAGGGCTTGCCATCCTCGAAACGCTGGCTTCATGGGGAACCTGGACACTCACGCAGTACGGTGTGCAACTGGCTACAATGGCGCGGCTCTGCGGATCTGGACCGATCTACGTGCGCGCCGGCGGCTGTGGCCCACAGGTTCAGGGCGGCGGAGGTTGGCTGTGAATATCAGCTACAGTTCAAGCGGGCCGGGAATGCGCCAGATTTACGATGGGATCGCAGCTTTGCAGGGCGCGGATGCGCTTGTGGGAATTCCCGAAGGCGACAACCGGGAAGAATCCCTACTGGCGCGCGTGTCACTTCTCAAGCCCACAAAGAGCGGGAAACCGGGCAAGCTCGCGCGCAGGCTATTGGAAGCAGCGAAGAAACCGATCTCAAACGCAGAACTTCTCTTCATTTTCACAAATGGTTCTCCTCTGCGCGGCCAACCTCCCCGCGTAGTCATCGAGGCAGCAATCGAAGCCGAACCCACTAAAACATTAATTGCAAAATACATAGCGGCGGCTTCGGTTTCTGCTCTCGATGGCGATTATGACGGCATGATGCAGAATCTCGATCGCGCCGGCCAGATCGGGGAATCCGCCTCGAAACGCTGGTTCACCGATCCCAGAAACGGATGGGAGCCGAATAAACCATCGACCATCGCCCACAAGGGCAGCGACAGACCCGGAATCGACACAGGACAAATGCGCAGAGCTATACTTCATCAGGTAGAGCGTGGCGGGCAGGCGCATCAAGGAAATGCTGCGGCATTGCCACCAAATTCGGAAATTTCTTGGAGTCACAATATCACCGAGATTATCGATGAGGTTCTTGAAGACACAGAAGAGGTTATAGCAATATGATCGTCTACATAGCGACGCATCGTCATAGCGGAAAATCCTATGTGGGCTTAACCAAATTTTCTCTGGAAAAGAGAAAACGCCAGCATTGCGTTCCACGCTCCAAATCGGTTTTTAGTCAAGCGATAGCAAAGTATGGCCTCGATGCTTTCGATTGGTCGATTTTGGAAATCTGCGCAACTCCACAGGTGCTTGCAGAGCGAGAACGCTATTGGATTAAAGAACTTGGAACGTTGCACCCCGGAGGATACAACTTCACTTCTGGTGGTGATGGAGCGTTGGACATGCCGCCCGAGGTCAGACAAAGAATATCTAAATCAAAGATGGGCAAGAAACAATCTGAAGAAACAAAGGCGAAGCGCGCAGCGAAGGCCAAAGGTCGCAAAATGTCACCCGAATTCGGTGCTAAGATTCGAGCGCGGATGCTTGGAACACATCTATCAGAACAGACAAGGCGCAGGCTGTCAGAGATTCAGAAGGGACAGAAGCGTAGTCCGAGGAGTTTAGAAATACGCGCGAAAATATCCGCATCCCATATGGGTAAACGACTATCGCCAGAACATCGCGCCGCTTCTTCTAAGGGATGGTTCACTGGAAAATCATGGAATGAAGGTCTTACATTGAGCGCCGAACGCAGGGCGAGGATGTCTGAGGCCCATAAAGGCAAAACGCATTCTGAAGAAACGCGAGCAAAAATGCGCGAATCGCATCGGCGCAGATTGGTGGCGTTCTAATGCCTACAATCAGCCTCACGCGAGTTGCAAATAGTGCCGCATTTGCCCAGAGCTATATCGTGAATCGATCAGTCGGAAACTGGCAAGAAGGCGGGTATGTTTTCACCACAACATCCATCCCTTTCTATGGGATTGTGCAGCCAGCAACCGAATACGATCTTGCTCAAGTTCCCGAAGGAGATAGAGTTACAGGAATGCTCGGATTCATCTCCGAGCAACCCATGTACAAGACCTACGTGGAAGGAAGCGTTTCGGGAATTGGAGATCAAATTGTATGGCGGGGCCAGAATTACAAAGTAGTCGCTGTCGTGCCCTGGCGAGATTTCGGCTTTGCAAAGGCCATTGCTGCGAGGTTGAGCGGTGAGTAGTTACGCAGTCCCCAACGTGGGCACGATGACCTCTACGGGCCTCACCGCTCAGCAGATGAGCATTCTCTTTCAAAACATCACCCTGCAATGTCTCGGGATCACTCCTAGCGGTCCGACCGATCAGCAGGCGTATTTCAATGTGCGCATCGATTGGCCTACTACCGGCCAGCCTGCATGGGCGATCACGGATGACATTGCGTTCCTGCGCTGCGTTGAAGTTCCTGATCGCTACAACACCGCACACGAGGTTCAGCCCGTAACTCAGGAACCTCCAACGTATCCCGAAACCACGATCTATACGCGCATCTGGCAGACGGATTTCATCTTCTATGGCCCGAACAGCTTTGATCGAGCGCGGCAGGTGAAGGCGTGTCTCTACCAGGATTTCGTTCATGCTATTCTTGAGGCGTCGAATTTATACCTCGACACAGTTATCGGAACGCCACGCCGCACGCCTGAACTCTTCCAGAACCAATGGTGGGAGCGGACAGGGTTTTCGGCGCGGATGAATGAGCAGGTGACGGACGTGCTCGTGAAGCCGGCCATCCAGCTCGCCAACATCATCCTCGAGGATGTGAACGGGATATTTGCGGAAATAACGGTTGATTTGTAGGAGCTTACGAAATGGCCACTCAAGCCTTACCGCTTTCGATTCTATGCGATGTGACGGTTTCAGTCACTCCCGCAGGCGTAGCTGTTCCGGCTTTCAACCAGGGATTGATCGGCGGCAATTCCGGCCGCTTGCCTTCCTATGGTGCGAATTCCCGCGTTGCTCTCATTCCAGGTACTACATGGGCGTCTTCGATGGCCGCTCTCGGCTATCAGCCCACCGATCCCGAATACATCGCAATGGGCTTGTATTTCGATCAGGATGCGCCCCCGGTCACGCCGCCGCAATACGGCTGGGTCGGATGTCAGGATCCCACGGCAATTGCTGCGATCACGGTTGATTCAAGCTCCGCCGGCACAGGATGGAAGCTGGGCGATACCTTCCTCATTTCACAATCGAACGCCTCATTTGGATACGGCCAGGTGACAGGCCTATTCATCACGGTCGATGCGGCCGTCGTTACCTCAGTCGCCTTCATTCCCGGGCAGCAGGGAACCGGCTATTCGGTCGCCAATGCTCTGACCACGACCGCACAGGCACCGAGTACGGGCATCAATCTTGAAGTCAATATCACTGCGGTAGGCGAAACGGTTTTGCAGGCGATTACAGCTTGCCGGCTTGCGAACACAAACTGGTACGGATGCATGTGGACGAGCGCCGGAGATTCCGATGTCGCTCCGATCGCAGCCTATGAGCAAAACGTGCAACCGGCCATGCAATATATCTATTCGACCACAAGCCTTTCCGCGCTTCAAGGAACCACAGGAAACGTGTTCTCGGCAATCAGGGCACTCAATTATGGCCGTGTGCAGGGCATCTATACGAGCACCAGCAATGTCCCGGTTCCACCCGCGCCGAATAACGTCTATGCCGCTGCCGCACTTCTGGGAATAGCAATGGGCCTGAATACCGGGGCTCCGAACAGTGCTTTTACGATTGCGGCCAAGACACTTGTCGGCATCCAGACCACCGTTCTAACCCAAGCCCAGATCAATGTATTTGCCGGAACTCCGGGCCTTGGATTCGGAAACAATGGCAACAGCTACAACAATTACGCAAACAGCTACGATTTCTACTATCAGGGCGTCAATGGAAACGGCTTGAGCTTCACGACCGTTCAAGGCCTCGACATGCTGGCTGCGGATTGCCAGATTTCAATTCTTAATGTGCTAAAGAGTCTTGCGTCAATTCCGCAGACCGATCCCGGACAGGCCTTAGACCTTAATGCATGTCGCGGAGCATGTTCACGATCGGTCAATCGTGGATTCCTTGCCGGGGGTGTATGGAATGGCCCAACACTTTTAGCTGGGACTGCGCAGGCACTTACCCCAGGAATCGCACTTCCAAGTGGTTATTGGGTAGGTTCACTTTCTTATGTTACTCAAACCGCAGGAGATAAAGCGCTATTCAAATCAATGCCAATTTACATTGGGGTGATCACAGCCGGAACGCAGCAGAGTTTCGTAATCGGAATTTCGGTTCAGCAGTAACAGGAGATCAAGATGGCGAACGGAACAACGACATATTCATTCAAAGACCTCACAGGGGCAATCGCCTCTCCGCTGGCCGGATCTTTCATCCTAGCTGGCGGCAATATCGGCGATGGCAAGATCACTGTGGAAATGACCCACGAGTGGACGGAGCATGACGTGTCTGCGGACAGCGCCGTGATGGTTTCCGCATCCCCTGGCCAGAATGGAACCGTCAAGGTATCGTGCCAGCAGACCTCGGCAGTCAATGCGTTCTTGAAGACTGCTTTGAATCTGCATCAAACAGAACTTCTCAACAGCAATTCAACGAACTGGGCGGCGATCGCGCTTGATCTTCAGAATCTCGTGACCGGCGATCAGAACGTTTGCACGGGCGTTTCGTTCTCGAAAAAGCCCCCGCAACCCTATGGAGCGAAGGGCGAATACCTTGAATGGACGCTCTTTGCCGCTAACATTGCTAATCAGTAAGAGGGATCATGGATCACAAGGACGTTCAGATCGGCGAGCATCTATACCGCATCGGCCAGTTGAAGGCAGCGGATGGAAGCTGGATTTATTCGACATTCGTCAAGCGCTATAGAGCCTATCAGGAAGCACAGCCGGCGAACTCAACAAACGGAACGCAGGAAGCGCCAACGGTTGCCCCTGAAGTCGGATTCGCCATGACTGCCCAGTTCCTTATCGAACAACTCAGCCGCGAGGAATTGGCCGAGGTACAACAGCTTTCACTCGCCTGTTGCGGGCGCTACAGTTCCAAGACGGGCACGCAGATTGCAATGCCGATCTTGCACAGCGATGGACGATACGCGATCGCCGATCTTGAATTCGATGCTCCGCTGGTTTACAAGCTCACAACAGAGTGTGTGGCGTTCAATATCGCCCCTTTTTTTCCAGGCGCCGGATCGAGTTCGAGCGAGACCCCGGCGACGATTGTCCAGGGACAGAGTACCCAACCCTAGATGGGTTTCTTTGGCGCCCGGTGATGGCTGGACTTTGGCAGCATCGGGACGTGGTTCAGGGAGTTTTCAGTTTCAGGGATTTGTGCGATGCGCACGAGTTTTTAGATGTGAAGGAAAAGAACGAAGCCGACTTCCGCGCATGGAGAGCGGCAAAGGCGGATTGAGCGATGGCATTAAAGATTCAACGGTCGTTTTTGCCATCTGCGCTTGGCCCGGTTGTTCGCCTGCTCTTTCGCCGTAGCCCACTTGCAATTTCCTGGTTCATATCCCTTATCGTTATTGATTCTCTCGATACTCATATGAGGGGGCGGCTCTCCCATATCTGCGAGAAAATTCTCGAAAGATTCCATCCACCTATCGCATACCTTTATCCCACGGCCTCCGTAGCGTTCAAAAACTGGATGCGATGGATTATTGCATCGCTGCCTGATATGGCACCACGAATGAAAGGCGCGGGAAGATTTAGATTTTCCGTGCTTGGTATTCAATCGCACACGCAAAGCGCGCGCTTCCGTGCCTTTGCATCCACAACTTCCAGTCCCTTTATGCAAAAGTTGAGCCGTCGAAATGAAGTTTTCTTTTCCGCACGAACATTTGCAGAGCCAATAGACTTTGTCGCCTCGTCGCTCCACAGTTTCCGTGACCGTCAATCTATCAAATATCCTGCCTGCCAAATTGATCCTTCGTTGGGTATTTCCGAGTCTCCAATTTCGCATAATGTGAAGTATAACACTAACGTCTCAACTTGGGGGCTAATGTTGTGGCAGAAGTGATCAAAAGTTATCTCGTGTCTTTGTCCGGGTCGGTGGACAGGGCTTCATTCGATAAATTCGCCGGCGCCCTCCAAGGCGCGGAAAAGCAAGTCCAGTCCCATGTCGGTGGCATTGTCGGCACCTTCCTTAAATTCCAGGTAGCAGGAACAACTGCCTTTGCATCGGTGGGATTCGGGCTCATCTCCTATATCGACAAGCTCGCCCAGGCTGATCTAAAGACCCAGCTTCTCGCAACCCAGAACATGATGAGCATCCAGCAATATCGCTCCGTTTCGACGGCGCTTGACGTTCTGGGAGTCACGCTGAATGATGTGTTCTTTGGCACCAAGGAACTGCAAGAACGATTCCACATGCTCATCGACGATCAGAAGCAGCTTGCGCTGATGCTTGGGCCAGGATACGAAAAACAGCAGCAGATGGTGCGGGACGTGATCTTCCAACTCCAGCGTCTCGAGGTTAAGGGCCAATACTTCGGCATGAAGTTCGCCGCCGATTTGCTGGAGCATCTGGGGTTTGGCAAAGGAGGAATCGTTCTTGAGCTTGAGCGGCTGAATGATTTTGTGCTTGCCAATATGCCGCGATGGTCCGATGAGATTGTGAATCACATGATTCCGGCGTTGGGTATGACGTGGGACATTCTGAAGAAAACCGGTGGCGTGCTGCTCGATCTCTCGGTAGACTTCGATAACTTTGTGGGAACGCTTTCAGGCGATGATTCGATCAACACGAAAGCTGCATCTTTTGAGAGTTTTGCGCGATCGATTGAGCATGTCGTTTATTGGATCGGCGAAGCAATCAAGCTGATGCTGGGTCTTGAAAAGGTTGGCGTCGGCAGTGTCGGCGCCATCTGGGATCTCGGCAAAGCATTTCTGAATATGCCCACGCGCGGCGGAAGTTCCGCAACGATGTGGGCTGATTTGAATGCAGCCGCAGATCAGGCTATCAATGCAGTCCACGGTCTGGATCAGGTTGGCGGCGTTCTGCTGAGCGGAACGCGCTACGGCGATCAGTTCAACTCGGCGATCTCGACCGCAGCACTTGCATCGACCGTTGCTGGAACTCCTACTGCCAATGCGCACCAGATTGCACTGGATGTATCGCGCGAGACGGGCATACCGGCAAATCTTCTCTATGGCCAGATGGGAACCGAGACAGGCGGATTCAAGACCTTCGCTGGAACGAACAACTATGCGGGAATCAAAGTTGCAGGGACAGATACATTCCGCAACTTCCAGTCTGTCATGGATTTTGAACGCGCCTATGCGGATACGCTTAATTCATCGCGCTACGTTCAGAACAATATCCGTTCCGCTGTCACCGCGGATCAATTTGCAAGGGCCTTGCAAACACCCTCGGGTAACTACTATGGCAATGATTCGGAAGCAAACTATGCGCGCAATGTCGATTTATGGGCGGGAAAGTTTGGCCAGGTAACGATTGGATCCATCACGGTAAACTCATCGCCAAATTTCACGCCAGATCAGCATGCGGCGGCGATTCAGAAAGGCGTGAGCGCAGCGTTCAAAGAGCAGGAACGTGAATTGATGCTGGCCTTCGCGGGAGGATACAAGTAGATGGGCGGCATCTCACTTCCGCAAGTTTCATCGACCGCGCTTCTAGGTGTGGGCAGCATTGTTGTGTTCGCAGAATCTGCGGCAGAACAAGCCTCATCATTTGCAAATCAACAAGCATTGCTCGGGCAGGTAGCAGGTCAAGACGTACAATTCAGACCTCCGCAGTGGTCACAACCAGCGCTTACCATGCTTACCGTTCCGGCAAACTATGTACAGGCGCAGAACGGAAACAGCGCAGTCGGCGGCACATCAACGGGAGCGATAGCGCCGAGTTCTCCTGCTGCTCCCAGTCCGAACACTGTCCCTCAATATCTTGTTTTCGATGGCGTGATGCGCCTTTCTCATTCACAACGCGCGAGACCGACACTTCATCCGATTCAAGATAATGCAAACGTCACCGATCACATCATCCTCGATCCCGCGCATCTGGTCATGGATGTGCTGATGACTGACGTGCTTCAGCCATATGCGGAAGGTCAGTGGGTAGGGAATCCATCGAAGTCCATTTCCTGCTTTGAAACGCTGGACAATCTTAGGCAGGCGCGTGTTCCGCTCACGATCACAACGCGACTCAAGACTTACGTGAATATGTTCATCGTCGATGTGCAGCCCAACGACACAGTGAAGGAACGTTATGGGCTGCGCGCAACAGTCGAGTTTCAGCAAATCTTTCTCTTCAATGTGGCGACGCAAACCGTCAGTGCGCGCTCACAGACCACCGGCAGCACCACTATAGGGCAGACAAATCCAGAGCCCGTTCCCTCCGGAGTACAGGCCCAGAACGGATTGTCTTCGACAGCCACTGATGTTCTATCGTCCGAAGCAATTCAGGCGGTAGAAGGGAACGTGATCGGTGCAGGAAACTGGTCTAGCAACAATACTGGAGGTCTGCCGCAACCATGAGCCAGATCGTTCCATTGACGAATGCGCCAAACCAAACGCTGAACGTCGCACTGAATGTCAATGGATCAGTGCTGCGCCTTGGTCTGTTTATTATGTTCAGCGAAATGGCCCAATACTGGATTATGAGCATCTTTGATGCAGGGGGAAATCTTCTTCTCTCTTCAGTTCCGATGATTACGGGAAGCTGGCCAGCATCGAATCTGCTGGCGCAATACGGATACCTGAATATCGGCAGCGCGTACATCATCAATCTAGGCCAAGTCTCGAACGATTATCCAGGCGCAAACGATTTAGGGAATAACTTTCTGCTTCTTTGGGATGACAACGCATGAGCGCGAATCCCTACAATCCGATTTCGCAGATTCCCAACATGGGGCGCCAATGGTCGCTTGTCGTGACAAGTCCTCCGGATGATACGGGGAATTCCACACAGGCGACACTCGCATCGACAGGCTTCATTCCAGAACCTATGCGCCTCCTGTTCGAGGTCAATCTTCCGGGCTATTCCTCGCACGCAACATTCTGGACTGCGAAGATCGAGATTTACAACTTGGGAGTCGATCAGGCGCAGCAGTTCATCACTGGTCAGGGATCGACGGTCGTTCTCTCGGCGGGATTTCAGACAGGATCGTTCGGCATCATCTTTGCCGGCGAAGTTTATCAGGCGCTCTATGAGCGTCCGGACGTGATCGATTCCAAGGTTACGCTGATGTGCTACACGGGCATCAAGGAGACGATCGCGAACTTTGCGCAGTTCCGCGGCAATGCGAACATGACGCAGATGGCGTTGATCTCCAAGATGTGTGCAGGAGCGCAGAATCCAATTGCGATCAATTCGGGTTCCACTGACACGCTGAATTCGATGCCCACTGCGCAATCGCAGCTCCCAAGGGCAAGGCCTTTCTTTGGTGATCCGCACAAGTACATCGATGCAGTAGCGGCTGCGAACAATCTGCAATCATGGTACGGATCAGACGGACTCTCGGTTAGCACAATGAGCGATGCCGATGCTGTATCGACCATCACATATACATCGACCACCGGAATCTACGGCGTTCCGCAGCAAACACAGGATGGCGTGAACTTCATCGTGGCGCTCGATCCTCGCTTGCGCGTGAGCGTTCCGCCGATGCAGGTCAATATTGCCAGCTCGATCATCCGGCAATTTGAATTCACGCCTCCAGGATACAGGCCGATTCTCGATCCCAATGGGCTTTATCTCGTGAACGGTTTGCAACACCGTGGCGACTCACGCGGCAATCAATGGGAGACCGAAATTATTGCCTTCACAAGCATCGGCGGCCGTGCGGCGTATGTGTACGATGCAACAAGTCCAAGCGGTCCGGAACTCGATAGGAGAGCACCCTATGGGAACTAGCTCTCAACTCAAAGGTCTTGTATCGGTTCAGGACAGGCTTTCCATCAAGTCTGCCCCGATTCGGCTGGCATTGCATCAGTTTGAATGCGATCTGCGGGTAGCGATTCCCGGAATTGTGGTTACGAATCAGAATGGCGATCCATTCAATGCTGATCTCCAAACCGTATCTGTACAGCCATCGGTGCAGGAAGTCTTGCGAGTGAAGGCAATTCCAACACTGACCACGCTGCCAATCCTCGATGATGTGCCGTTCGTATTTCCGAGCGCGGGAGGATGGAATCTGACCTTCCCGATTGCGATCGGCGATGAATGTCTGGTGATCTTCGCAGATATGGCCTTTGACATGTGGTGGCAGAATGGCGGTGTCCAGAAACAGCCAGACGGTGCGCTCTATCGGCATGATATTGGCGATGGAATTGCGATCTTTGGAATCCGTTCCAATCCACGCGCACTTGTAAATTACTCAACTGACAGTGCGCAGTTGCGATCAGACGATAGCTCGGTTGTGATCGATCTTGCGCCCGGTCAGATCACCGCAACCGCACCAGCGATAGAAGTGCTGAATACGGGAGGAACCGCACAGGCTCTAGTCAATCAGGCATGGCTGACTTGGTACATAACGAACATTCAGCCATTCCTCGTTTCCAAAGGATATTCAGGCCCGACAATGCCCGTTGTATCATCAACACAGATTCTCAAGGCACAGTAGCAGGAAGGTCGATACGATGAGACGAACTTTTCTCGGTATAACGATTCTGATCTTGGCGTGCTTAGCGCGTGCGCAGACGATTCAATTGCCTGCTGGATTTACCGCTTCCGCGAGCGGTGTAGTCACTTTCCCATTTGGCTGCAATTCCGTGGTTCCGTGTCCGCAGACGTATCTCTATTTTCCATCGACCATCGTCACGCTTGGAGCGAATATAACCGCCGTTGGAACCAGCACAAGTTGGACCGCACAGATTAAGCAGAGTGCGACTTCTTCTGGTCCGTGGACGAATTGCGAATCGGCTATAACGATCACGGCGAGTTCGACAGGAAGCGGCACCTGCACGCCTTCAGGATCGTCTTATATGGAACTTGTCGTAACGGCAGGCACAGGCGGAGGTGCACTGAATGGAACGGTATACGGAAATAATAGTTCCGGGACCGCTGCTGTCTGGGGGAACATTACGGGCACTCTATCGAATCAGACGGACCTTGAGAATGCTCTGAATGCAAAACAGGCTTCGCTTAGTCTACTCGAAGGCACCTACACAGACACAGATTGGTGCAGCTATGCTGCGAGTGGAACTCTACTGAATTGCAATAACGCTTCGCCACAAGTGAATCTCTCGCTCGCTAAAGGCACATATTCCAATGGCGATCTGTGCGGCTATACCGCGTCCGGTACGCTCCTGAATTGCAATATCGCACCGGGTGGCGCTGCTGTCTGGGGGAACATTACGGGCACTCTATCGAATCAGACGGACCTTGAGAATGCTCTGAATGCAAAACAGGCTTCGCTTAGTCTACTCGAAGGCACCTACACAGACACAGATTGGTGCAGCTATGCTGCGAGTGGAACTCTACTGAATTGCAATAACGCTTCGCCACAAGTGAATCTCTCGCTCGCTAAAGGCACATATTCCAATGGCGATCTGTGCGGCTATACCGCGTCCGGTACGCTCCTGAATTGCAATATCGCACCGGGTGGCGCAGGCACGGTGACCGATGGAAGCGGAACGACGAGCACCCCTGAATTTGCGGAGTCCACGGGAACGGCGCATGTGTTGCAATATCGGACGGCGGCACAGGCGCTCGGAGATATGGGCGCGGCAACGGCGCTTGCCAACAATACCAGCGAAACAACCAGCTTTAATCTCGCTTCGAATACCGTGTTCCGGTTCACTGGATCCGGCGCGTCGAACGCCACGACTCCGGCATCTGTTACAGCGGGATTCATCGCGTCAATTCAGAACGCGGGCACGGCGGCAGTCACCGTCGTAAGCGGTGGCCCGACGCTGCACTGCGAGCCGCCAGGATGCGTTGTTCCAATCGGCGGAAGCGCCTCGATTACTACTGACGCAAACGGAACCGACTTTGACGAGATTGGCTCAAACTGCGGCGGAAGCGCCTGCGGAGCCATCGCAAATCTGAGCACTCCAGGAGCGGCTGGCTATGCGCTCTATTCGGGATCAAGTTCATGGAGCACGCCTCATCTGACGGACAATGGAACACTCGTGACCTCTTCAGAGCCTTTGAATTTAGGCTCTGGGGTCAACACGTTTCTTGAGAACAATACCTCTCCGCTTCTTTTCTACCCGGATGCTGACAGCACGAGCCTTTCGCTTGGCGTTGGCGCAAACGGGAGCCAGACGGCAGTTAGCCAGTATGACGTTGCAATTGGTGAAGATGCGCTAGGCGCTGCAACGCAAGCGGCAAGCGGTGGTTTAGAAGACACCGCAGTTGGATTCTGGGCGATGAAAGCGAATACGACGGGGTACAACAATGTGGCCGTGGGAACCTATGCCCTCGATCAGAACACAACGGCGTTCGACAACACCGCCGTAGGAACGGACGCACTCGCCGGCGCGAACACGGGAGATTACAACACAGCGGTAGGTGAAGCGGCGCTGGCGGCTAACACAAGCGGATATAACAACACCGCCATCGGTCAGCAAGCTCTTTTCGTCGCTACGGTCACGCATGACAACACTGCGCTCGGGCAAAACGCTCTCTATTCACTGACGGGCACGGGAGGCAATCTCAATACAGCTCTCGGTTCAAATGCAGAGGCGACCATGACTACTGGCAGTGCAAACACTGCCGTAGGCGAAGATGCAATGTATACGATGACTACGGCGACTCAGAATGTCGCCGTTGGTTCGAGCGCTCTCTACACCAGCAATTCCAGCTACAATACGGCAATTGGCCAGAATGCGCTTGAGGCCGAAACTTCGGGAAACAATAATACGGCGGTCGGGTATGAATCGCTTGAGACAGTTACAACAAACGGCGGCGATACTGGAGTGGGTTCCTACTCGCTCAACGTGGCGACCGGCAGCAATCTCGTCGCCGTTGGCCAAGGAGCCCTGCAATCGCTGACGACGGGAAGCGGCGATACCGCGATTGGCAAAAGCGCAGGTAATAATGGAACGCAGAACGCCACGACCGCCGCGAACATTATCTTGATTGGATACAATACGGGGCTTGCTATTGCTACAGACTCAAATGAAATCGTGATTGGAGAAGGGGCAACGGGAGCGGGCAGCAACACTACAACCCTCGGTAACTCTAGCACGACGTTGACTATCCTTGCGGGCAGCACTCAGATGGTCCCGCAGACGGTGTTGTGTCATCTCTCGACGGGTGGAACTCCAGATGCCGGATGTTCGCCTACAGCGGCACAGTTGTCGAATGCTGTCCTAACGAATTACGGGCAGGGTGCAACAAATGTCGCCGTGACCGGACCATCTTTGACGGCAGGCATGGTTTTCGTCATTACGATGGAAACGGCCCAGGCATCCAATTATTTTGAGTATCATTCGACAGGTGCGAACATCTACTTGGACGGATCGGCATCGGCAGTTACAAACATCATCTTTGCTGCTCCTGCCGTTGGCAATAGCTTTTCGTGTTTTGTCTCGCCAAATGCGGTTTTTATGAAATGCACGACGCTAGCTGGAACATCGAGCAGTAGCTAGGGAGGAGAAATGCGAAAGCTCGGGTCGGTTTTTTTCCTCTTCGCTTCTGTGTCAGCCGCGCAAGTGCTGATGACCGGCGGAAAGACGCATCTCACCGCTGGGACTCCCTCGTTCTCGCCCGCTGCTGGTAGCTACGGCAGCACGCAGACGGTGACGATCTCGACAGTTGCAGGTGGCGTGATTTGCTACAACACAACAGGCTCGCCCGCCACGAATGGGACGACGGGATGCACGACGGGAACGCTCTACACTGGCACGATTTCGGTTTCCTCAACCGAGACGCTTTACGCCGTGGCAGGCGGCACAGGTTACTATGACTCGGCTATAGCAAGCGCAGCCTACACAATCAGCGCCAATCCGATAGCAATCGTGAACAATGGCACGCCCGCCCACACCTTCTGTTCGTCGAGCGGGACGAGCTGCACCACGACCGGCATGAACACTACCGGCGCGACCTTGTTTGTCATCGCCACGAGTTCTTACAATTCTGCCGCTAACACTCCGACCGCAACATCGAATACGTTTCATTGTCTGACCGCTTCGGGAAGTTCTGGCAATCGTTACGCTTCGATCTGCTACGCCTACGCGGTCACAACCGGGATATCGCAGCAGTTCACTTGCGGCGATGCCAGCGGATATATCAGTTGTGAAGTCAGTGCATGGAAAAACACGCTCACAACTTCATCTGTCTATGACAGCACTGCGGGAGTAGTTGGTAATTACTCCACAAGCACGACGTCGATTCAGCCGTCTGCTTCTCTGACCCCTTCGGCAGCAAACGAGTTGCTGATTATTGCGTTTTCTGCAAGTAATAATTTTTCGGCTCCGAATCTCACTATCGACAGCGGCTTTCAAGTCCTAGATACGACAAGCGGAAGCGGAGAGCTAGGCATAGACGCCTACCTTATCGATTCGGGAAGCAGCGCTCTACAACCGACGATTACTTATGGTTCCGGCGTGATCAATGGCGGGAACAATGCGATTTCGATGGCGGCATTTGTACCGTAGGAGGACTTGTGCGGAGCTTGCGGCGTGACAACGATGATGCACTGATGCGCCCCTGCGTGCGGGGCGGGATGAGGCGAACATGAAGCGAATTGCGATACTGACGATCTTAATGCTGGCGGCGGAGAAATGAGCACAACGCCAACCATTCTCGTGCAGCAGAATTCGCAGCCGAAATTAGGCGATGCGTGCGAATTCTCCATGCAATCTTCGTACCTCTTCGCAGCGAGCGTTGTACGCAGAAAGAGGGTCATTGAATCGCCCACTCCATTGAAGACGACCA
>Ga0208034_1000608_pt1 | contig 27416 bp, 21 predicted proteins | sample June2015DPH_8_10_FD_184699 | JGI IMG/M metagenome (GOLD analysis project Ga0208034, IMG submission 184699) | Peatland microbial communities from SPRUCE experiment site at the Marcell Experimental Forest, Minnesota, USA - June2015DPH_8_100... | ecosystem: Environmental > Terrestrial > Soil >...
ACCCCTGGACCCCTGAATCTTGACCGCAATGGAGTCGCGACCTCACCCGGATTAACCACGGCTCGCGGCAAACGATCTTTCCACCATCTCAGGAACACCCTACCATCGCTCAATCGCGATTCTTGGGGGCCTCATCCTTCTTGACACGAGAAATTGCCCTGAGGTACCTTATGTTTGTCGGGGCGGGTGCATAGCTTCGCAAAACGACATCCAACACAACAAAACAGAATAATAACCCAGCGATCGTGGGGGGGCGTGTTCCTGGAGGGGGTAGATTTCGATGGCGCAAATGTATAACTGGATGAGCGAGATCAGGGACAATCTAACGTTGAGCGAAATTACGATGCCCGGAAGTCATGACGCGGGTATCCATACCGATGCCGCGACAAAGAAAGGCATCGTTGGTTTGTCCTCGGCGGTATGTCAGGACAAAAGTATCTACGAGCAGTGCATTGCGGGATCACGCTTTTTTGACATACGCCTTAAGGTTTCTGATTCCGGCGCTCGAACTTACCACCTGTCAGTCGTTGGCGGCGCTTTGGGACAGGCTTCGGGTTCCATCCTCACCGACGTTTTTACTTTCTTGGACCGTAATCCCAGCGAGTTTGTGATTTTACGCTTCACCAAGCCCAAGGGTGGGGGAGAGGAAATCGTAAGACAAGTCCTGAATTCTTCGCTCCAACAAAGACTGTTCACGTCTCCAACTTTCGTGAACTTTGCAGCGTCGCAAATAAGACTCCTGCGAGGGAAGGCGATCTGTGTTTTTGAAGCAGATGCCGACGACAAAGGGAAAGTGGCGTTCAACAGCCTCATGCCCAAAGATGGCCTGCATCCATTTCTCAGGTACACCGGAGCTGCTCATCAATATGGGATTGTTGCCTGTGGAAAGTATTCCAATTCATCCAGGCTTTATGAAGTAATTGACGGCCAGGTTGCCCATATCGATGCCCATGCCAATCATACAGGACCTCACTTGTTCGTTCTGTACTGGACGCAGACGTTTAATCCAAAGAAACCGTGGAAGCAGAAATTCTCGACGAATATCAAGGGGTTTTCGCTCAAGCAGCGCAACCTCGAGAAGGAAATGCAAAATCAACGCATTTCTGGGGGAGCCCACGCCAATTTGGATTATCTCAAGAACCTTCTTTGTACCGGCCGGGACCTAGTAACCGGCCAATCGAAACTGGCGGTTCGAGCAACCACCGTCGAGGATCGCCGTAGAATTATGCCCAACGTCATTATGTACGATTTTGTAAACATTAAAACGAGTAAAGAGATCGTGTCTCTGAACAACCCTGGACTGAGAGGCCACCTCGTCGAAGAAGACTGAAGAGGGCCGGAATAAGAACTGAAGAAGCAACCCCTCACCCGTCCCTGCCGGCTGACGGGCTGATAAGAGCACCAGGCGCGGTCCACCTCTTCCCCTTGGAGAGGGCGGGAGTCCTGGTTCTTCCACGGGCGCGGAAAAGGCGCAGGGCCGGAGACCGCGGCAGCCGCGATCAGTGCTTACGGATAGAGCAGATACTGGGCGCGGACTTTCTTGAATCCCTCCAAACCTTCCTGCCAGTCATACCAGATGCGCGATGGGCTTTCGCCGGCGCGGATGGATTCCAGGACCCTGTGGCTTCCCACCAGGCGCAAAGCGTCGTCCAATTTGAGGTTCTGGGGATAAAGACGCCAGAGAGCCGCAAGGAGTTCCGCTCCCATTTCGGTAGGTTCCAGCGCCTGGCGATCGAGCAATACAATCTGCACACCATGGCAAAGCTCGCCCGCGAAGATGCCGGAGGCCGGCGTGAAATCCATGGGCACAAAACGCACTCCCTCGATCTTCCTGCCGTTTAGATACGCGGCTAGTTCCCGGCTTTTGATCCAGGGAGCCCCGGTTATTTCAAAGGGCGCGTCGGTGCCGCGGCCCACGCTGATGCTTTCCAGCAGACAAACGCCGGGGTAGAGAATCTCTTCCGTCAGGTTGCGCAGATTGGGAGACGGGTTGATCCAGACCTGGCCCGTTTCATCGAACCAGTCCGCGCGCTGCCAGCCTTCCATCTTGATGACGTGCAATTTGGCGTTCAGGTGGTTTTCGCTATTGTACATTTCCGCGAGTTCGCCCACGGTCATCCCATGGCGAATGGGCATGGGAAAGTATCCGACAAATGAATGCAGGTCCGAGTCCAGCACAGGGCCATCGACCTCCGTGCCGTTAATGGGGTTCGGCCGATCGAGAACGTAAAAGTCGATTCCCTTTTTCCCCGCCGCCTCCAGGCAATACCCCAGCGTGGTGATGTAAGTATAGAAGCGCACGCCTACGTCCTGCATGTCGTAAACCAGGGCATCGATGCCCTCGAGCATCTGGTCGGTAGGCCGTTGCACATTACCATACAGGCTGTAGACGGGCAGGCCCGTGGCAGCGTCGCGGGAGGAATCCACCTTGGCCCCTTCTGCTGCCGAGCCTTCCAGGCCGTGCTCGGGGCCGAACAGCGCCACCAGCTTTACGCCGGGAGCGTGGGCCAGTAAATCGACCGTGCGCTGGCCATCGCTGGCGTGGCCCGACGCGTTGGTGATCAGTCCCACGTGCTTTCCGCGGAGCGCGGCGAAGTCGTCAGCAGCCAGCACGTCGATGCCGGTTTTCACGGTATCATTGCGCAGCCCTTCCTCGCGATAACCCCTCATCAACTCAAAGTATCCGGTCAGGGAGCGGCGGCTATCCAGAATCTGCTGATCTGAGAGTGGCCCCAGCGCCGCTGACACCACGTTGGCAACTGCCGCCCGGAGGCCCACGACCTCACCTTTGTCGAGGGGATGCACGCGGTTGGTCAGCAAAATTACGTATGTCTTGGTTACAGGATCAATCCAAATGGAAGTTCCCGTGTAGCCGGTGTGTCCAAACGAGCCCACATCAAACAACTCGCCGCGGTTCGAGGCGAAAGGCGAATCGATATCCCAGCCCAGGCCGCGCAATACCATCTGGTTGGGAGGAGTCGCGGGCGTGGTCATCTTTTCGATGGAAAGCGGACTGAGAATACGCGTGCCGTTGTGAGTGCCGCCATCGAGCAGCATCTGCGCAAAGATGGAAAGATCGTCGGCGGTCGAGAAGAGTCCCGCGTGACCGGCTACTCCGCCCATATAACGCGCGGTAGGATCATGCACGACGCCCAGGAGCACCGGCCCGCTGTTGCCCTGCACGTACTGTGTGGGGGCAATGCGGCTGCGGAGCGATGCGGCGGGCGTGAACCCGGTGTCCTTCATACCCAGCGGCGCAAAAATGTGCTCCGCGCAGTAGACGTCGAGGGTCTCACCGGAAACGCGGCGGACAATTTCCCCCAGAGTCTCGAAATTGATGTCGCTGTAAACGAAGCGCGTGCCGGGCGGGAAATCGAGCTTGGAGGCAACGATCATCTGCATGGCAGTGTCATAGCCTGTCCATGCGGGCTTCAATTCCAGATCCGGAGGCAGGCCGGAAAAATGTGTCATCAATTCCCGGATGGTGACCAGGTCTTTGCCGTTTTGCTTGAATTCCGGCCAGTATTCGCTTACCGGCGCACTGAGCACGATCTTGCCCTGCTCCACAAGCTGCATCACCGCCGTCGTGGTGGCCACCACTTTCGTTACCGAGGCCATATCAAAGATTGTGTTCACCAACATCGGCTGCCGTTCGGGCACCAGCGAGCGCGAGCCAAAAGCTTTTCGATAAACCACCTGGCCGTTGTGGCCGACCAGAACGACTGCCCCGGGAATCTTCTTGGCCTGAATCGCCGCTTCCACAAGCGGGGCGATTCCCTCGAGGCGTTCTTCGCTCACGTCGGGCACAGCCTGCGCGGGCAGGGCCGCTAGGATCAACACCCCAAGACACCACGCGATGGAATTATCAGGAAAACGGAAATGACGTATCACAACATGCTCCTTCTCTTTGTTTGCCCCTCACTTTACCCCTCGACGGAGGTCCATTTTGCTATATACTCGCGGATTCTCGCTGTCAATGCCAGGTTTTAAAAAAGCAATTTTCGGAAACGAATAAGGACTTCTCCTGATGAAACTAACCTATGTTGATTGGCTGGTTGTGGCCGGATATTTCCTGCTCAACCTTATTATTGGGCTCTATTACCGCAAAAAGGCGAGCGCCAGTACCGACGATTTCTTTGTGTCGGGCCGCGAAGTCTCCTGGTGGCTGGCCGGAACTTCGATGGTGGCCACCACTTTTGCCGCCGACACACCCCTCTGGGTAACGGGGCAGGTGGTTCGGCGTGGCGTAGCGGCCAACTGGTTTTGGTGGAGCTTCCTCCTCAGCGGCATGATGACTGTGTTCTTCTTCGCGCGCATGTGGCGAAGGGCGGAAATTGTTACCGACGTGGAACTGGTGGAGTTGCGTTACGCCGGCAAGCCCGCCGCTTTCCTGCGTGGATTTCGTGCCATATATTTTGGCGTCTTGATCAACTGCATCATCCTGGGATGGGTCAACCTGGCGATGGAGAAGATCTTGGGGATTTCGCTCAATATCCCCAAGTTTCAGGCTGTGGTCATCTGCATGTTGATTACGGCGATTTACACGTCGATCTCCGGCCTGTGGGGCGTACTTTGGACGGACCTGGTGCAGTTCATTCTGAAAATGTCCATGTTGATTCTTCTGGCCTTTTATGCGGTGCGGGCCGTAGGCGGCATGGGCCAGCTTAAGATCAAGCTCGCCGCCGTGGACGCAGCGCGAGGTGCGGCAGTGGGTGGGTCAGGATCCATCCTCTCGTTCGTTCCGGATTTGCATTCGCCCTGGATGCCGATCATGACCTTCCTGGTTTACATCGGAGTGTATTGGTGGTCCGTTTGGTACCCCGGAGCGGAACCGGGCGGAGGCGGGTATGTGGCGCAGCGGATTTTCTGCGCCAAGGATGAAAAGAATTCCTTGCTCGCCACCCTGTGGTTCAACCTTGCCCATTACGCCCTGCGTCCGTGGGCCTGGATTCTAACCGCGCTGGCGGTGGTCGTCCTCTACCCACAACTGAGCCTGCCGGGTGCCGACGCTGAGGGCGGATTCATTCGCGTTTGGGTGGATTACTTGCCCGCAGCTTTTCGCGGCCTCATGCTCGCCGCCTTTGCCGCCGCTTACATGTCCACGGTGGCCACCGAGCTCAATTGGGGGTCGTCCTACCTGGTCAACGATTTCTATCGCCGCTTTGTGAGGCGCCATGAGTCAGACCATCACTACGTAACCGCTTCCAAAATTTCGACGATGGGGCTGATGATTGTGAGCGCGGCCGTCTCCTACATCATGCACACGGTGGCGGGCGGTTGGGATATGGTGGTCAACATCGGCGCCGGCACGGGGGCGGTTTACTTGCTCCGCTGGTACTGGTGGCGCATTAACGCGTGGTCGGAAATTTCAGCCATGGCCTCGGCCGCGGTGGTCTCGATCGCACTCAAGATCCACAGTCCTTTTCCTGATTCCGATCCCGACCAGTTCGCCAAGAACCTGCTCTTGACGGTGGTCATTACCAGCGTAGTGTGGGTCGCCGCCACATACCTGACGCAACCGGAACCGGAATCCAAACTTCTGGAGTTCTACCGCCGCGTGCGCCCGGGTGTTAAGGGGTGGGGGCACGTTGCCGCCATGGCCCCGGAAATCCCTCCCACCAAGGATGGTTGGTACAATTTGATGGATTGGGTCATGGGTTGTTTGATGGTCTACATGACGCTGTTCTCCATCGGCAAACTCCTCTTGGGCTTCTATGGCATCGGCCTATTGTTCCTGGCCATCGCCGTGGTTTCCGGATATGTCATCTATTGGGATTTGAACAAGCGCGGGTGGGAGACGCTGTCGGGGAAGGAGTGAAGGAGGTGTCAGGTCTCAGGTGCCAGGTGTCAGCGAAACCAAGGCGTGGAACTTTGCACAGGTGGTTTGCCTAGGGCTTCGCGCCGTGCGTTGACTGCTTGGGAGGGGTGCCAATCGCAAATCACAAATCACTCAATCACAAATCTGGTGAACGCATAACGGAACAAACGAATCCCGCCTCGGCTTCCCTGGATACAAAGCCCACACGGGAAATCTTGCGCATTATGAATCGCGAGGATCATCGCGTGGCGCCGGCCGTTCGCAAGACCCTTCCCCAAATTGTGCGCGCTGTGGACTGGGCAGCCGAGGCAATCAGGAACGGTGGGCGGTTGGTTTATTTGGGCGCCGGAACGAGCGGGCGGCTGGGCGTGCTCGACGCTTCGGAGTGTGTGCCCACCTTCGGAACCGACCGCGTGGTGGGGATCCTGGCAGGTGCGCCCGCGTCTCTTACCTTATCTCTGGAAGGGGTTGAGGACGATCCTCGACAGGCCGTTCGGGACTTGAAGAAAATCGGATTTACCCATCACGATATTTTGGTGGGAATCTCCGCCAGCGGTGGCGCGCCTTACGTTTTGGGCGGAATGGGATGGGCGCGTAAAATTGGCGCAAAGGTGGTGGGCCTAACTTGCAATCCTGAAGCTCCTCTCAAGGCGGTTGCCGATGTCACGATCATTCCGATCGTTGGGCCGGAGGTGGTCGCGGGGTCCAGCCGCTTGAAGGCCGGGACGGCACAAAAACTAGCCCTCAATATGCTTTCAACGGCGACGATGGTGCGGTTAGGGCGCGTGCTGTCGAGCAGTATGATCAATGTCCAACTGACGAACCAGAAGCTGTGGAAGCGCGCCGAGGGAATTCTGATGAAGCTCACCGGCGCCAGTCAGGCCGCGGCTGCCAAGGCATTGAAGGACTCCGGCCGCAGCCTGCCCGTGGCGCTCTTGATGGTATTGAAGAAAATCCCCCGATCCGAGGCAGCACGCCGCCTCGAGGAAGGCCCAAGCGTGGCGGCGGTTTTGCGCGAAGCGATGGAAGAGTGACTCACTGACTCGCTGATTCAGTTCGGGAGCTCTCGTGGACAAATTTCTAATAACCGGCGGACGGCCTTTACATGGCCGGGTGGTCATTAGCGGGGCCAAGAATGCGGCGTTGCCGGCATTGACCGCGGCGCTGCTGACGGACGAGCGCGTCGTCCTCCACAATATTCCCCGTGTGCGCGACATCAGCACTCTGCGCAGCCTGCTGGAAGACTTGGGTGTTGATTCCGCCGTCACGCACGAAGCGCATGGCAATCGCATCGAGATTGAAGCCCGCCAGTTGCTCAATCCCGTAGCGCCTTACGAGCTCGTCAAGCAAATGCGGGCGTCGGTGCTGGTGTTGGGGCCGCTGGTGGCGCGCTTCGGCCAGGCGCGAGTCTCGTTGCCCGGCGGTTGCGCCATCGGCGTTCGTCCCGTCAACCTTCACCTCAAGGGACTGGAGAAGCTTGGGGCCACCATCAGTTTCGACCACGGCTACGTGGATGCCCGGGCAAGCGGCCTACGGGGAACGGACTTCTACTTCGAAACGGTTTCCGTTACCGGCACCGAGAATCTCATGATGGCGGCTACGCTTGCCAACGGGGTTACGGTGCTCGAAAACGCGGCGCGCGAACCGGAAGTGCAGGACCTCGCGAATTTGCTCAACAAAATGGGTGCCGATATTGAAGGCGCGGGAACACATAAAATCCGCATCTGCGGCGTCAGTCGGCTGCACGGCGCGGAGCACAGCATTATTCCTGACCGCATTGAAGCCGGGACATTCCTGATTGCGGCTGCGATAACCAGCGGGGAGCTCGATGTGGATCTCTGCAACCCTGAGCACCTTACCGCTGTCCTGGCCAAACTGGACGAGGTGGGCGTGAAGGTGGTTCGCGAAGAAGGCAAAGCATCGAACGAGGGCCAAACGCTCACCGTCAAAGCCGGAAACATGCTGCGTGCCCTTGATTTGACCACGGAGGAATACCCGGGATTCCCCACGGACATGCAAGCCCAGTACATGACGCTCATGACGCAGGCCGAGGGCTCTTCCGTGATTACGGAAACGATTTTTGAAAACCGCTTTATGCACGCGCAGGAACTGGCGCGCATGGGGGCGGACATTGCGGTGAACGGCCGCCGTGCGGTGGTGCGCGGGAAAACTCGCCTGAGTGGGGCGAAGATTCAGGCCTCCGATCTTCGCGCTAGCGCCTCGCTGGTGCTGGCCGGATTGGCCGCGGAAGGCGAAACCCTGATCGACCGCGTCTACCACATCGATCGTGGTTATGAGCGCATCGAAGAGAAACTCACCCTGGTGGGCGCCCAAATCGCCCGCATCTCTGAATCCGACTAAAACTCCCAGTTCAAGGCCCGGCGGGTCGATTCGGGCGCCGACAAGCTTGTCATCGGCTCCTTCATAACGGGAGACCCAAGCGTAAAATCCCCAGACGTTAAACTTTCTTTATCTCCTGGGTGGACATTGGTCATAAGATGAAAATATCTTGACTATTACTGTAATGTATATTATGTATATACGAATATCCTCGGACCCGTCGACGCTTGCGAGCCCACATTCTTGGGCATTCCGATCCCTCCTGGCACTCTTATCTCAGTGTATTGATTTTAAAGGGTTAATGGGGTGTGTGCGGCCATATCCGGGTTTCAATACGGATATAATGTCCACATTTTCCCGCCGAAAACTCACGTCAAAACCATATAAACCCAGGTAAGAGAGTGTATCGGGGCGCGCAAGAATTGATCCATTGCGGCCAACATTAAGCATCCTTGAATTGTCCCTCCCATCCACCCTGTCCAGTACTTTAGTGCAGATAATGGCGCTGGAAAGGAGGTACCGACTATGCTATGCTTCAATCGAAAGACGACTGGCTGGCCACCGATGCCGTATCCCCCCGACGATGGCGAGTAAGAGATTCCTCGGCCAAGGATGGGCGAGCGCGGCTCTTGCGGTGCCTGCCCGTCCCGGGCCGGATCTATGCATATTCTGGGAATGGTAATCAGCTTTTGTGTGTTTCTCCTCGGGGGCTTGCTAATCCTGAGGGGGGCGGCGAGCAAACTCATTAGGCTGTTCCCGCTATTTTACTCTTACATCATCTACGACTTCTGCGGCTCCCTTGGCATGTACCTGATTTATTGGCGTGATCCGCACCTTTATCCATCTGCGTATTGGATATACTACTTGGTTAGCATCCTCGTGGAGTTTGCTGTGCTGGTCGAAATTTCCGACCAGATATTTCGAATCTTTCCTGCCATCCGCAACCTCGGACGCGCCCTTACTATTGTAATCTCCGTTGCTCTCGGACTCGTCTACATTCTCCCGGCGATCCTCGGGTCCACCCACAGACGTCAAGCGCTGTTCGATTTTGCCTTGCGGGCTTCCGTAACCAAGGCCATTATTCTCGTCGTTTTATTCTATGTGGCTCGACATTATGGTTCTGAATTGGGGAGGAACGTTGCCGGCTTAATGTTTGGGTTCGCAATCTACTTGGCTATAAATATAGCTATAAATGCCATTGGCAAAGCCTTCAAACCGGCTCTTGGTGCCAATATACTCTGGGTCATGTCGCCCCTTGCTTCCATGCTGTGTCTTTTGGTGTGGACGCTATCTCTCTGGAAACTTGCACCGATTCCAAGCGTGCATACAATTGCGCCTGGTGCCGGAAGAGATTCCGAAGCCGTGGCTCTTGAACTAACTCGCTTCAATAGTGAATTGACAAAGCTCCTGCACAAATGACCACCCTCATTTACGCCGCCATTGCGATCGCCTTTCTACTCCTTATCCTCGTTTTGTTGCAAAAGACCCGGTCCCGCGAACCTGACGCGTCCATGCCTGACAACCGCTCTGCACCCAACCCCGGGAATGGGCACTGGCTGGATCTTTCCGAGCGCATTTTTAATCCCTCCGATGCCCGGTGGTTAAAGGAAGAGCTTTCCTTCCCCAAGCTAGCCGAGGCACTAATCGCGGAGCGCAAACGCTTAGCGATTCAATGGTTGGAGGCCCTGCAGGTATCGTTCGACGAGGTGGCGCGGACGCCCGAACTCACTTTGAGCGATGCTCCTGAGGCAGGCTCAGATCGAAGTTGGCAGACGTTGTGGCTTACCCTCCGCTTCAAATTCTTGGTTAACTACGCCTTGTTTGTGGTCAGGTTATTTGGGCCCTACCATCGTTTAGTTCCCTCCTTTTCATGGATTCCATTTTCGCGGAGGAGCGAGGACAGGTTCCGGCGAACGGCTATGGCCAATAGCCGAAGCTCCGACTAAGCCCTTCACGCACTTTGCCGAATTGGAAAATGGTCTGTCTGATTGAGGCATTCTTGTCCTGTGTCGTGGTGGATTTCACCCCATGGCCGTGTCTTCTAGCTCTTCTTGTTCTCCATCCTCGGAATAGCTTCCTTTAGTTTCCCGTAACGAAATGCATCTAAACGAGTTAGCGCAGCAGTCGTGTTTCCTTGCTTGGCCCTACTGTTGCTTCTTCAGTATGTGAGCCACGAGAAATGCAACCACGTCTTAGTTCCGGAAACAGGATGCTCGCGGAAGGGGCCCTTGCTGCGGGGTGCCGCTTCTTTGCCGGTTACCCCATAACTCCCGCCTCAGAAGTCTACGAAGTCATGATGCGCGAGCTGCCGGCCCTCGGGGGATTAGCCCTTTCTGCTCCTGACGAAATCTCGTCACTCTGCTACTGCGTGGGTGCGAGCTTACGGGGTCTGAAGGCCATGACGGCTACTTCGGGTCCCGGATGGGCGCTGATGATTGAGACCGCACAATACGCTCTGATGACGGAGACCCCCGTGGTTGTAGCCCTGGTGCAGCGTCTTGGTCCCAGCACGGGAGGCGCGACCCAAGGGGCTCAAGGAGATATCTGCCTGGCGGAGCTCTCTACCTCTGGGGGTTATACGATCCCGGTTTTCTCCCCCAGCAACGCCGCAGAGTGCTTTGAACTAGCCGTCCACGCGTTCAATTGGGCAGAGAGGTTGCGCACGCCCGTTCTGGTGCTATCGGATAAGGAAGTCGGGATGACATCGGAAGTGGTGGATGACGAGGCGCTTGAGATTCCCGGTTTAGTGAACCGCCAGATGGCAACGGCCGAACGTGGCTACGCCCCTTATGCCGCGCAACAGCCTGAGTACGTCCCCGCCTTTGCATCCGTGGGAGGAGATATCAAAGTTACGGCGACGGGATCGGCTCACGACACCGAAGGGCGATTACGCAAGAATTCCCCACAAGTGCTTGAGGTGCTTGAGCGTCTCCAGCGCAAGATCGAAGTCCACGCCGAGGAAATGGCGATGATAAAGCCAGACCTTGACCCGGACGCGCGTTGCCTTCTAATCAGCTACGGGGTCACGGCACGCGCTGCCCGCCAGGCGGTCGGCAAGCTTCGCACCAAGGGATTGCACATTTCCTTCGTGCAAATTCAATCCTTGTTCCCCATCCCCCGTAAATGGTTGGACTGGGCAGCCGCCGACCTGGAAGTGGTATTCGTGGCAGAGGAAAACTTGACCGGCCAATATCGCACTGCCCTTACACCCTGCCTTTCCGGGAAGCGAATCCATGGGATTAACCGGATCGGCAAGATGATTTCTCCCGGCGAAATCGTCCGCGCGGTCGATGGGGTGATGGCATAATGCCCGAAACCCTTTACCTCTCCCCCACTGCCACGCTCCCGTATTGCCGGGGTTGTGGGCACTCGTTGGTAGTGCGCCAATTGAGTCATGCGCTGGAGCAATTAGAGTTGCCGCCGCGATCAGTGGTACTAACTACGGATATCGGCTGCGTGGGCCTGGCGGACTCTCTTTTTCCTTACTTGCACACGGTTCACACCACCCATGGGCGGTCGACAGCCTTCGCCACCGGGATGGCGCTGGCCGACGTCATCCTTGAACCCCGAGGGCTGAAACCCATCGTCATGATCGGCGATGGGGGAGCGATGATCGGATTGTTGCACCTGGTGCACGCCGCGCAATTGAATGTGGATGTCACGGTTTTGGTTCACAACAACTTTATGTTCGGAATGACCGGCGGGCAGCACTCAGCGCTTAGCCCGCTGAAGTGGGTCACCTCCACTACGCCGGATGGCAACCGCACTCCGCCGCTCGATTTGCTGGCCCTGCTGCGCACCGCTCATGCGCCGTTTTTGGCCCGACAGCTTGCCACCAGCCAGGAATTGTCCACCACCATCGCACGTGCCATTGACTTTCCGGGGTTTGCGGTGGTGGAAATCGTGGAGCTTTGCACCGCCTACGGTACTCGTTGGAACCAGGCGACCGGCGCTTCGCTCGAACAGATCGTCCGAAGCCAGGGATACGCCTTGGGCAACGTTGAGGCGAGAACGGACCGGGTGGCGTTCAGCGAAGTCTATCGCCAGGAACGCGAGACGCTGCGGCCGAAGCGCATTCCGCCCGCAGTCCCCCGTCTCAACGGCTCGGCCAAGCTCGCGAATGAACTCCGGCTGGTGGTGGCCGGAACCGCCGGCGAGCGCGTGCAGTCTGCGGCCAAGCTGTTCTGCCATGCAGCGCTTGCTGCCGGGCTGTACTCCACCCAGAAGAATGACAATCCGGTCACGCAGGGTACGGGATTCTCGCTTTCGGAAATCTGCCTGAGTTCGCGACCTATCGACTACACGGGCATGGAAAGCCCCGACGTGGTGATGGCGGCGAGCGACGACGGCTTTAAGGAACTTGACGCCAACGGGACGCTGGCCGTCTGCCGGGACGAAACGCTCTTGCTGGTGGATGCACAAATCGAGGCCGTGTGGCCGAAAGGTCACGTGGTGCGACTTCCGCTGCGCCGCGAAGCGAACCCCAAACGCGCCGCCCTGGCTGCCATTGCCGCGTGGCTGGTGAAAAATCCGCTACTGCCGCCGGAGGCTTGGGAAGCCGTGCTGGCCCTTGAGCCCGCCGACCGCCGCGCGGAATCGGCCACCGCGCTGGAAATCGGCCGTCGCTTGGCCGGTGCGATCGGAGGTTTATGACTCCGAGACTGAATTTTTGTGGTCATACCGGGACTACGAACCAACGGACCGGGGTGTGGCGCATCATGGGTTCGCTTTGGCCTCGCAGTTGCTGACTAATTGTCGGAGTCGCTCGAAGCAAGTTGCTATTCCATTGAGCAGACAACAGTTAGCCGCAGAGCGAGGTTCCCGCAGCCACCGGCGTTGTGAGGATTTGCTGGGATTTTGGGGCATTTGCCCTTTATCCACTTTAGGCGGCGGCGGGAGCAGGACAAAAAAGTTTCATAGCACGAATTTTGAATAAATACTTTTGAACCAACGGAGTGAAAAGATGACTAGAAGCAAGGTAACTATCGACGGGAACGAGGCGGCAGCCCGCGTCGCTTACCGCATCAATGAAGTAATTGCCATTTATCCCATTACGCCTTCTTCTCCCATGGGAGAGTGGGCGGATCAGTGGTCGTCTGAGATCAAACCCAACATCTGGGGTACGGTCCCGCATGTGATTGAGATGCAGAGCGAAGGAGGCGCCGCAGGCGCGTTGCATGGCGCGCTTCAGGCAGGATCGCTGGGCGTCACCTTTACGGCTTCGCAAGGCCTGCTGCTGATGATTCCCAACATGTTCAAGATCGCCGGTGAGCTGACGGCGACGGTGTTGCACGTCACGGCGCGCACCTTGGCCGCGCACGCCCTTTCGATTTTCGGCGACCACAGTGACGTGATGGCGACGCGCTCGACGGGCTTCGGCCTGCTCGCGTCGAATTCAGTCCAGGAAGTGATGGACTTCGCCCTCATTGCCCAGGCCGCTGCTCTCCAATCGCGCGTTCCGTTCTTGCACTTTTTTGACGGATTTCGGACCTCGCACGAGGTCGGCAAAGTCGAAGAGCTGACGAACGACGATCTTCGCGCGCTGATCCCCTCCGAGTTGGTGGAAGCGCATCGAAAGCGCGCCCTTTCACCGGACCATCCCGTCCTTCGCGGCACGGCGCAGAACCCCGACGTTTTCTTCCAAGCCCGTGAGACCGTGAATCCGTTCTATGCGGCTTGCCCCGGAATCGTCCAGAGTGTCATGGACAAATTCGCGAGCGTGGTGGGCCGTTCCTACCACCTTTTTGATTACGTGGGCGCCCCGGATGCCGAGCGGGTGATCATCATGATGGGCTCCGGCGCCGAAGCAGCGCAGGAAACCGTAGAGTACCTCACGGAGCGGGGCGAAAAAGTTGGCGTGCTCAAGGTCCATCTCTATCGGCCCTTCTCGATTGAGCATTTCCTTGCCGCCCTTCCCAAGACCGTAAAGAACTTGGCCGTGCTGGACCGCACCAAGGAAGCAGGCGCCGCGGGCGAGCCTCTTTACGTCGATGTCATCACTGCCATCAGCGAAGGCTTGGCCGCGGGCAAAGCGCCGTTCGCAAGTTTCCCCCGCATCATTGGCGGGCGCTACGGGTTATCTTCAAAAGAATTCACTCCCGCCATGGTGAAGGCCGTGTTTGACGAAATGCTGAAGCCCGCTCCTCTTAACCACTTTACCGTGGGCATCGTGGACGACGTCACGCACACCAGCCTGGAAGTTGATCCCACGTTTTCCACTGAAGACCCCAAGACCGTGCGCGCAGTCTTCTACGGCCTGGGCTCGGATGGTACGGTGGGCGCCAACAAGAACTCCATCAAGATCATTGGCGAAGACACTGACAACTTCGCGCAGGGCTATTTCGTTTACGACTCCAAGAAATCCGGCACCATCACCATATCCCACCTGCGCTTCGGCCCCAAGCCGATCCACTCCACCTACCTGGTCAGCCAGGCGAATTTCGTGGCTTGCCACCAGTTCACGTTCCTTGAGCGGTACGATGTTCTCAAGGCCGCCGAGCCCCGCGCCACTTTCCTGCTCAACAGTCCCTACGGACCGGACAAGGTTTGGGACATGATGCCCCGCACCACTCAGAGGGAGATCATCCAGAAGAAACTGCGGTTCTTCGTGATTGACGCCATCAAGGTGGCGAAAGAGGCCGGCATGGGCGGACGAATCAACACCGTGATGCAAACCTGCTTCTTCGCCATCAGCGGAGTGCTGCCCCGCGAGGAAGCGATTGCCGCCATCAAGCACGCTATTGAGAAGACCTACGGCCGGCGTGGCGAAGCCGTGGTGAAGAAAAACTTCGCCGCTGTGGACGCGTCGCTCGATCATCTCCACGAGGTCATAGTTCCGGCGGAAGTCAGCAGCAACTTCGACATGCGGCTGGCAGTGCCGGTGCAAGCCCCGGCGTTTGTTCGCGACGTGTTGGCCAAAATCATCGAGGGCGAAGGTGATTCCCTGCCGGTCAGCGCCATGCCCAAGGACGGAACTTTCCCCACCGCCACCGCGCAGTGGGAAAAACGCAACATCGCGCTCGACATCCCCGTCTGGGATGAGGACCTCTGCATCCAGTGCGGCAAGTGCGTGCTGGTGTGCCCCCACGCGGTGATCCGAGCCAAGATTTATGACCCGGCCCTACTTGATAAAGCTCCCGCCACATTCAAGTCAGCCGCCGCGCGCTGGAAAGAATTCAAGGAGATGAAATACACACTGCAAGTAGCGCCGGAGGATTGCACCGGCTGCGCGCTGTGCGTGGAAATCTGCCCGGTCAAGTCCAAGAGTGAGGCCAAGCACAAGGCCATCAACATGGCGCCCCAGGTGCCGCTGCGCGAGGCCGAGCGCCAGAACTGGGATTTCTTCCTGGAGATTCCCGAAGCCGACCGCCGCACACTCAGCCTGGGCCAGGTGAAAGACGTTCAGTTGCTGCAACCGCTGTTCGAATTCTCTGGCGCCTGCGCGGGTTGTGGCGAAACGCCCTACATCAAGCTGATGACTCAGTTATTCGGCGACCGCGCCCTGATTGGCAATGCCACGGGGTGCTCGTCGATTTACGGCGGCAACCTGCCTACTACGCCGTACGCCGTTAACCACGATGGCCGCGGCCCCACGTGGTCGAACTCACTGTTTGAAGATAACGCGGAATTCGCGCTGGGCATGCGCCTGGCGGTCGACCAGCAAATGCAATTCGCTCGGGAACTCCTCCAGCGCCTCGCCGCAAGCCTGGGTGACGAACTTGTAAAAGCGCTGCTCAACGCCGATCAATCCACCGAGGCCGGCCTTCGCGAGCAGCGTGATCGTGTTCAAATCCTTAAGGGCAAGCTCACGGGAATTGGGACGCTCGAAGCGCGTGACCTTACCAACATTGCCGATACGCTGGTCAAGAAGAGCGTCTGGGCCTTCGGCGGCGATGGCTGGGCTTATGACATCGGATACGGCGGGCTTGACCACGTGCTGGCCAGCGGCCGCAACGTGAACATCCTGGTTCTCGATACCGAAGTTTACTCCAACACCGGCGGGCAGATGTCGAAAGCAACTCCGCGCGGCGCTGTGGCCAAGTTCGCCGCGGGTGGAAAACCCCGGCCCAAGAAAGACTTGGGCATGATGGCGATCAGCTACGGCAACGTTTACGTGGCGGAGGTGGCCATGGGCTCGAGCGACATTCAGACGTTGAAGGCGTTCCTTGAAGCCGATGCCTACGAGGGACCGTCCATCATCATTGCTTACAGCCACTGCATCGCCCACGGATACGACCTGGTGCATGGGATGGATCAGCAGAAAGCCGCAGTGCAGTCCGGCTACTGGCCGCTGTACCGCTACAACCCCGATCTGGTGAAGTTGGGGAAGAATCCCTTGCAGTTGGATTCGCGCGCGCCCTCTTTGCCACTCGACAAATACATTTACAACGAAACTCGTTACACCATGCTGGCACATAGCGATCCGGAATCTGCCAAGCGTTTGCTGAAGCTCGCCGAAGAGGACGTCCAGAAGCGCTGGAAACTCTACTCGAATATGGCCGCCACGCCGGTGAACGGCGGAGCAAAGGAGACCAAGTAAATGATCGACCTGACCACGAAATACCTGGGCATGATCCTGAAGAACCCTCTGGTTGTTTCCGCTTCGCCGCTTTCAGAAGACGTTGGCAATATCCGGCGCATGGAAGACGCCGGAGCCGCCGCGGTGGTGCTCCCCTCTCTGTTCGAGGAGCAGATCCACGTGGAAAGCAACACGTTGGACCGCTTCCTCTGGCAGGGCACGGAAAGCTTTGCGGAGTCGCTGACGTATCTCCCCAACATGGCGGGGTACAACTTGGGCCCCGACGGCTATCTCGAGCACCTGCGTCGCGCCAAACAAGCCGTAAAGGTCCCCATCATCGGCAGCCTGAACGGCGTTTCTACGGGCGGATGGGTGGGGTACGCCAAGAAGATTGAGGAAGCCGGCGCAGACGCCTTGGAGCTGAATATCTACTTTATTTCCACCGACAACGAAATGAGCGGCGTCCAGGTGGAACAAGTGTACGTTGACCTGGTCTCACAGGTGAAGGCCAGTGTTCATATTCCCGTGGCAGTAAAAATCGGCCCATACTTCAGCTCGCTTCCCAATACTGCTCGGCGCCTGGACCAGGCCGGCGCGAATGCACTGGTTCTCTTCAACCGGTTTTATCAGCCGGATTTCGACCTGGAAAACCTGGAGGTCGTTCCCAACCTCATCCTGAGCACGCCGCACGAATTGCTGCTGCGCCTCAACTGGGTGGCGGTTCTTTACGGGAAGATCCAGGCGGACATGGCGGTCACCGGCGGGGTGCACTCCGGCCTGGACGTGCTGAAGTCAATGATGGCCGGAGCACGCGTGGCCATGATGACGTCGGCATTGCTCCGGAACGGCATCGGACACCTGGCGACAGTGCAAACCGAACTTCTGAAATGGATGGAAGAACACGAATACGAGTCCATCCACCAGATGCAAGGTAGCATGAGCCAACGCGCCGTGGCTGACCCTTCTGCTTTCCAGAGGGCAAACTATGTGAAGGTGCTGAGCTCGTATGCGATGGCAGGGGGTGGACAGTAGACTGTATACGGTATACGGGGAAAGCAGCAGTATGCGGTATCCCGTATACCGTTTGCCGTATACATAATACGGAATAGACTATGCCTATCGAGCGATTTGAACAATTGGATGTCTGGCAAGCTGCGCACCATTTGGTGCTCCAAATCTATAGGTTTACTCAGAAATTTCCAAACGAAGAGAAGTTCGGCTTGGTTTCACAGATGCGCCGCGCGGCGGTTTCAGTGCCTGCCAATATTGCAGAGGGATTCAAGCGGCGTGGCCTGGCAGATAAAAGCCGTTTCTACAATATTGCGCAGGCATCACTCGAGGAGTTGCGATACTACGTCGTCCTTTGTCACGATTTGGATTACCGGAACGGTGATGAGGGGATATCCGAAAGAGCAGAAAACGTTAGCAAGATGCTGTATGGCCTTGTGCGCTCCTTGGAAACAAGGTCGTATAAAACGCTGTAGAAAACGAAACTAAGACAGCCAGCACTGAAAGGGATCGACGGCCCGCAGGTTCGCTGTCCCCAGTATGCTGTATGCCGTCTACGGTATGCCGAAAATCGTTTACACATCCGACCTGCACGGTGTCATCGAACTTTATCGCGCGGCGGGGGAAGCGGCGTTGCGTACCCGCGCTGACGCCTTGATTTTCGGCGGTGATCTCTGTCCCGGCACGCCCTCGGGAGCTTCCCAGCGTTTGCCCATCGAGCAGCCAGAGTTCATGCTCTACCGCCTGTCCCACCTCTTTGACATGTGGAAGGAGGCGCATCCCGCCCTGCGCATTTTCGCCATCCCTGGCAACGACGACTGCCAAACGGTTCTGCCGGCGCTGGAAGAGCTGGAAATGAATAACCTCATCGAGAACCTGCACCAGGAAACTCGAACGTTGGGCGACTACACTCTGATGGGCCTTTCTGATGTGCCGCCCACGCCCTTTCACTTGAAGGACTTTGAACGTTGGGACGAAGCGCCGGACCCGGATTCCGATTCATATTCCTATCGCTGCCTCTTGGGGACTCCCCGGGGCTTCACGGTGATCGAGGATTTCGAGTCTCACCTGAATTCCTTACCCAGCATCAAACAGGAACTCCAGCGATTTACCGTAAAGGACCCCGAGCACACCGTGGCGGTCATCCACACCCCGCCGTTTAACACGGCCTGCGATGTCCTCTTCGATGGCCGCCACATCGGGAGCAAAGCGGTGCGGAGTTGGATCGAGAAAACGCAGCCCCGCCTGACCCTGCACGGGCACATCCACGAAAGCCCTAAACTCTCCGGAACCTTTTTTGACCGGATCGGCTCCACCACCGTCATCAACCCCGGATGCGACCACACACGGCCACACTTGGTTTTCATCGACTTCGATAAGCCCACCGAGCTGGAGCACTCGCTCTACGGCAAGAAAACTGTGCGATGAATCAGCAAAAGCTGCCTAAAATTCGGCGACTATCCCAGCTCCTCTTTTTGGGTCTCTTTCTAATACACCTTCATGAAACGGAGTTTCGCGGCTCGCTCAAAGCCGCGAGCGGCGACATTCGGTTGCCGATACCCTACCCCAGCATCTTTCTTCAGTCAGACCCGTTGGTGGCCATCCTCGATGTTCTTGCCTCGCACGCGCTTTATCGTGGACTACTATGGAGCTTGACGATCCTGATTCCTGCTTTCTTCCTGGGCCGATTCTTCTGTGGTTGGATTTGCCCGTTGGGAACGCTAAATCACTTTCTAAGTAGTTGGAAATCGGAGCGCAAGCGCGGGCCGGAGCGGCTCGAGCGAAACCGCTACAAAAAATGGCAAACGCTTAAGTACTACATCCTGATTGCTGGCCTCGTCTTGGCGATTTTCGGGGGCTCGCTCCTCGGAATGTTCGATCCCATTTCACTCACGGTGAGGTCGCTGGCAACGGCATGGCTCCCCGCCATCAATTACGCGCTGGAGGCGATGGTCAGCACGCTACGGCACTCATCCGCGGCGCCCATGCCCATGCGGTCGGTGGGTGGCATCGCGCAAGTCGCCCTGACGGAAACCGTCCTCAGCTTTCGTCAGCCGCACTTCCGCCAGACGTTCGCCCTGGGGTCGATTTTCCTCGTCCTCCTGGCGCTCAACCTGCGCATCACCCGCTTCTGGTGCCGCGCTCTGTGCCCCTTGGGCGCTCTGCTGGGGATTGTTTCGCGCTGGTCGATTCTGGGCCTGGAGAAGCTGCCAGGCCATTGCGACGACTGCAATCGCTGCCTGTTGGACTGCCAGGGCGGGGACGATCCGCAACCCCACGCCAAGTGGCGCAAGGCAGAATGCCACCTCTGTTTCAATTGTGTGGGCGAGTGTCCGGAAAGTGGAATCCGTTTCAAATTCTTTCCCTCCACGCCGACAAGTATCGACAGCCCCAATTTGCAACGCCGTCGCGCGCTGGCAGGCGTGGCGGCGGGAGCTGCGTTGCTGCCGATTCTACGCAGCACGCCGGGATTCGCCGTGGCGAAGGACCCGCGCCTGATCCGGCCGCCCGGGGCGCTTGACGAGGCGAGCTTCCTCGCCCGTTGTATTCGGTGTGGCGCGTGTCTGAAGGTGTGTCCCAACAACGCCTTGCAGCCGGCGTTGCTGGAAGCGGGCGTGGAGGGCTTGTGGACGCCGGTCGTCGCGCCGCGCATCGGCTATTGTGAGCCCAGTTGCGTGCTCTGCGGGGAGGTGTGCCCCACGGGGGCCATTTGGGAAATTACCCAGGCGGAGAAAGCCTGGCTGCCGGCGAGCGCCGCGAAAAACGCCAAGCCCATTCATCTGGGCACAGCTTTCTACAACCGCGGCCGCTGCCTGCCATGGGCCATGGCGACGGAATGCATCGTGTGCGAGGAATGGTGCCCCACGTCCCCTAAGGCGATATACCTCCATCCCGCCGAGGTGACGGATTCACTGGGGAATGTAAAACGGATTCGCCAGCCTTACGTCGATCCTGACCGCTGCGTGGGCTGTGGAGCGTGCGAGTTCGCCTGCCCGGTCAAGGACCAGCCGGCTGTTTACGTCACCAGCATCGGCGAGAGCCGCTCGAAGACCAGCCAGATTCTGCTGAGCCGTCAAAGCCGGTAGGGGCAGGTTGATGTAGAGGCGGCTTTACGCCGCCATTTGCGGCGTCAAACTCATTAGGTGGCGACGTGAGGCCACCTCTATCACAGTAAACCGGGAGCGCGCGGCCGTGAGAGTCGGAAAGGTAAAAACCGGGAAGTTGTATCATCTCCCCCAGTCTCTCATTTTCTTCCTCATTTTCCTCGTCGTGTTCGTGGGTTGCCGTTCCCATCCGCCTGTGGACGTTTTCCCCGTCAGCAACTCCAGTCCAGGGTGGGTGAAATCGAGCGCAACCCGGACCTTCGAAGCCGGCCATCTCTACGAGTACATCGATGGAGACGCGGACAAGTACGTGCAGGCGGGCGTGGTGAAAACGCTCACTAGTGACTATCGATGGAAAAACCGGGTCGACGCCACGGTCGACGTATACGTGATGGGAAATGCCGCGGGGGCGCATAAGATCTTCGATTCCGCGTCGGCGGTAGGAAGCCAGCCGATCGCGATGGGCGACGCCGGCCGTTATGCCATGGGCAACTTGACGTTTCGCCAAGGGCCGTATTTTGTTCGCGTCGTCGCCTTCAATGACTCGCCGGAAATCGCCCCGGCCCTTATTGCTTTGTCCTCCGCGCTCAGCGGCAAGTTAAAATCGACCCCCGCCAACAAGTAGAATCCTTCATGCGTCGCAGCACGTTTAACGCGGACCTGTTTTGTAGGTCCGCGCCTTTTCGCGTGCTGGCGCAGACGGTCGCCTTTTAGCACTTGCGATCTTAAGGGTCGTACATTTTAAGTTGTTTCCCTTGACATCTTCGCGGGCGGCGCACGGACGCTTGGAGAAATCTCCGGATGATCTGCTTTGGCGGTCTGCCATTGACTTCTCGGCGAGAAGGCGCTACTGTGCGGTTTCTGTTCTCCTTTTCCACTACAGAGGGTTTATATGGCAAAGTGTGCGGCCTGTCGCAAGGAGATCTCTGTGCCCTTCTGGAAGTTCGCCACTCTCTGCCCTGAATGCAAGGCAGCGCAGGTTGAGCTTAACGCCAAACTCCAGGAACTCACCCCCGTTTTCATCGTCACCCCTTGCCTCGTGGGGCTAAACGTTCTTGTCTTCTGCGTTATGGTTGCCTCTGGCGCCTCGGTGATGGATCCAGACACAAGCCAGTTGATTCAGTGGGGAGCAAGTTATGGGGTTCTGACATTGGGCCCTCAACCCTGGCGCGTGGTCACTTCCATGTTTGTCCACATCGGGATCATTCATCTTCTTTTTAACATGTGGTGCTTGTGGAGCCTGGGGAGGCTCGCAGAGCGCCTAATGGGGAACAGGAATTTCCTTCTGCTATATCTGCTGAGTGGCGTTGGAGGAAGCCTTCTCAGCCTCTGGCTCCATCCCCAACTGGTGAGCGCGGGCGCGTCCGGGGCTATTTTTGGTGTGGCGGGCGGCCTGATCGCCATACTGAGCATGAAAAAGGTCCAAATTCCCAGCACCGCGATGAAGCAGACTTTCAAAAGCCTTCTCTTTTTTGTCGGCTACAATCTAATTTACGGAATGAAAGGTGGAATTGATAATGCCGCGCACCTTGGCGGCCTCCTTGGCGGCCTTGTTTTGGGCGTGTTCTTTCCATCGACGGTTCAGGAAGTTGCCTCCGCACCGGAGTTGAGCTCAACGCGCGAGACTCCTGAATCCCCGCGATTTAAGCTTGCTGGGGCAGCGCTGGCATGCGTCCTGCTTTTCGGCTTCGGATTCGTCCGGCGTGCTCACGGTCCCGCCCCCAGGCCGGAAGAGATGATAAATCTGGAGCTGTTCAAATTGGGAAAGGCGGATCGTACCAACTTACAGGAGGCGGCGAAGCTCGTCGAAGCCGGACAGACCGACGACGGCACGATCGAAAAGCTCAAAACGGTTGCCTTGCACGCCCCCGCTTCGAGTTTGGCGCACATAGTCCTTGCCGAGGCTTATAACCAAAAAAAGCGAGATGGCGAGGCCATTCAGGAATATCATAAAGCCATCAGCGTCCAGCCGAATTACCCCCCGGCGCATTTTGAGCTCGGGCTGGTTCTCCTTCATGCCGGTCAAAACGGCCAAGCCGTCGAGGAGTACCGCAGGGGCCTGCCTTTGGACCCGAATAATGCCGAGGCGCACAACAACCTCGGTGTTGCCCTGGAACGGAATGGTGACGCAAAGGGAGCCTTGGAGGAATACCGCACGGCCCACACGCTCGACCCCAAGGAGGCGATCTACGCCGACAATTTCAAGCGCCTGTCTCCACAACGATAAATGAAGGGCGTGATTCCGTCTTGCTACCGCGGCCATCCACCACCCGCAGGCCAGAAGGCCCTGATGGCGATGGAAACTGCCAGCAGCGCCACCGCGCCTCGCCAGAAGAAAACCGGATCGGCAAGGGACCCACCTTTAATGAGGCGAACTCCCAGCCCCAGCAGGATTCCGATCACCGCCAGAACAGCTAGAAAATTGGGAAGCCACCGCATTGAAACCTCCATGCTGCCCGAGGATTAACCCACTGCCATTTAAGTCCAGTTACAAACGAGGGGCCGCAAAGTTCGCCAGGCATTATAGCGCTTGATCCGAATCCCTCACAGAATTCGTGAATGAACTGCTTCTTGAGAAGTCTATACTAGGGCTGTTCTCATTACCTTTGTTCCCTTTATCAACACTTTTGTATTAGAAATTTTCAGAATGATTTTTGGCAACCCGGAGGCGAAGTATTATGGCCCAGACTCACCCCTTGTCACCAATATCCATAACTTTTCATTGCTCATCAACATCCTTTCATTCATCATGCTCGGGATGATCCCTGGCAACCTGGGCGCAAACAAATATGGCCCAAACCCCTTGCTCCGCGGTTCGCCGCCCGATGCGCCCCCACACAGAAATCCCGGGTTGTGATTCGCGATTTCAGGCCCTCTCCGAGGGAAGAGTGCGCCCAACGAATGAGTGAAGGAGTCCTGTGCACCGGGGGTGAGGAGTCACTCACCGGCTGCGCGGCCGAGACGCCCGGCGTGCGCTACTTATTCCGAATCTGAATCAACGTGATGGCGATGGAAACTGCCAGCAACGCCACAGCACCTCGCCAGAAGAAAACCGGATCGGCGAGGAAGCCACCTTTAATTAAACGAACTCCCAGCCCCAGCAGGATTCCGATCACCGCCAGAACAACCAGAAAATTGGGAAGCCAACGCATAAACGCCTCCGTGAAGCCCGAGAATTGCTTTCTGCTATTCAAGTCCTGTTACGAATGAGGTGCCGCAAATTCCGCCCCGCATTATAGCGCGCGAATCGCCCCCCTCGCAGAATTCCTGGATGAACCGCCTCGTGAAAGGTCTACACTAAGAGTGGAAGTCCGAGGTCTCACCATGCCCTATTGCGCTCAATGTTCAATTGAATATGTAGAAGGCACTGCCCAGTGCGAAGAATGTGGCGCTAGTTTGCTGCCCGGTTCGCCGCCCGAACCGCCTCCACGCGTCGATCTTAGCGAGGAAAAGGATGTGAAGCTGGTCCCAGCGCGCATTTTTATTGGGTCCACTGCGCCCATGGACGCCGAATTGGCGCGGAACATTCTTCAAACCCAGGGAATTGCCAGCACGATATCAGGTGAGGGTCTTGCGGACCCCTTCCCCGTGACGGAGGTGCACCTGCTCGTGCGCGAGGATGACGCCGGGAATGCCGAGCGGATATTACAGGAATACCTCGATACTGAAGTCCCGTCAGCCCCGGAGGAACCGGATGCGGCTGGGGGGTCATAGCTATTTCAGATTCAGGCCTGCTGTTCGCAGCGCGACCAGCAATTCGTCTTCGCTCATTTCGCCCACGTAGTCCCCCGTCACAACGCCCTGACGGTTAACCACCACAAGCATGGGGATAGCCTGGCAACCGTAAAGCGTCTGCGCAGCTTTCTTGGCGTCCATCAGGACCGGGAAGTCAAGCCCCTGCTCTTTGAGAAACTTTTCGACAATGGCGGGAGCCTCGGCATTCACGCCGATGACCGCCAGACCCTTTTCCTTATAGTCCCGGTAAAGCTTGGCGAGGATCAGTTGTTCCCTGCGGCAGGGCCCGCACCAGGTCGCCCAGAAATCGAGCAAGATCACGTGGCCCAGAAAATCGCCGAGTCGAACGGATTGGCCGCTAGGATCGGGCAATTCAAAGTTGGGAGCTCGGTTTCCCGCGAGGTTGGCATGAACGCCTTGCAAGCCAAGCTGGCTTACCAGTTCCGCCCCGCTGGGGGGAGTGAACTCGAACAGCGCAGGATCGAGGGGCCCACCAATTCTGTAGTCGGACAAATCAACATCAAGAGTGATGATGCTCTTCGGTGCGTTCGCAAAGCGGAATGTCTCCTGGTGCCGAAGAACAAGGAATCGGTGCTCGTCCACCCAGAGCTTGTGGTCGCCCTCGTCGAGTGCAATGACGTAACACTCTGCCATTTGGTCTCCCACTTTGATCCGCTCCCTGCGCAGCAGCTTAGCGTCGGGATCGTAGCGGTCAATGTGAGAATATTGGCCAATCAGACGGTTGTGGATGTGGCCGAGTAGATCGGCGGAGCTCGTAAGGGTGTTAACGCCAAGATGGCGGCCGTCTCGCCCAAGATTAATCGTGTCCAGCGTCGGACCTGCCAAGTGCAAGTCCTCATCGGCAAAATCGCTCTCCTCGGCCTCCCTCTCGGGGTCCGGAACGGCCATTTCCCGCGTGTATTTCCGCAGCGCGGAATCGTTGGTCCAGGTGGTTTCTCCATTGCTCACGATGAGCAACTCTCCCCGGTCATCTTCGCGGTAGACCCTGGCCTTGCCGCCCATGTCGGCGGCGACAGAACTGTTAGCCTGCGTTAGGGGAAGCTTCCCGACGCCGGGAGAGAACTCGGACAGTCTCTCGATGGCATCTAGCCGATAAGTGTGGAGGCCACGATAAGTGCTGCTCACTCGCGCCAGCACTTCGGCAGCCGAGACCTGCGCCCCGGCTTGCGCGGATAGCGTCACTGTCACGACCACCACCATGAACGCGAGCCTGCCAGACATAACTATTCCGTAGAGAGGGCAAAATCGCACAAGCGCATTCTACCGTTCGTTACTCGTCACTGCCCTTGGGTACTAAACCCTGACACCCGGCACCTGGCGCCGGATACCTCTCATGCTGCTCGTCACTTGTCATTCGCCGATGCCCCGCGGTCGTTCGTATCCATTTCCTTCTGCAAACGCGCAATGGCTCGCTTCGCGTCCTTGGCTTCGGCGGCGTCTTTGGCGGAGGGGAGTTCGTCCAGGTAACGCTGGTATGCGGTGAGCGCTTTCCGCTTCTCGTTCATTCGCTCGTACACCTTGCCCAACCCCAGGTACGCCGGCGCGTAGTGAGGGTTGTCTTTCGTCGCTTCCTGAAACCGGCTCAGAGCCCCCTTCAGGTTCCCCTTGTGGAGATAGACATTCCCGATCTCGACGCATTTCGCCGGGCCGGGGCTGGTGTAATCCCAATCAGGATTAATGGCTGGGGAGGGTGGCTTCTCCGGGACCTGCGCGCGGACCGCGGGCGCGGCCAGGATAATCCCGAAAGCGGCTACTAACAAGATTTTCACCGTCCGGCGCATATCCAGAATTCTCTCTAAGCCGGCGTGATGTGTCAATATGCAACGAGTCGAGGTAGTGTCCTGATGTGGGCGTAACGCCGCCATCTTGGCGGCTCATTGCCGGCTGGAAGCCGGCGCTCCACTTGAACTTAGGACACTAGCCGAGGCGGCGGGAGCGCGAGGCTCCCACCAAGATCCGGGCAGGATGTCCGCACGCCGCGAATTGCGAAAATAAACTGGCCCCAATTTGCTGTCGATAGGAAATTCGCAGGTGGCTCTCCCGACTTTGGTCGCCAACGTGCTAGGCTACAGAAAGGAATGCGTTTTCAGGGTGAAAGGACGCAGCGAGAAAAGGTGCCAAGTGTCAGGTCCCGGGAGAGCGGTCAACTCGTCCGCTTTGGCGCCAACCTTCGGTCCGTCTGGGGGCGCGGCTACGCAAGTGACGGTCATGCTCAGAACGGCGATGCGCGAAAAGTAATGGGCATCTTGCCTGTGAAGAAGTCATAACGAGGATGGCCATCGTACAAATGGGACGCTACAATTTCCCCCCAGTCTTCCACGATGTTCTAGAAATTAAACGGGTTAGCGGCTTTGGACGGAAATCATTGGAAAATGTATGTCATTGAACCTAAATAAGTTATTCAATTCCCAAAGGCGAAGCAGCAAAAAACGCGGGGGGGGGGAAAATGAAGGGATGTTCCACGATGTTGTTGAAAACAAATGGAGAAAATATGTCCGAAAACAGGCTTTCCACGATGTTGATGAAAATAAAGGACCTATAGGGCGCTTTCCACGATGTTGATGATAATAAATGTAGTTATCGATGAAGGCCAATGCTACACGACGAGTTCCGAAGGATGAAATAGGGAGGATCCGACGGTGGAGGGGCGGCTAGGAGCCTGTCGGAGATAGATTTTGGCTCCCCACAGATCAAGTCTCAAGATTTTGGGGAGGAGGGTGGGGTTGATTATTGACAATGGAGGAAGGGCTTGTAAGATGCGGTTATGGGCAAACAGTTTCGGAGTTGCGATTTAAATCAGGCGTACTTGCTTCCTCCCTCCTTGCAGGATTGGCTGCCGGAGGGCCACCTGGCGCGGTTTGTGGCGGAGGTG
>Ga0208034_1000610_pt1 | contig 27323 bp, 14 predicted proteins | sample June2015DPH_8_10_FD_184699 | JGI IMG/M metagenome (GOLD analysis project Ga0208034, IMG submission 184699) | Peatland microbial communities from SPRUCE experiment site at the Marcell Experimental Forest, Minnesota, USA - June2015DPH_8_100... | ecosystem: Environmental > Terrestrial > Soil >...
AAGCGGAAGGTGGACAACTGGCCGTCGGAAAGGCCGTCAAGAGCCGTGCGGGCGGATCGGATAGACCTGTTGACAGACCGAGCGCTGGTCGGCCGCCCAGCCTGGTTTCTTACTGTCTGAATCGCAGAGCCAGAGCGAAAGGCACGGCCCACAGAGGTCTAGGCGCGGTTTGACCTAGGGGCGGCTTTACGCCGCCCTATGGCGAGGTAAACTCGCCGCTATGCCTCATGAACCACTCCCGAGGGTCGAGGCGGCGGTCTACGCTACACAGGGCTCTCCCCACCTGTGACCTCCAATTATGACATTGTGTCTTTGAACTTAGGTTAAGAGTGTAGCTATTTTAGTCTTGACAAAGATATTGACCACATGTAAACTAGATAGTGAGGCTCTCGCCCGGTTGCCGCTGAACCCGGCCCCTTCCGGGAGGAGTTGAGGCGAGATTTCCATGCCCCTGGTAGAAAATCTGGAAATGACGGCAGAGAATTTGGATGCGCGTTGCCGCATTGCCCGGCCGCGCCTGCGGGCCTTATGTAGCGGGCAAAAACGCCAAACCACTGTTACCCCGTGATGTCAATGAAACAACAGGATGTTAGCGAAGAATCAAAGGAATTCTAATGGTTGGTTCAAAAATCAAGTCACTGAAAATAAGACAGTTAACAAACATAAGGATGGCTCGGCAGTGGAGGGAAAGTGCGTATAGCAAAATGAAGGTATATCCCGTGATGTTCCTGAAAACAAATGACTCAAAAAAACTGACTTGGCACTATCCCGTGATGTTGAAGAAAAACAAACCACTTATCGGTACTACCCCGTGATGTAATTGAAAAGTAAGATACTTAACGCTGAGTCCCGAATCCCTGACCCCGAATCCCTAATCTCTTACAGCAAGCGGTCGGTTGGGATTGACGACCAGCCACAAGGCGCCGCCGAGCACACAGAATGCGGCAGAGGTCAGAAAGGAAGCGGTCCATCCAAAGTGCGCGGCAATGGCAGGTGTCGTGATGGCGGTGAGCGCCCCGCCGGCTTGGGCAAACATGTTGATGAAGCCGGAAAGCGAGCCAGAGGAACCCTTTCCCAGGTCCGCAGAGAGCGCCCAGTACGCGCTTTGGGCGATGTAGAGCGAACCAGCGCCCGCCGCCAAAACCACGCTGGCGGCCGCGGCGGTGGAGACTTGCGAGCCGGCGGCCATAAAGAGACCGGCGACCACCATGCCGAAGGCTGCCACGCCGCAGCGCCCCCACCACCGGCCGAATCGCCGGCACACGGCGTCAGCAATCCAACCTCCCGACGCCGATCCGCAGGCCATGGCGATGAACGGCAACATGCCGTAGTAGCTGGCCGTTTGCAGATTCAGGCCGCGAACCCGGCTGAGGTAAATGAAGAACCAAGTGAAGAAGATGGCGGGCGTGTAGCCATAGCAGAAATAGCTAAGGGTGATGGCCCAAACGTCCTGGCTCGCGAGCATGACGCGCCACGAGTATTGGGGCGCCTCGAGGGGGTCGCGCTGGGGGATGCCCTGGTGAATCCATTTCCTTTCGGCTTCATTCGGCCAAGAGTGCTGGTCGGGATGGTCGCGCGCCATCCAGTACCACACCGCGCCCGCTGCGAGTCCCAGCAGGGCGCACACCCAGAAGGACGCGCGCCAACCCAAGTGCACCATGACGTAGCGAATGATTGGAGGGGTGAAGGCGGAACCCGCACCGACACCGGCGAAAATCAGGCCATTGGCCAGGCCGCGCTCGGCGGTGGGAATCCAATTGGCCACCCAGCGGTTCGAACTCGGGTACATGACCGATTCCCCCATGCCCAGGAAGAACCGCACCGACCAGATGATCAGGAATGCCTGCGCGATACCGGCGGGAAAGCTGGCGGTCAGGGCGGTGAAAGCCGCCCACCACGCCGCGCCCAAAGCCAGGGTACGGCGCGCTCCGAGCCGGTCAACCGCCCAACCCCCGGCGATTTGAAAGAGTCCATAGCCGACAAAAAACGCACTGAAGATCGTGCCGAGCTGCACGTCCGTGAGGTGAAAATCCTGCGAGATGAAATGTGCGGCAATGGAAATGTTGACGCGGTCGAGAAAACTGAGCGCCCCCATCAAAGCGATCCAGCCAACCAATATCCAACGAACGCGAGTTGGCGCGAGCGAGTTCATGAGAAGACGGTTGACGGCTGTTGCCGGCCTGACTCAAAGGTTTCACAGAGTCCCATGATTTGGGCGGGAAGGCAAGATAATCAAGCAGCCCGGATTAATGTGGCGTATAATCGTGCCATCTCCAGGCAGGAGGCCAATATGAGATGTAAGGCCTTACGTCATGGGTTCCCATTGTTCGTCTTCGGGAGCATCATGCTCTCCCTTCTTACCACAGCTTTGTTCGCCCAAAAGGGTCTTTCCCACGTCCGAGTGGTGCGCCTCGCCTATGTGAGTGGCACTGTGGGCGTGAAACGGCCCGCCTCCACGGAATGGGCGAAGGCGCTGGTGAATACGCCCATCCAGGAAGGCTTTGAACTTTCGACCGCCGCCAACAGTTATGCTGAGGTGGAATTCGAAAACGGTTCCACGGCGCGGTTGGGTGAATTCTCCAAGGTTAGCTTTGACCAACTGGCGATGGATGAAAATGGCAACAAACTGAATCGCCTCACGTTTGAAAAAGGGTACGCCACCTTTCACCTTCTGCCTGAACACCGCGATGCGTACGCTGTAAAGGTTGCAGATGCGACACTGACGCCCAACGGCAAGAGCGAATTTCGAGCGGACCTTGACCACAGCCGGGCGCGGGTGGAGGTGTTCGCGGGCTCCGTCGATCTTGCCAGGACAGGCAAGCCGGTAAAACTGGGCAAAGACAAAGTTCTGGAATTCAACCCCGACTCGACAGAAGTCGCCATGAACCAGAAGCAGGGAATCGTCAAGGATTCCTGGGACAAGTGGACAAGCGAGCGCGACACGCAATCACAGCTCGCGCTTGCCGACCAGGCCGTCCCCGCCCGAGGCTCAATGTATGGCTGGAGCGATCTGGATGCTTACGGCGAATGGGGATTTTTCCCGGGCTTCGGTTATGGGTGGTCTCCCTTCGCCTTGGTCGGCTGGTCTCCATACAGCATGGGGATGTGGAGTTGGTACCCGGGCATGGGATATACGTGGATCGGCGGCGAGCCCTGGGGTTGGCTGCCTTACCACTACGGGCTTTGGAATTACTCCCCTGGCTTCGGTTATTTTTGGATGCCGGGCGAATTTAACGCCTCCTTCTCCCCGTCGTTGGTCAGTTGGTATTCGGGACCGGGATGGATTGGCTGGGCCCCACTGGGCGTGCTGGGCGGTGCAGGACAAAGCATCGTGAACACTGTCACGGGTGGCGTGGTGCAGAACGGGCGGATGATTAATCCTGGTGATGTGAACCATGTGGCGATGACGGCAGGAATCTTGATTACGAAGATGCCGTTCGAACCAGGCGAAGGAGCGATGCTCCCCGGGGCGGCCCTCGGCACCAGCCCGGAGGCCTTGTTTGCCGGACATGCGGACGCTACGCATACGATGGCTCCGGGATCGCTCTTAGTGGGTGGCGACGCGGGAAGAGAACAATCGTTGCTGGGCGGACGCTTATCCGGCCAGCCGTTGCGAGTGCGTTTGGGAACAACTTTAGGTGGTTCCTACGCCGTAGGTGGCGCCGTCGGTGAATTTCGCGGCGATGCCTTCACCGGCATAGGCGGGGCGCGAGGGCCAAAGGACCAGGGGCCCGATCTCTCTCGCGCAACCGTCGGACGTGGTCCAACCTTATTGCCGCACGGACAACAACAGTCCTCGATCTCCCCGCACACCAGCGAGGGAGCAGGAATGTCACGTGGGGGCTTGGGCACTGTGAACGGCTCTCCAGCACCTGTGGGCACCGTTAGTCCCTCGCATGCGGGAAGTTCCGCCCCAAGCGGTGGGCACCATTAGGAGACGGCTGGGACTAATTGTCCGAAAAGCCTGTCCCTCATTGCCGTCCCCCCCATCGGCGATGGTCATTGGGGAATATCTTCTGAATAGAGCCGTAGGGCTGCAACTATTTCACCCGATGGTTCGTCTGAAGATATGTAAAGCGGTTGTAAAATTCCCGCTGGAGGCCGACCGTGAGATACGATCGTATACGACGTGTACTCGTGGTTTTGGTCGCGGGGCTGCTCTTCCTGCCAACAGCTCTCTTTAGCCAACAACAGAAGCTCTCCTATGGGCGTTCGGTGCACCTGAGTTCCGTTACCGGCATCGTGACCGTGAAGCACACAGGCGCGACCGAAGCGATCCCAGCACAGGTGAATATATCCCTCGACGAAGGCTCTGAGGTGGCGACGCAAGATGGCGGCCTTGCGATCGTGGAGCTCGAGAACGGTTCCACCATTCGACTGAACGAATTGACCAAGGCTGACTTCACGCAATTGAGCATAGACGCAAATGGCAATGAGCTGAACACCATCACGCTGGAACAGGGACAAGCCGGTTTTCATTTCCTCCCTAAACAACAGGACGTTTACCAGGTGAAGATTGCTGACGCCACCTTGTCTCCCCAGGGCAAGGCCGAATTCCAAACGGCCTTTAGTGCGGGGAAGATGCAGGTTCGCGTGATGGCGGGTTCCATCGTCATCTCCGCTCACTCCGGCTCGCTGACCCTGAGCAAGGGGAAGTTTCTGGAGTACTCCCCATCGGCTGATGCGGAAGTTGCGAAATCGCACGCGCGGGTGGTTCGCCTGAGTTATTTGAGTGGCACGGTGATGCTCACGCGGCCTGGTTCGGCGGAACAGGAAAAGGCGATGCTGAACACGCCGGTCCAGGAGGGTTTCGATCTCTCCACTTCCGGCGGCAGTTATGCCGAAGTGGAATTTGAAAACGGCTCTACCGCTCGTGTTGGTGAGCGCTCCAAGTTGCTATTCCATCAACTGGCACTGGACGCCGAAGGCAACAAGCTGAACGGCATGACGTTCGAGCAGGGATATGCCACCTTTCATTTCCTTCCCGAGCATGGCTCTCCAAAACAACGCGGAGAAAATGGCGCGATACGCTTCGAGCCCGCGAACAGCGACGTCTATCACGTCAAAATCGCCGATGCCACCGTTACGGCAGAGGGCAAGTGCGAATTCCGCACTGACCTTGGCCAGGACCGCTATCGCGTCGAGGTCTTCAGTGGCTTGGTAGACGTCGCGACAAACAAAGTTTCCACCAAACTCGGCGAAGGCAAGATCCTGGAACGCAATTCCGAAAGTCAGGAGTTGGCTTCTAACACCCAGAAGGGAATTGTCAAGGACGCTTGGGATCAGTGGACGGAAGCACGAGATAAGCAGGTACTGCTCACGGAAAGAGACGAGGCCGTCCATCCAACGGGACCGCGCTACGGATGGAGTGACCTCGACACTTACGGTGAATGGGTGACGCTTCCCGGCGGCAGATTCGGATGGTCGCCTTACTCGCGGGCAGGTTGGTCGCCTTACACCAACGGCATGTGGCAGTGGTACCCGGGAATGGGCTGGACGTGGATTTCCGTCGAGCCCTGGGGTTGGGTGACTGACCACTGCGGACAATGGGACTTTGACGGCAGCTTTGGGTGGTATTGGATGAACCCGATGTTCGGCTGTGGGCTGTGGAACTCTGCGCTCGTCAATTGGTATGGAGGGGCGGGATGGATTGGCTGGCAGCCGCGTCCCAGGCCCGCTCCGGGCGGAGGTCACCCGACGCCTCCTCGCCCCGGGCCGGGCCCTCACCCTGGCCGTCCCGCTCCGGAAATTGTCAGGGTCCCGACCGCCGTAGTGCAGAATCGGCAAATGATTACGCCCGAGATTGTAAACCACGGTCTGCCCGCAGGCGGGACCGCCATTGAGCACCCGCCCTTCGAACTGAGCCCGCGGCCTGCGGTGGCGGCAACTGCATTCACAGGCAACGCTCACGTGGCGGCGGCGACGCGAGCATCCGCCCCAATCGGCGGGTCGGGGCCAGGCTTCGCATCGCAACACGGCTCCGCGCCTCCGACCGTCCTGATGGGGGGCGATCCGGCAAGTGAGGGCTCGCTGCTCTCGACTCATCATTTCCTCCATGCTGACAGAGCACCTTTGCGCGCCGCTCAAGGTGCGACCCTCGGCGGGCGTTATGCCCTGCACGGCTCGCCGGGTGAGTTCCGTGGAAACGCTTCCGCCGGTGGCGGTAAGAATGGCAGCGCTGGCGGAATCGGCGGTCGCGCCGGTGGTCCCATCATGTCGCACCCATCCGGTGGGTCAGGGGTAGTCGTAGCTTCCCACGGATCAAGCGGAGGAGGCTCCCGAGGTGGCGGTGGTTCCTCCGGTGCGGGGCGGTCCGGCGGAGGAGGCGGGTACTCCGGAGGAGGCGGGGGACACTCGAGTGGCGGTGGTGGTGGCTCCTCAAGCAGTGCGGGTCATAGCGGTGGTGGAGGTGGCGGTGGGGGCGGAGGTGGTGGCGGCGGGCATCACTAATCCACCATCGCACTACCCGTGTTGATTGCTCATCCTTACACTTGTGCGTCGGGTCTTGCGAGCCACGGTTGATCCCGTATACGGGTCAACCGTGGCTCTTGGTTTATCTCCCAAATCACTAGTACTCACGCGCCGCGAGGTGGTAGGGCAGCCCTTCACCGCACCGGCAATGGCAGCGTGTCGTGATAATTCGGATAGGGCGCTTTGGGGTAAGTAGGAAGCGGATGCTGCTTCAGCAGATCGAGAACTACCTCCACCGCCCGCTCCAGTTGTGGGTCGTGGCCTTCCCGCACCAATTTGGGATCCAGTTCCACTTCGACGTCGGGGGCGATCCCGTGGTTTTCCACTTCCCATTGTCCTTTCAATCCATAAATGGCCCAGCGCGGCGAGGTGATCGCGCCACCATCGACAAGTTCCGGATAGCCGCCGATTCCCACCAAGCCTCCCCAGGTGCGCGTTCCCACCAGAGGCCCGACGCCGGCTTTGCGGAAGTACCAGGGCATGGCGTCGCCGCCAGAACCCGCGAATTCATTGATGATCATCGCCTTTGGCCCAAAGATGGCTTCTTCGGGTTCATCATAGGGTCCACCCTCGCGGGTCATGATCTGGCTCATGACCGGGCGGTGCAGGTAATCGATGATGTAATCGGCCAACTGGCCGCCTCCATTGAAGCGCTCATCCAGCACTACGCCTTTTTTCCCCACTTGAGCGAAGAAGTAGCGATTGAAGTTGGTATAACCGGCCCCGGCCGTGTTGGGCAGATAGACGTAGGCCAGCTTCCCGCCGCTGAGCTCATCCACCTTGCGGCGATTCCCTTCGATCCAGGCGAGGCCGCGCAGTCCGGTTTCACTCTCGACGGGAACCACGGTGACTTCGCGTGAGCCCGTGCCGTCGGGATGGGGGCCAACCTTGAGCACAGTCTGCTTTCCTGCCGTCTCCTGGAAGTAGCCGTAAATCTCGTCGTTCGCGGAGAGGTCCCGCCCATTCACCGCCAGCAGGTATTCGCCTTCCTTCACGTTCACGCCGGGTTGGGTCAGCGGCGCGTGGAGTTGCGGGTTCCAATTCTCGCCATTGAGAATTCGCGCAAAGCGGTAGCGGCCGCTCTCGATCGTGTAGTCGGCGCCGAGCAAGCCCACGTTCACCACCGGGATGTCCGGATGCTTGCCGCCGCTTACGTACATATGAAGGACATTGATGTTGCTGAGCATTTCCGCCAGCAGATAGTTGAAATCGGCGCGGCTGGTAAGCCCCGCCACGAAGGGCGCGTAGGCCTGCTCGGCTTTCTGGATATCGAGTCCGTGAAAATGAGGATCGTAGAAAAAGTCACGCTCGATCCGCCACACCTCGTGGTACATCTGTTTCCATTCCTCCCGAGGCACGACGTAGACTTCCATCGCTCCGGTGTTCAACATGCCTTTGCCGGGAGCAGGTGGTTTATCCGCCGGGTTGATGAACCAGTGCGCGCCTTCGTGGTAGAGCATCTTCTCTCCGTCGAAGGAAAGATCGAAGTCTTCAATGTTGTCCACCACCTTTTCCGTCTTGCGAGTCTTCAGCTCGAATCTTTGCACCGTGAAGTGAGCCGGGCCGGGCTCGACTTCGACCAGGGGGGCCTCCAGAAGATAGAGAACGCCTTCCTTCCCGGCAAACAGGCCGAGGTAATTGCGGGCGGGAATCGGCAAGGCCAAAACGCGTTGGCCGAGGCCGTCAAAATCGATTTCCACTTTGACGGGTTCCGGCTTCTTTTCGCCTTCCTTGGCTTTGTCAGCGTCGGCGCCGAGTTTGGGAGTCTTGTCATCCTTCTTGGCTTCCGGCGGTTTTTCCTCGTCGCTTTCCGGAGCGATGGGCGATGGCAGGTCCTTTTTCAGTACGGCGACATAGGCGCTACGAGTGACGGGATGAGCTTCACTCGTCATGTCCAGCCAACCCGTGGTGAGTCCCATGTCGGTGCTGGCGGTGAAGTAAAGATATTTCCCATTCTTGTCGAAGACCGGGAAAAGGGCGTCGCTCATGCCATCGGTCACCTGCGTGGCTTTCTTGCCTTCGAGGGAATACACGTAAACACCGCGCATGTGATTCTCGAGTTGCAGCGTATAGGTCAGCCACTTGCTGTCGGGCGACCATTGCACGTCGAATTCATGCAGGGGCGAATCAAAGCGGTCCGTATCCACCTTGACCGGATCGGGGTGATCGAGGTCCACGTACCAGAGGTTCAGCCGCTTGTCGCTGTAGGCGATTTTCTTGCTGTCCGGCGACCAGGTGGGCGCATAGAAGAAGGATGGAAGCTTGCCCAAGTCGATCTTTTTGACGATCCCCAACCCGTTCTGGTCGCGGATGTGGAGCGCGTATTCACCCGACTCGTCGGAGAAATATGCGATGGACTTGCCATCCGGCGACCAAGCGGGGTCGCGTTCCGCCACGCCGGGGGTGTTGGTGAGATTCCGCACATCACCCTTTTCCGCGGGCGCGGTGAGGATCTCGCCATGCGCTTCAAAAACCGCGCGGGCGCCCGTGGGCGAAATGTGCGCGTTCAAAAGCTGGTGACCGTCGATCTTCTCAAATCGCGGGCGGATCTGCGGCATGTCTCCGGCGACGCTAATCGACACCTCGTGCGGCTTACCGGAGTGCAGATCGTAGACATGAAGCGAACCAAACTGCTCGTAAACGATTCCTCCTGGGCCCGCCGAGGCGGTCTTGATATCAAAGCCTTCATTCTTAAAGAGTGGCTTCACTTGTTGCGTTTTGGTATCGAAGGAAAACAGCGTGACCGGCCCCTCGCGGTCGGAGAGGAAATAGATGCGATCGCCAATCCACATGGGGTCAAAATCGTTCGAGCCCTCGCGCGGAATGCGCGTGATGCTGGAGTCCGCGAGATTGGCGATCCAGATGGGCGCGGCATGCCCGCCGCGATAGTGTTTGATGGCGACGTAGGCATCAATGGCGCCGAGTCGCCGATTCCACTGCGGCACATAAGCAAGGTGGGTTCCGTCGGGAGAGTACGAGCCCTCAACTCCCATTGGTAGGGGGAGCGGGGTAGGGAAGCCACCGGTCGAGGGCACGGTGTAGAGTCTCTCAAAGCGCGAGTAGCTACTGCGCGTGGTGCGGAAAAGGGTACTCCGTCCGTCGTTCGTCCATCCCACGGCCACATCGGAGCCGGGGTGATAGGTCAAGCGGCGCGGTTCACCTCCGGTGGATGCGACCACAAAGACGTCATCGTTCCCTTCGTAATTGCCCGTATAGGTCACCATACTTCCATCCGGCGAGAAGATGGGACGGCTCAGGACTCCGGTGCCGGTCACCAGGCGCTGGGCGTCGCCGCCGTCGCGATTGACAATCCAGATGTCGCCGCCAAACGCGAAAGCGATCTGCGTCTTGCTGAGGGTGGGGCTTTGCAGGAGCAGCGGCCCGGAATCCGCTGAGAACGCCACGGCGGATGCGAAAAGCACATAAAGACTTGCCAGCAGTAAGCGGCGCATAGACTCTCCAAGGTTAAGCAGTGAAATCTCATGAACTGTCGCCAGAACCCAATCATTTCGGAACCGCATTATTACAGATTTCATGAATCACACAGCGGGTATCCGCGGCCAGGGCGATCCTGACCATGATTATTCGCCATCATGGCAGCGGCGGCAGCGCTGGGTGGAAATCGGGATACGTCGGCCGGGGGTAATCGGGCACGGGATGCTGCTTGAGCAAATCCATCACGGTTTCGACGGCCTTCTCGAGTTGCGGATCGTGCCCTTCACGCACCAGTTTCGGATCCATCATGACTTCGATATCGGGCTTGATGCCGTGGTTTTCAACCTCCCATTCGCCCTTCAGGCCGTAAATGGCCCAGCGCGGAGCCATCACGTAGCCACCATCGAGCAGGGGGGGATAGCCGCCGATGCCGATCAGTCCTCCCCAGGTGCGCTCGCCCACAATCGGGCCGATGCTGAGCTTGCGGAAATACCAGGGCAGGGCATCCCCTCCCGAGCCCGCGAATTGATTCACGATCATGACCTTGGGACCATAAATGGCCCCCGCGGGTTCCGACTGTTCCTTGCCTTCACGCGTCATCACCTTGTTCAGAATGGGACGGCGGAGGTAGTCAACGATGAAGTCAGCAAGGAATCCGCCATGATTGAATCGCTCGTCAATGATGGCTGCATCCTTGCCCACCTGGGCGAAGAAGTAACGGTTGAAATTCGTATAGCCCTGAACCGCGGTGTCGGGCACATAAACATAGGCAACCTTGCCGCCGGTCAGCTCATCGACCTTGCGGCGATTGCTTTCAATCCAGGCGAGGTTGCGCAACCCTTCTTCATTGTCGACCGGGACCACCGTGACTTCGCGCGATCCCGACCCATCCGGCTTGGGGCCAACTTTGAGAACGGTCTGCTGGTCGGCGGTTTCCAGGAAAAAGCTGTAAATTTCGTCAGTTCCGTGAACCTCGCGCCCGTTGACCGCCAGCAAGTACTCACCTTCTTTCACGTCCACTCCCGGCTGGGTGAGCGGAGCTCGAAGCTTGGGATTCCAATTCTCGCCGTCATAGACCCGCGCGAATTGATAACGGCCGCTATCGACCTTATAGTCCGCGCCGAGCAGGCCGACTTTGATTTTGGGAATCTCCGGTTGCGTGCCGCCCCCCACAAACATGTGACCGACGGACATGTTGCTGAGCATTTCACGGAAGAGGTAAGTCAGGTCCGAACGGCTCGAGATGTTGTCCAGATAGGGCGCGAAGGTTTTTTCTGCCTGCTGCAAGTCGAGACCATGATGGTGCGGGTCATAGAAGAAGTCGCGCTCGATTCGCCAAATCTCGTGGTAAATCTGCTTCCACTCGGCGCGGGGGTTTACATTGACTTCCATGTCCGCGGTCTTCAGGTTGCCCTTGCCTGGTTCGGGGGGCTTCTCGGTGGGGTTGATGAACCACGTCTGGCCTTGCTTGTAGAGCATCTTTTCACCGTTGAAGGAGACGGCAAAGGCGGAGACGCCGTCCAACAGCTTGTCGGTCTTGCGAGTCTTGAGGGTGAACTTGGAAACGGTGAGGACGGGGGGCCCATCAAACGGAATAACCGGGGGCCCTTCCACCAGGATGATTTCACCTTCCTTCCCGGCGCTCAGCCCGAAGTAGTTCCTAGCGGGAATGGGCATGGCCAGGATGCGCTGGTTGATCCTTTCGAAGTCAATCTCTACCTTGGGCGGTTCCTTGGGCTTCTCCTTGTCCTTATCCTTGTCCTTCGCGTCCGCGGATTCCTTGGGTTTATCCGCAGTTGCCTTGTCGCCCGCACTTTCCTTCGAAGCGTCAGCGTCTGGTTTCTTGTCCGCCTTTTCCTCGTCGCTCTCGGGGGCCAGCGGCGAGGCCACTCCCTTCTTCAGAACCACCACGTAAACCGAGCGCGTCACCGGCCGGTTGATGGCCGACATGTCGCCAGCTGCCACCAAACCGATGTCCGTGCTGGCGGTGAAATAGAGGTATTTCCCATTCTTGTCAAAATCCGGAAAGGCCGCGTCACTCATGCCGTCGGTAACTCGCGTGGCTTTCCCGGTCTCGAGAGAGTAAACGAACACTGCGTGCATGCGATTATCAAGCTGTTTGGTGTATGCCAGCCACTTGCTGTCCGGCGACCATACGGTGTTGAGATTCGCGCCGTCGAAGAGGTCGGTATCCACGTGCACGGGAGTTTTCTTCTCCAGGTCGATGTACCAAAGGTTCAACCGCTTGTCGGAGTAGGTGATCTTCTTGCTGTCCGGCGACCAGATGGGGGCATAGTAGAAAGTGGGCGGATTGCCCAGGTCGATCTTGGTTACCGGTCCAAGGCCGTTTTGCGGGCTGATGTGGAGAGCGTATTCACCGGATTCGTCGGAGAAGTAGGCGATGGATTTGCCGTCCGCCGACCATCCGGGATCACGATCGGCAACGGTGGGGGAGTTAGTAAGGTTGCGGACGTCGCCTTTTTCCGCGGGGACAGTAAAGATTTCCCCATGAGCCTCGAATACAGCCCGCATACCGGTGGGTGATATCTGCGCGTTCTGAATCTCCTTCTCGACTTTCTCAAAGTGCGGCCTGATTTGCGGCATGTCGCCGTTCACTGCGATACTGACCCTTTTGGTCTTGCCGGAATGAAGGTCATAGAGAAAGATGGCGCCGAATTGCTCGTAGACAATGGCGCCCGGTCCCGCCGAGGCGTGCTTGATGTCGAATCCCTGGTTGTCGATAAGCTGCTTCACCTGCTGCGATTTCGGGTCGTATTCGAAAAGAGTGATGGGGCCATTGCGATCCGAAAGGAAGTAAACCTTGTCGCCGATCCAAAGCGGATTGCGGTCATTGGAGTTGTCGCGAGGGACCTTTACGATGCTGGAATCGCTGAGGTCTGCGATCCAGATGGGTGTGGTTTGGCCGCCTCGATAGTGCTTCCACTCCGGCTCCCATTGAAAGAAGGGTGAATAGGCGATGTGCGTTCCGTCGGGAGAATAAACGCCATCCTCGGCCATGGAGAGTGGAAGCTCTGTAGGGAAGCCGCCCTCCGCCGGAACGGTGAAGAGCTGGTCGGGATCAGAATAGCTGAAACGAGAAGAGCGGAAGAGAATCGATTTGCCATCGGGAGTCCAACCAATGGCTATGTCCGGGCCCGGATGAGAAGTCAGGCGTCGGGGTTGGCCGCCAGCGGCCGGGACCACGTAAACGTCGAGATTGCCGTCGTAATCGCCGGTGTAGGCGATCATCGAGCCGTCCGGCGAGAAGTGAGGATCGCTCAGCAGACCGGTGCCGGTCACCAGGCGCTGGGCGTCGCCGCCGGCGCGATTGACAGTCCAGATGTCTCCGCCAAACGCGAAAGCAATTTGGGTCTTGCTGAGTGTGGGGCTTTGCAGAAGCAATGGACCGGAATCCGCCGAAAACGTCAGGACTGATGCAAAAAGTACGGAAAGGCTTGCCAGCAGTAGGCGACGCATAGACTCTCCAAAGTTGAAATTTGTAATCTTCTAAGGCGCGACGGATACCCAAACCCAATCAGTTCGGGACGGCGAGATTATCTCAGATTTTCGTCCCGGACTCTACCTACTATCTCGGAATTGTCTATCCCGGAATTCTTGCGTCCAGCCCGGAGACAGTAGCGCGGACCTACAAAAACAGGTCCGCGCTACGTTGGCAACACTGACATTCCGGCAGCGACAAATTGTAGCCTCTAGCACTGGTAGATTTCTCTTGACTTTCATAGTATACGTTGATATAATAACGAGGTGTTACTGTTGGGTGCCGTCATGTCCGCGCGCACGTCTCCGACCTTCTCGATGCCAAGACCATCCAACCTACGAAGTCAGCAGGGCGGAATTCCGACAATAGCATGCGCGGGATGAAAATCCAGGCTCATGGAGAGAATCCAGAGTTTCAGCCGGCCGGGAATTTGGCATTGCCGATTGTCGATTGCCGATTTGCGAGGCTCCCCACCCATAGAGGCGGCCCACGAAGGGGCTATTCAAGGTCCGAAACGTTACGCTGACCCAAAAAAGATGTCAAAAATGAAGGAACCTCCGGGGATGTGTATGAAAACAAAGGAAGCACGACAAGATGTCTAGTGACATTTTCGGCTTCTCACACCAAAATGCACCCTTTGCACGCTAATTGACACCAATCTGTCGGGCTTCTTGGCCCAACTTGCATCAAGTTACGCGATACAGAAGGACTCTATTCGGCAAATAGTAGACACGGGATATCGGGGGGTGCCAGGTGCCGGGTGTCAGGATCGACCATGGACGATTTGCGATTGCTGGAACCCGAATGCTGACTCACCAAACATGTCCGCGCGACCCCTACCGTAGCAGTGAGCTGATCCGTCAGGTGATCGACCCTTTGGCGACGTAAAGCTGCCGCGACGTCAAACTGCACCACAAGCGGAACTTGTGTACAATGCGGGTATCTGCCGGAGTCAGCCGGGGGGATTGCGATGAAACTAATGCTGCGAAGCCGCCTCGCACGAATCAGTGCCGCAATCGTCTCCGGGGTTCTGTTCTATTTTGTATTGGGGCTGAATCCCTACTGGCTGGCGGCGTGGCTCGCGCCTATTCCGCTCCTGCTGGCGGCTTTCTGCGCCCGGGGGCGCGAGGCGGGCATGCTGGCTTGGCTGGCTTTGGCAATCGGATTAACTTCACAATTCACATACTATTGGAAGGTTACTGGACCTGTCGCGACCATCGTTCTCATCATTCTGCAAATGCTGCTGTGGGGGTTCATCGTAGGGCGCACGCGCGCGGCGGTGGTTTCCTCTTCCCACTGGCTGACCCTTTTTGTTTACCCAGTGATTTTGGCGGCAGTGGATACTCTCGTGTCCTTTTTCTCCCCGCACGGCACGGCGGGCAGCATGGCCTTTGGGCAAATGGGCTTCCTGCCCGTTGTCCAAATCGCTTCCGTGCTGGGTGCGCCTGCGATCGTCTTTTTGGTCAGCCTCTTCGCTTCTACGGTTGCTGTTGCGCTCTATCGTGGGCGGGAGATTTCTCGCCCGTGGCTGGGTTACGGGCTTGCCGCGGCAATGCTGCTTTCGGCACTCGGGTGGGGAGCATTTCGTTTACGCGTCACCGCTCCGGGTCCTTGGGTTAAGGTCGGAGTGGTGTCCGTCGACGACTACGTGGGTGCGGGCGTCTCGGCCAGTCGCGTCAAGGCCGTTTGGGCTGCTTACGATCAGGCGATCAGAAAACTTGCAGCAGGGGGCGCCCTCATCGTGGTGCTGCCCGAAAAGACATTTGAATTCGCGCATGAAGAGACATCGAAAGGCATGGCGCAATGCGGGAGGCTGGCCCGCGATGCTGGAGGGTACTTGGTCGTGGGGGTGCAACTCGATCAGCCTGATCGGAAGCGGAATGTTTCCTGGCTCTTCAACGGGGCGGGACAACTGCTGGCCGCGTATGACAAACAGCACATGGTGCCGCACTTGGAAAGCGATCTGACTCCCGGCCATGAGGATGTTATCTACACCATCGAACGCTACCCCTACGGCCTGGCGATTTGCCGCGACATGTTTTTTACGCATTTGACACGAGCATATTCGCAGAAAGGTGTATCAGCGATGCTGATTCCCGGCTGGGATTTTTACGTGGACGCGTGGTGGGCCTCGCGGGTGGCGGCGCTGCGAGGCGTCGAGGGCGGCTATTCGGTGGTCCGCGCGGGACGTGAAAGCTACTTGGCCGTAAGCGACCGATATGGACACATCCTGGGGGAGAAACGCAGCGACTTTCTGCCGGGTGCAAGCCTGCTGGCCACGCTTCCACTTGGTCCTGCCATTCCCACACCCTACGCGCGGTTCGGAGACATCTTCGGATGGCTATGCGTGGCAGGCGCCGCGCTCGCCGTCCACCTGCCTGGCCGCTTGCGTCGGAGCATGGCCACCAACTTGACCGCCCGCTCCAATAGCCGGGTTCAGGGAACTCGCGGAATTTAACTCCAAAGTCATATAAACCGACAACAAGCTTCACGAGGGAAGGGCTACCCTCACGGGAGAGGGAACAGGCTATTCGGCGCAAACTCAGTTCGGAGCCGCGAGAGTTCCGCCCGCCGCCAAATGCGTCACGCTCAAACACTGGCAAATTTTGGCCCTCTGAGATTCGGATAAGAGTGCGCTACAATAGCCTGGGGGCTTTCAGATGCAGGTGAATGCCAAGGCTGGCAAACTCGCGGACACGAGCGATTTGGTGAACGTCCCAAAGCTCATTACCGCTTACTTTGCCGAGCGTCCCGACCCAGGGATTCGGGAACAACGCGTGGCATTTGGCACCTCGGGCCACCGAGGGTCAGCGTTAAAGGTCAGTTTCAACGAAGCGCACATTCTGGCTATCTCCCAAGCGATTTGCGAATACCGGAAGCAGCAGAAGATCGAGGGCCCTCTTTTTATCGGCAAGGATACACATGCCCTTTCGGAGTGCGGTTTTGTGACCGCGCTCGAAGTTCTCGCGACCAATGGGGTTCATGTCATGGTAGACGCCGCCGGCGGGTTTACTCCTACGCCGGCCGTTTCCCATGCCATTTTGAGTTTCAATCAGACACAGCCCGCAGGCCTCGCCGATGGAATTGTGATAACCCCCTCGCACAATCCTCCCGAAGATGGAGGTTTCAAGTACAACCCCCCGCACGGTGGCCCGGCGGACAACGGCGCAACCAAATGGATCGAGCATCGTGCCAACCAACTCCTGGAGCACAACCTCGGGGAAGTTCAGCGTATGCCCTACGCGCGGGCGCGGTCAGCGGAAACCACCCACGCCTACGATTACGTTGCCGCTTACGTGAAGGACCTTGAGACCGTGGTCGATCTGGCGGCGATACAAAGTGCCGGAGTGAAAATCGGAGTTGACCCCTTGGGCGGGGCCAGCATCGGCTATTGGGGACCGATTCGCGACCGCTACCATCTTGACCTGACCGTCGTAAACGAGTTGGTTGACCCGACTTTCCGTTTCATGGCCGTCGATTGGGATGGGAAAATCCGCATGGACTGCTCCTCGCGATTCGCGATGGCGAGCCTGATCGCGCGGAAGGGCAGCTTTGACGTGGCCTTTGCCAACGATACGGATGCCGACCGGCATGGGATTGTGACGCGCCATGGCGGGCTCATGAATCCGAACCATTACCTTGCGGTGGCAATTGATTACCTTTTCCAAAACCGCAAGGGCTGGCCTGACACCTCGGCGGTCGGCAAAACGGTGGTCAGCAGCAGCATGATTGACCGAGTCGCCCAGCGGTTAGGGCGAAAACTTGTGGAAGTCCCCGTCGGGTTCAAGTGGTTTGTCGAAGGCCTGCTCAACGGCGGGATCGGCTTTGGCGGTGAGGAGAGCGCCGGGGCGTCGTTCCTGTGCTCCGACGGGCGTGTTTGGACCACGGACAAAGATGGGCTCATCCTTGGCCTGCTGGCTGCCGAAATCATAGCTAAGACGGGACGTGACCCGGCAGAGCATCATCGCGCGCTAACCAACGAGTTTGGCGAGATGGTGTACGAGCGCACCGATATGCCCGCCACCCCGGAAGAAAAGGCGGCGCTGGGAAAGCTATCGCCCTTGCAAGTGCGCGACGTGGAGGTGGCAGGGGAAAAGATTGTGGCGAAGTTTGCCGACGCTCCCGGCAATGGCGCGGCGATTGGCGGGATTAAGGTCGTTACCGAACACGGATGGTTCGCCGCCCGGCCCTCCGGGACCGAGGATGTGTACAAGTTCTATGCCGAAAGTATGAACGGGATTGAGCACCTGCGCCGGATTCAGGAAGAAGGGCGTGCCCTGATTGCCAGAGCATTGACCACGCAGCCGTCGAAATTAGGCGCCGGAAGTTAGGGGAACACGAGAGTCGAAAACCGAAATTCGAATCTCGCCGCGGATCATTTCTCCGAATCCCGAAATCCTTGGCCTTCTGGGCCCCGACGTTCGCGCGTGCAACTTAACTTGTATCGAATTTCGAATTTCCAGTTTCGAGTTTCCAATTTCGAGTTTCGATTTACTCCCGGGAGGGAAGATGGAATCCCAAGTGAAGACTTCGAATCCAGCCGCGATAGGTGAAGAGACAAGGTTAGTCAAAGAATTGCGGCACGCTTTCGAGCACCACCTGCGCCGCACGCTGGCCAAGGATCGCTACACCGCCACAACCCGCGACCGTTATTACGCCTTTGCTCTTGCCGTGCGCGACCGCTTGATTGAGCGCTGGATCCCTACCCAGCAAACGCACCACAACCGGCATGTCAAAAGAGTTTACTACCTGTCCCTCGAATTCCTGATCGGCCGCTCGCTTGAACATAATGTGATGAACCTTCGCTTGGAGGATGCTTGTCGGCAGGCCGTTTTGGATGTGGGACTCAATTGGGACGACCTCCTCGAACAGGAACCCGATGCGGGCCTGGGCAATGGCGGATTGGGACGCCTGGCTGCTTGCTTTATGGATTCCCTTGCCACCCTCAATCTTCCCTGCGTCGGATACGGCTTGCGCTATGACTTTGGCATCTTCAACCAGCGCATTGTGAACGGATATCAGGTGGAGCTGCCAGATGATTGGCTAAAGCTCGGCTACCCCTGGGAAATTGCCCACCCGGAGTTTTCCTTTCAAGTGCAATTTGAAGGACGAGTCGAATCCCGCCCCGGTCCGAAAGGTTCAGAATGGCACTGGGTGGATACCAAGCCGGTGGTGGGCATGCCCCACGACCTGCCCATGGTCGGGTATGGTGGGCACACAGTGAACACCCTCCGTCTCTGGTCAGCGAAAGCGGCGGCAGAATTCGACTTGGATGATTTCAATCGCGGTTCGTATGTGGATGCAGTAGCCAACAAAGTCCTGGCGGAAAACCTGACCAAAGTCCTCTATCCCAACGACAATGTGTTCGAGGGAAAAGAGCTTCGCCTGAAGCAGCAGTATTTCTTCGTATCTTGCTCAATTCAGGACATCCTCCGTCGCTTCAAGACAGACAATGCGGATTGGGATGAATTCCCTCGTAAAGCCTTTATCCAACTCAACGATACACACCCATCGCTGGTCATCCCGGAGCTGATGCGTCTGCTGATTGATCGCGAAGGACTGGGTTGGGATCAGGCTTGGCGGATTACGTCGGCATCCACCGGTTACACCAATCATACCATTCTGCCGGAGGCGCTGGAGAAGTGGCCCATCAAGATGTTCGGGCATTTGCTCCCTCGGCATTTGCAAATCATCTACGAAATCAATGCCCGCTTTATGCGGGATGTCGCCACGCGGTGGCCTTTGCAGGATGACCGCCTGAGCCGCATGAGCATCATCGATGAGGCGGGGGAGAAATACGTTCGCATGGCCCACTTGGCCATTGTGGGCTCCTGTTCGGTGAACGGCGTCGCGAAACTCCACACCGAGCTTCTGAAGAAGGAAGTGCTGAGGGATTTCGCGGAGCTATGGCCGGCGAAATTCAATAACAAAACCAACGGCATCACCCCGCGGCGCTGGCTCCTCGGCGCCAATCCGGCTCTCTCCAAGCTGATTACTGAATACATCGGCGACCATTGGATCACCGACTTGGATCAGCTTCGAAAGTTGGAACAGTTTGTCGATGACCCCACTTTCCGTCAACGATTCCGCGCCGCAAAGAAGCAGAACAAAGAATTGCTGGCCAAACTCATTGCCTGTGATACCGGCATCAACGTTTCGCCGGATTCAATATTTGACGTCCAAGTGAAACGCCTGCACGAATATAAGCGCCAACTGCTACTGGTTCTTTACATCATCGTGCTCTACGACCGTCTGAAGCAGGCCCCGGCCCTCGATGTTGTTCCTCGCACATTCATTTTTGGAGCAAAGGCTGCCCCGGGTTATTTTATGGCAAAGCTGATCATTAAACTGATTCACCAAGTCGCAGAAGTTATTAACGGGGACCCGCAGGTTTCTAATAGAATGAAAGTGGTGTTTCTGCCTAATTACCGAGTGTCACTGGCGGAGAGAATTATCCCGGCTGCGGACTTGAGCGAGCAAATCTCCCTGGCAGGGACTGAGGCTTCCGGGACCGGCAACATGAAAATGCAGCTTAATGGCGCCGTCACCATCGGGACACTCGACGGGGCCAACGTGGAAATCCTCGAAGAGGTTGGGGAGGACAATATCTTTATCTTTGGCTTGAAGGCAGAAGAAGTTGAGCAGCGCCGAGGGTCTTATAATCCTTGGGATGTGTACAACAACGACGAAGAGATTCGGCGCGCCTTTGCGCTTATTGAAAAGGACTTCTTCAGCCTTTTGGAGCCAGGGATTTTCAAGCCGCTCATCCAATCGCTCCTCGATGGTGGCGATCACTATATGCTGTTGGCTGACATGCGGGATTACATCCAAACGCAGGCGCGCGTCGACGCCGCTTATCGAGACATCGAGGGCTGGGACCGAAAGGCAATTCTCAACGTGGCCCGCGCCGGAAAGTTCTCGTCGGACCGCACCATCAAAGAATACGCGTCGGAAATTTGGCATCTCGAACCTTGTGACGGCGAGAAGTTGGCAACGCAGGATTAAAGGTGAGGTGCCAGGTTCTAAGCATCGGGGGCTGGCAAATGGCAAAACTCGAAACTCGAGAGCCGGGCAACCGATTCCAAGTCTCGATTCTGGCTTTTGGCGCCGTTTCTCAATGAGAGGGGATTTTCCAAGGTATGTTGAACCGCTTTACTCTTGCTGCTTTGCTAGGTGTCATTTTCGCCTCCAGCCTGCCCCGTGCAGCGGCTGCTAATGCCACGGTGAGGCTGGGCACTGCCGAGCAAGCAGCCATTCAGGAAGCCGCCAGTTGGATCGGGCGCACGGACAAGATTGATTCAGAATATGATTACGTGATGACCTGCAAAGTGCGTCTGTTGCTTTTTTGGGCCGGTAGCGACGACGTGGGAGGGGGTTACGTCCGTATCGGGCAGGCGACTGGGGAAGAGCGTCAGCAGATGATCCAGATTCTCTTTGGGTCCGACCCTGCCAAGGCACCGCTCGCCATCAACCGCTGGGGTGCGGGGACGGAAGTCCTGCGCAGTTCCGACTCCGGTCAGCAGACGGCGAGCGCCTTCTTTGGCTTTATGAAATCCTCGAAGGGTCAATCGGTGGTCGCGATGCAGAGGGAGCTTTCCAGGGAAAAAAACAACGGGGACCACCTCTTTGAGGCCATCATCAGCCGTGTCGACGAAGGCCAGGCGCTTACCACCTCCGTTCCCTATACGTCGAGCCGGGATTATGATCTGCACCAATATCCGGAAGCGGAAAAAACGACATTGCAGCAACTGGAGAATAACCCCGCGCGCCACATCGAGAGCTTGCAGGGTGCTGCGCGGCAGGCATGTCCACGCGCCGGGGAGTTTCTGTCGACGACCCTTCAACTGATGGATGACGCGGTAGCTGGCCGTACCACGCCTGTCTCATACTGCTACCTTTACAACGCCCACCATTACACGGCCACGTTGCTGAGCGTCCATTCCGTCGCGGAAAAAACCGTGCACGTCAACTTGCGGGGTAAAGGCGGGCCCCTGGATCGGACTTATCGACACCTCAAGGAAGCACACTTTGTGGTGGTGGGCCAAGAGACAGGCGCCAAATCAATATTCGATATCCTGCTTGGCACGGAGGGCAACCTGCGCGGCGCTCCCGTTCAGATTACCTACGAACCAAATTGGTGGTTCCAAGTCGTTCTCAACCTCGCGCCGGACTTCCCACAACGTAACAACGCGTCGTCGCGTTAGACCGTCGAATATAAAAAGTGAAATCCCTCTGGTTTCCCAAAGCATCAAGAAGTGAGCCTCGATGGAAATAAGCCGTGTGACTCGGAGAGGGTTCTTGCGACAGGCAGGAGGTGTTGCGTTGTCCTGGGCCGCAGCATCGCGTCTTGACGTGGCTGTGCCCCGCACGTTTCCTAATCCCGTAGGATATTCCATCATCTCCTGGCCTCCGAAGGACCTTATCCCGGCTTTAGAAGCCATTTCTGGTCTTGGCTATTCGGGCGTGCAGTTGTTGGGTTGGGTACAGGAGGCCTATGCGGGTGATAAGACCGTGGAAATCAAGAACCGCCTCCAGGAGCTCAAGCTTTTCCCCGCCGCGTTGTCTTGCAGTAATGTCAAGCTGAGCCCGGACAGCCACGGGAACTTCACGGACCAGTTTCGCGAGTATGCCGCCTTCCTCCATACCCTGGGGGGGAGGGTTTTACAGTTAATTGACGGCGGCAAGGCCCAGGGTACCTACAGCGCCAGTGAAATCAAATCGATGGGCGCGAAGATGAACGAGTTGGGAAAAATAGCGAAGGACTTGGGCATGATCGTTGGGTACCACCCACATCTCAAGACGTTCGGAGAAACGCGTGAGGGGTTGGCACGCGTGCTGGATGCTACCGATCCACAACATGTAGGGCTGATTGCGGATGTCGCTCACCTGAAATTGGGCGGATCCGATCCGGCAGAGGTAATCCGAACCTATCATCAGCGTCTCGTCATGATACATCTCAAGGACGTACGGCGGGATGCCTACGAACTTGTCCGCCAGAATCATGATGGGGTTGGGAAATTGAAGGCTCGCTTCTGCGAAATCGGCACTGGCGTCGTGGACTTTCCTGCCGTCATCGCGAGTCTCGAAGAGGCTCGGTTCCAGGGCTGGGCGATTGTCGAGCTCGATAGCTACGCGCCTCCGCCGGGTGGCCCCTCAGAATGTGCCCAGACTAACAAGGACGCTCTGCGGTCACTGGGACTTAGAATTGGATGAGTGCGGCTGTGCTGCCTACCAAAACTTGGCTCAAGAATTACTTGCTGCAGTAACGTATGAGAGGCTGGAGCCGACGACCAGACTTGAACTGGTGACCCTCGGTTTACGAAACCGATGCTCTACCAACTGAGCTACGTCGGCTGAACGGAACAAAAATGCTCACCCAGCAGGTCCAGCGTTTCCGCCTTTCCAGCGGGTGAGCATTTTCAGAGGAGAATAGAATGACGGACGCGCCCCGCCATCTAAGCTCCTAGCGAGTCTAGAAAAACCCTCAGGCCATGTCAAGGGAATTTTCAGGAATTTTTTATGGAGTTAACCTGTTTAATTTCTGTGTCTTAGGGGTAGGCTTGGGTCACAAAAGGCAATCCGTCCAAAAAGCCCAATAAATCGCGACGTGACACCCAGCCCCATCAATAACTATATGATTATAAAAGAGTTGTTACGTTTTCAAGTTCAGGCGGATAAGCTGGTCATCATCAGAATGCCCCCAAAGCGAGTCTGGGAAGAACTTCGCCGCAATCCGCCGTGAAAGGAAAAAAAGGATTCCCGCAACCAAGCAAGCCCCAATGAGGAGGGCAGTGAGAAGCAGGATGGCAAGGATCATGTGCACCAATTGCATGGTGAAAGTTCTTTCCGAAGAATACTTCTGGTCCCAGCTTACGCCCTGGGTAACTTGGAACTGATCCATCAGTGCGGAGGCCGCTCCCGCATTTCCAGTGTTCAGCGCCAGGAATACATACGATCCTTGGCGTCTTCCGTAAACTGAATCATCTCCATGGTCCTGATTCAACCTCAATAAATCCTTCAGCAATCCGAATCGGACCCGCGCAATTTGCGGTGTGGGGTAACTGATCGACACCAAGGTGGATATGCCTTTGCCAGTATGGTACCGGCCCAATTGTATTTCTGCGCCCTGATCAAATCCGATGAGGTCCGTGCGGAAGGAAGGCAAAACAAGTCTGGCTGCCGCAAGTCCCAAAAGGTATTTTTCGCTCCCTGGCACTAATCCCTTCGACGGCATGGGGGAGGGCAAACTGCTGAGAGTGCTTGCCGACGGTTTACTTCCTCCCACGAAGATGAGCAACGCATGGAAGTCGCTTTCGGAGGGAGGAGAATCTTTGCTGCGCGGGAAACGGATGAAATTGGGCCCGCGTGCCATGACCGTTTCGTTCGCGTCGCTGGCGGTGAATTGGATGCCTTTTTCCGGAATCATCGCCGGGGTCTCGTTGAAAGTCAGGAGTCCGTATGCGGAGGTCGGATCGGGCGTTACTTCTACCACCACTTCCGTCCGCACTTTGCCCAATTGGTAGGTGCGCAACTCCAGAGACTTAACCCCATATTCCTGTTCCACCGCGGGGATGCCGCCGTATTTGCCGACCGCCGAAAGTGGCAAGGCGTGGGAGTCCACCTGGCGCCAATCAGCGGCGGGAATCAGGGGCATGACGAAGGGTTTGTCCTGGGCAGAGCAAAGCAAGGGCGGGACCGTAAGCACGGCCGCCAGCCAGGCATGCTTGGCGATTTTTCGTGCCATCATTTTAACAATATCAGAAATCCGGCCGGCCGGTAGTAGAAGTTTGATCCGATGCGAGCCGCTGCACCGTCCTCACTTCACCTAGGTTTTTCAGGTAATCCAAAATCCCTTCGTAAAGGGCATAAGCGATTTTCTCGCGATAATCGGATCGTTTTAGGAGGCGCTCATCGCGGGGGTTGGTGAGGAAGGAGATTTCTGCCAGGACGGAAGGCATGTTGGCGCCGATTAGAACCACAAACGGAGCTTTCTTGATGCCGCGGTCGCGTTGCGCGCCACTGACTTTGGTCACCCGGCTATAGACTTCGCGCTGGACCTGCCGGGCAAAATCCTGCGACTCCTCAATCTTTTCCGTCATCGCGATTTTCTTGATCAAATCCTGGAGTTGGTGCACCGCCTCCTGGGAAGAGGCGTTTTCGCGAGCCGCAACCTCCAGGGCGTCCGGATTTGAGGTGAAATTGAGGTAGTAGGTCTCAATCCCGCGTGCGCTACCGTCGGGGCTGGCGTTGGCATGAATCGAAATGAACAGGTCCGCGCTCTTCTCATTGGCAATGGCAGTGCGTTCTTCCAGGGGGATGAACGTGTCATCGCCGCGCGTCATCACGACCTCGCAGCCGGTGTTACGTTCCAAGAGTTTTCTCAGCTTCAGGCCCACATCCAGGACGACATCCTTCTCCTCCAAGCCCGTGGGGCCGATGGTCCCGGTGTCATGGCCACCGTGGCCGGGGTCGATGACGATCCGGCCGATTTTCAGGCCGAGCGCGCGCGTCAACGTAGTAGAGCCTGATTCTGTGGGGGCGGCGGGTTGAATGGGAGGATTACTTTCCGTCGCCGGGGTCTCCGTCTTTTCCTTTGATTTCTTCTTGGATTTACCAGCCGGAGGCGTGCTGGCAGAGGCTGCTTCCTTTTCTGTTGCCGTCGCCGAGGGTTCGGATTCGGTCCTAATCGCGGGCGGGGCGAAGGGAGGAGTTTTTGCGCCGACCTCAACCGGCGCGGTGATTGTAGGGGTGTTCGTCGTAGGGTTGGCAGTCGCAGGAGAAAGAACTTTATCCTGCTTCCGAGCGTCGGCGTTTGCAGGTGGCCCAGGCTTTGGGGTGGCGGCAATTTGCGTCGGCGCTCCGCCCTGAACGTCGATGACCAGACGGAACGGATTGGGGAGTGAGAATATCGAATAGGACTCAATCTTATTCACGTCCAGCACCACGCGCGCCACGCCGGCGGAAAATTGCGCCACTCGGATCTGCCGCAGGAAGCCATCTTCCACCGGAAACGTCTTGCCCACCAGCTCCCGGCTGAAATGCGCGTTTTGAAGGTTTACGACAATGCGGTCGGGGTTTGAAAGCCGTACTGATTCGAATTTCGCTTCGCTGTCGACTTCGATCACGATCCGCAAATAATTCGGCCCCACCCAGCGTCGCACCGCCGTAACTTGCCGCAGCCCCGAAGGCGGTTGTTCCGCGACCTTTTCCACCAGGGGCGGAGCCGGGCTGGAATTGGCCCCTTCCGCGGCTTGTGTGTCAAGTTGCTTCAGGATCTCCTGCGCTTCTCCCGCCTTATCGGACTTGGGGAACATCGTGATGAAATCCTGAAAAGCCCTGCGGGCTTCCTTCGGATCCTCAAGGTCCTGGCGATAAATCTCCCCGATGGTGAACATTGCTCCACGCGAAATGTGGTTTTTCGGATATTCCTTCATCACGAAGCGGAAGGACTTGATCGCTTCCAAAAAGTAGGCGTCGGAAGAGAACTCGTGCCCCATCTCCTGATTGATCTCCGCCACGGCCGCGAGCGCCACGGGCGCCTTGCTGTAGGCGGGGTCCAGGCGATAGACCTCGAAATACGCATCGATGACTTTTTTGTATTCTTCCTTCGGACGTTTGCCTTCGGGCCGCGCTTCCAGGGTGGCGCGCATTTGCTGCGCTTTCTCATAGGCAGCAACGGCATTCTCTCGGCGTTCTGACGGTACGGCGGCGGATGCAGCCGCCGCGAACAGCGCCAGTCCGGCCAGTATCATTGCCCGCTTCCATTGTTTTGGTGTACCCATCGCCCGCAAGTTAATCCTCATGGCGCTGAAGAGGTTGTCGGTTTTCAGTTTTGAGTTCCGAGAGACGGCTCTTACTGATGACTGACGACTGACAACTGACCCCTGTTCTGTCATTCCACATTCGTATAATGCACCACCCCGTTTTCATCGACATATCGGGTAATAGGAGCCCTAGGCGGTTCCCTGGGAGTGGTCTTTGGCGGCACCGGGACGTCCCCTGGCTGATAGATGTTGGTGACTTTGCGCACGTAGTTTTGCGTTTCGGGGATCGCCGGGATACCTCCAGAGCGCTGCACCGTGTGCTCACCGGCGTTGTAAGCTGCCAGTGAAAGGTTCAGGTCGCCTTCGAAATGATCCAAAAGGTACTTCAGATAATTGACGCCGCCCTCAAGGTTCTGCTTGGGGTCGAACGGGTTCGCCACGCCGAATCGTTGCGCTGTCGCCGGGACCAATTGCATCAGGCCCATGGCGCCTTTGTTGGAAACGGCTTTGGCATCGTAGCCCGACTCCACGCGAATGATGGCGCGAATCAATTCGGGATCCACTTGATAACTGCTCGCGGTTTGCTCCACCAGTTCATCAATGTTCGCAGGAGTGTGCCCGGGGCCAGCAGGGTCACTCGCGCGAAATCCGTGCGACATCCAATCCCCATGGTTGGAGGTTTCACCGGTGTTCACATAAATCTTGTGTCCGTTCTCGTCCACCAGCACCACAATTTGGTCGGCACTTGCGGCAATAGGAAGGAAGGTGAAAAACAGAAACCCGCCTAGGACGATGACCCGGCATGAATGGAGATAACTACTCATGGAGCTCCCGGCGCCGCACCCGCGGCACCCGCTCGAACTCGATCCCCTCCCATTCACCCAAGCCCCGCGCGCCTCTTACGGCGCTCTTCGGCTGTGCCTTCTTGAGGAGCCTTGCTTGGCGCTTTCTCTCCTCATTATGCTCAGTCCGCTGCGGGCCTCACATTGAGGCCGATTATAGCATCGAGCGCAAGCGCAAGCAAACACCCAAGAATCGCGATTGAGCGATGGTAAGGTGTTCCTGAGATGGTGGAAAGATCGTTTGCCGCGAGCCGTGGTTAATCCGGGTGAGGTCGCGACTCCATTGCGGTCAAGATTCAGGGGTCCAGGGGT
>Ga0208034_1000613_pt1 | contig 27238 bp, 18 predicted proteins | sample June2015DPH_8_10_FD_184699 | JGI IMG/M metagenome (GOLD analysis project Ga0208034, IMG submission 184699) | Peatland microbial communities from SPRUCE experiment site at the Marcell Experimental Forest, Minnesota, USA - June2015DPH_8_100... | ecosystem: Environmental > Terrestrial > Soil >...
CCTTGATCGCTGTCGGAATGGCTAAAAGGTATACCTGAATTTAAATCGATTTTGCTCATCTTTGCGCCAACTTGTAGCTTAACTTGTACTTACGGGAACGGCCCCATAAACATTGGGACACTACTGACGAAGAATCAATAACTTACAAGCAGTATATTCTTTATAAGTTGTTGATTCTAAGTGCAGTTAAATCTATCTTCGACGGGCTCCGAGGAGACCGAAATACTGAAAATTACTCACAATTTAATAAATGTTGAGTACTGTTCAGCCAAATGGGCCACAATCGCGCAAGAATGCCCCTGGCATCAACGCTGGAGTCCCGGACAGGCCAAGGCAGCCCCAAAAACCCAACTCTGTTTAAAACCCAACCCACAAAGAGATTCCGCACCGGAGATGGGACCATCGGTCTCCTGTCCGCAATAATTCCGTACGCCCGGATTCACTTCCTTAAGTGACGACAAGGTCCGGGGTATGCGATCATGCCGTTGATGCCAAAACTCGACATTCTGTCCAACGTGCTGCTGACCATGTTCGATCTTTTGCGGGACACCCTGAGCTTCATCAGCGTCAGCCTGCGGGCTCGGTGGGCTTTGGCCGCTGAGAATCTCTTCCTCCGCAAGCAATTGGCTTTGTACCTTGAGCGCAGGGTCAACCCTCGTCGGGCGAAGGCATCTGCCAAGTTGACTCTGGTGTTGCTTTCCAGACTGTTTGCATGGCGGGAAGCTCTGACCGTCGTTAAGCCCGACACCTTGATCCGCTGGCACCGGAAAGGCTTTCGACTGTTTTGGAGGTGGAAGTCGAAAGCCCGAGGCCGACCACGAATTCCCGCCGGCCTGCAAAAGCTGATCGCGAACATGGGAGCAAGCAATGTGACTTGGGGTGAGGAGCGAATCGCAGCGGAACTCCTGCTCAAGTTGGGGATTCGGGTTTCACCTCGGACGATCAGACGCTATCTGCCCCCTCCTTGTCTCCCAGGACCACAGCAGGGGCTCTCGTCGCAACGCTGGATGACGTTTGTCCGCAATCACGCCCAAGCCATGCTGGCCTGCGATTTCTTCATCGCTGTAACCGCCAGGTTCCGGGTGCTGTACGTCTTCGTGATCATGGAAGTGGGATGCCGCCGAATCATTCACATCAATGTCACCGCCCATCCCACAGCAGAATGGACGCTTCAGCAGTTTCGGAATGTGATCTCCGGAGAGGAACCCTATCGCTATCTGATCCACGACCGCGACCGCATTTACTCACGGGAGTTGGACTCAAGCCTGAAAGCGGTGGGCGTTAGGATTTTGAAGACGCCGTTCCGAGCGCCCCAAGCGAATGCCTATTGTGAAAGGTTAGTGGGCAGCATCCGGCGCGAATGCCTTGACTATTTGATTCCGCTGAACGAGAAGCACCTGCAGCGAACTGTCAAACAGTGGGTCGACCATTACAACAGAGGCCGTCCTCACTCTAGCTTGGGGCCGGGGATCCCGGATCCTCCCCGGGGTTTGCCACAGGAGGCACCCTCGCAGTATCGCATTCCCCCAAATTACAGTGTCCTTGCAAAGCCGATCCTGGGTGGCTTGCATCACGAATATAGACTCGAGAGGTTCGCAGCTTGAAAGCTGGACACGAAAGTACCAACGCGGATTATTTGCGGATCACAACCGGCCGTTTGGAGTTTCGGACAACGAGTGGCAGCGGCGGGTCTCGGAATCGCGTGGCAATCTGGGAAACTTTGCGCTCTATAACGCACCGCCGGGAACCTGGCAGAGGATGCCGGTTTATTATTACTTGAGCGCCGACGATAGCCGCACCACGCAGCGCAAAGTTTTGGCCTTCACCCACAACGACACCTTTAAGCCCCTGCCCGGGTACCAGGTTGCGGTTAGCCATTTTCACACGCGCTTCACCGAAATGCTGGAAGACGCAGGCACCCTCGATCTCCAGCCGGGCTTTGTACCGGTGTTCCGCGGGCTGGGCATTAACATCGCGATGATGTCCGATTTCCACGGCGACGGGCACGTCAAGGACCCTGGGCCCATTCGATTCCGTGAGCAGAAGGACTACTTTGACGGCTGCCGCCGCTTTTCCGATCGTACCTTCCTCATCATGCCGGGCGAGGAGCCTGACGGCACACTGGGCGGGCATTACACGTTCGTATTCCCCAAGCCCGTCTACTGGAGCCGCGTGCGAGAATCCGGCCAGCCTTTCACGGAGCAGGATACCAAGTACGGCAAGGTGTACCACACGGGTTCGGCGGCGGACGAGTTGCAATTACTTCAAGACGAACAGGGTTTGATGTGGCAAACGCATCCCCGGACGAAAGGCTCCGCGGGTTACCCCGATGCGGTGCGTGATCGGGATCACTTTAAAAGCGACCGATTCTTGGGCGCCTCCTACCAATCGTTGCCGGTTGATCAATCCGAGCCGCGAATTTGCCAGAAGCGCTGCTTCGGCGTGCTGGACGATATGAACAACTGGGCCGGCCCGAAATACATGATCGCCGAGGGTGACACGTATTTGAAATACCCTGACGACGAGACCTATCCCCAACTGATCGTGAACTACGTCAAGCTTGCGCGCCTTCCGGGCTTCGACGAGGACTGGAGTCCGATTCTCCGCGCCATGCGCGCGGGCGATTTCTATGTGAGCACCGGCGAAGTTCTCTTGCGGAATTACGCCATCGAGGGCACGGGCACGAAGAGGACCTTCACGGCAGACGCGGAATGGACCTTCCCCCTGGAATTTGTGGAGCTGGTCTGGAGCGACGGCACGACCGTAGACCACAAAATTGTGGCGGAAACAGAACTCGCGCCCTTCGGCAGCCATCGCTTTACGATCCCCTTTGACCCCACGGATAAAAAATGGATTCGCTTTGCCATCTGGGATTCGGCCGGTAACGGGGCCTTTACCCAGCCCGTCCATCGACGGTAAGGTAACCCTGAATTCGGCGGCCTCGTGATGCGACGTGGGGCCGTCACGTCGAGGGCATGCATATTGGATTCCGGGCTCGAAGGGATGCGAATCGATAATCGCGTTAGGGCGGGCCGATCCGCCCGCGGGGTGCGTTGCACCCATTGAGCCAGAAGATCGGAGAGATTCACACGTGAGACAACGGAACTGGCTGCTCGGTTACCTTTTACTAGCTTTTGTGGGTGGGGCTGCCTTCGCGCAAATCCCCGACTGGGCTGCGCAGGGCAAACGCTGGTGGTCGTACGTCCGGTTTCTTGGTGAGCGCTCTGTGAAACACAGGGCCTACTCTGGAGCGGGGAGGTAAGGTTGTCGAGAGGGGTGGCTCAATCCTGACGGTTGAGGGTGGCCACGCTTGCGGTGTGGCGCAGTTTCCAGTGGTCGGGGAGCCAGGCGTCGAGGTCGCGGGCGGGCCATCCGGGGAGGTTCAGGAGGAGTTGGGTGAGGTAGAGAGATCGATGAAGCCGAAGCGCGGAAGCACCCCTTTGAACCAGAGATCCTCGAACCGATGGTCTTCCACCCTGACGGTTCCGTGGCTGAATGGTGAAAATGAACAATCATTTCTGGTTTGGCATGTCCGTAATTCTCATCAGCGGCGCCATGAACGCCGGGTTCGCGCTGCCGATGAAGCACTCTCGAACCTGGAAGTGGGAGAATCTCTGGCTGGTTTTCTCTGTGGTCGGAATCTTCGTCGTGCCCTGGGCCTTGGCCTTAGCACGGGTGCCCGGGCTCTTGCAGGTTTATGCCGGGGTAACGCCGCGCGGGCTATTCCTGCCCCTGGTTTTCGGCTTGCTCTGGGGTTTTGCGCAGGTGACTTTCGGAATCAGTTTGCGCATGGTCGGCGTCGCCCTGACCTTCGCCGTCGTGTCGGGCCTAGCCAGCCTTTCGGGGTCACTCGTCCCCATGCTCGCCTTTCATCCCGAGGAATTGTTCCGTCCGCGGGGACTGATGCTGCTCCTCAGCATTCCGGTTCTCATCGTGGGCCTAGTCTTCTACGCCATCGCGGGCCGTCGGCGGGAGAAAGAACAGGCCATCCCCGACATGGTGTCCTCGCCGCCCCAAAATAGTTTCGCCACGGGGCTAGCCTTGTGCCTCTTTACCGGAATTTTCGGCTCAAGTTACAACCTGGGATTCGCGTTTGCCGGCGACGTGATTCGCGCCAGCCTGCGCCATGGCGCCGGGTCCTTGACCTCAACGTATGCGGTGTGGCCGCTGGTCCTGGGAGCCGGATTCATCCCCAACCTGGTCTACTGTGTCTACCTGCTGGTGAAGAATCGAACGGCCAGTCTGTTCACCCGCGGCGGCTGGCCGCGCGAGGCCGCGCTGGGCGTTGCCATGGGCCTGCTGTGGATTACCTCGGTCCTGAGCTATGGGATCGCAACCACTTTTGTGGGCGCCGATGGAACCTCGATCGGTTACATGATGTTCGTCGCCGGGAGCATCCTCTTTGCCAATGCCTTCGGACTGATGTCGGGAGAGTGGAAAGGCTCCAGCCGCCGCACCCGAACGTTCCTGTTCGCGGCCGTCGCTTTCATCCTGGCGGCGGTCGTGGTGGTGAACCTCGGCGGCCTCTTCGGATGACCCCCTGAGCGCCGGCCGGACCCGCGCACCTATCTGCATATCGGAACCCGCCTCTTGAGGATAGTGAGGTCCGGGGCGCCAGGGGCGGCGGCGGAGTGCGTCGCTTTTCTACATTCGGGCATGATATCGCTTCCTCACTAAGGCCATTTCAAGGCAGAATTCTGATTTAAGTCAATTGGGTTTCTGCCGATAGCGATACCGCGGGAACGAATCCCCCTGGAGTTTCTTGCGGACGACAGCCTGGAAGGCCGGGACACCGGCAGCAGGGGTTTCGAGAAAGCCGCCGACTACATGGCCGCGCAGTTTCGTGCCGTGGGTTTCGAGCCCGCGGGCGTTGAGGGCTACCGGCAACCCATGGATTTCGACGTTGTGAGGATTGACGAAACTCGCTGCTCTCTCGATTTGGTGCGCGACGGCAAAGTTGAGCCGGTAAAGCTGGGTGACGATGCCATTCTCGGCGTCAACTCGCACGCCGCGGAGATTGTGGAAGCCAGCGCGGTGTTCGTTGGCTACGGACTCACGGTTCCCGAACGGAACTACGATGACTTGGCAGGCCAGGACCTGAAGGGCAAAATCGTGGTCTTCGTTACGGGTGGTCCCACAGCCATGGCCGGCCCGATCAAAGCGCACTATCAATCCAGTGAAGAGCGCCGAAAGGCGCTTCTGAAGTCAGGCGTCATCGGTACGATTGCCATCCCCAAACCCAAGAGCGCGGAGGTCCCCTGGTCGCGGATTGCCGCGTCGCGTTTCCAGCCGCGCATGGAATTGCGCGATCCTGGCCACGATGTTCCCCCTCCCCTCCCCGTGAGCATCCTCGTGAACCCGGCGCGTGCCGAGATCCTCTTCGCTGGGAGCGGCCACGCCTTCGCGGAGGTTCTCGCAGGGGTCAATGCGGATCAGCCGTTGCCGCACTTTCCCCTCAGTGCGAAGATCCGTGCGCGGGTCGGAATGACCCGCTCGGAGGCGAAATCGGAGAACGTAGTGGGTGTTTTTCCGGGCAGCGATCCGAAACTTAAGAAAGAATACGTCGTCGTCAGCGCGCATCTGGACCATCTCGGAATCGGCGAGCCCGTCAACGGCGATCGCATCTACAATGGTGCGATGGACGATGCCTCAGGCGACGCACCCTGATTGAAATTGCCCGTGCGATGAACGATTCGGGAGCACAGCCGAAGCGCTCGATTCTCTTCCTTTCCGTCACGGGCGAGGAAAAGGGCGAACTTGGCTCTCAGTACTTCGCTGCGCATCCCACCGTGTCCGGCTCCTTCGTTGCCGACATTAATATGGACATGTACCTCCCGGTCTTCCCGCTAAGATTTCTCGAAGTGCAGGGTCTCGCTGAATCCACCCTGGGCGACGACGTTCGCGCGGCAGCCGAACAAGCAGGCGTGCAAGTGCAGGCGGATAAGGAACCGGAGCACAACCGTTTCATCCGCAGCGATCAGTACAGCTTCATCAAAAAAGGAGTTCCGGCGCTGGCGTTCAAGTTCGGGTACATTGCCGGGACGCCGGAGGAAAAAATCTTCAAAGCCTGGTATAGCGACAGCTACCACGCGCCCTCGGATGACGTGAACTAGCCCGTTGACCTTGTGGCAGCCGCGCAATTTAACGCAATCCTCGAAAAATTGGCATGGCGTATCGCCGACGGCGATCAGCGCCCGGAGTGGAAGCCTAACAGCTTTTTCCGCCGCTTCGCCCAGTAAGAGGGAATCGTTTTCGAATATTCGATCCCGGTTCAGACCCCTCAGGCCGGTGAGAACGGCTATGTGTACATAGGTGTCGGGAGGATGGGTTACACCCGGGATTTCGGTTGGAGCAACGAGGTGGTCGTTCCCGGATAATCGCACTCGGGAGTTATCCACCCGGTTGTTTGCGGAGGGATCAGTTCGCTCGTTTCACTGCAAGTTGCGGTCGGCGGGATTCAGGTGTGGAAGGCCGCTTGGCGGACGCAGGTGGGCGGTCTATAATGGGCGGCATGTCGGGTTTAAGCGCCCTGGAAACCTCATTTGCGGAGGGATTGCCCATGCCTGTCCGTACTTCGCACCTGAAATTATTTCCGTTATGGGTCCGGCCGGCTATGCTGCTGGCTTTCGTCTGCGCCTTGGCAGTTCCAACCTTCGCCGTCGAGGCTCGCGGTTCGCAGGCGCTGGGCACCCTTCCTCCCATGGGTTGGAACGACTGGGCCCACTACCAGTGCGGTTACACCGCGGAGACCATTTTCGCGAACGCTCAGGCACTGGTGAAAACGGGCCTGGCCGCACGCGGGTACAACACCGTGACCATCGACGATTGCTGGATGCAGAAAGATCGGGATGCGAGCGGCGACCTCCAGGCCGATCCCCAACGGTTTCCGCAGGGAATCCAGCCGGTCGCCCAGGCCGTCCACGCCCTGGGTTTGAAGTTCGGCATCTACGAGGACGCCGGCTCTGCCACCTGCGGCCGCTTCGCCGGCAGCGGGCAGCCGGATGGCGGCGGCAAGGATCACTTCATCCAGGACGCCAAGTTGTTTGCTTCCTGGGGCGTGGATTACCTGAAGCTGGACGGCTGCAACCTGCACGTACCAAAAGGGGGCAGCGCTGTCGCTGCCTACCGTGAGGCCTACGCGGCGGAGAGTGCGGCGCTCGCAACCACGGGGCGGCCTATCGTTTTCTCGGAATCGGCTCCCGCGTATTTCCAGGGCACCCCTGAGTGGTACGACGTGCTGGGCTGGGTGGGCAGCTACGGCCAGCTCTGGCGGGAAGGTACGGACATCGCGAACTATCGTGCGAACAGGGCCGGCACCCAGCGCTTCCCCAGGGTGTTATGGAACTACGCTTACAACCTGCCGCTCGGGCGGTTCCAGAAACCCGGCAACTGGAACGATCCGGATTTCATCATCGGGGGCGATGACGGAATGAGCTTGGCGGAAACTCGCAGCCAAATGGCTCTGTGGTCCTTGATGTCGGCGCCATTAATCCTCAGCTCCGACGTCGGGGCGCTCAGCCCGCAGTCGGTCGAGATTCTCGGCAACCCGGGCGTCATCGCCATCGATCAGGACGCCCTGGGCCGAATGGCCACACTGGTGCGACGCAGTGCGGCGATGGACGTCCTGTCGAAGCCGCTCGATGGCGGCGATTACGCCGTGGCGGTGCTGAATCGCGGCACGGCGTCCGTTCCAGTCGACCTGCACCCAGCCGATTTGGGCTTTGCCGCGAGCCCCGAGTGCCGCCTGGATGCGCGGAACCTTTGGAGCGGAACCTCTCAAACCGCGGCGTCCGCTCTCGACGCGGACCTTGATTCGCACGATACGGCGATCTGGCGCATCCACCCTGCACCTTCCTGCGGCAAACCGACGCGCACCGGCACGATCACGATGATCGCTACCGGACGGCATCGCGATATCGACAGCTACAGCCGTTGCCTGGCCGCTCCGGGCAGCGTCGGAGCCTGTGCCGGCGCTCCGGCAGAGACTTGGACGGTCACCGCCGGGAGCGCCCTGAAGTCCGCGGAGGGACTCTGCCTAGCCGTCGCTGACGGCAAGCCGGCGATGCACGCCTGTGGCCGCGGCAAAGCCCAGCGCTGGAACTATACGTTAGCAGGCAATGTGGTCAGCGCGAAGAATCACCAATGCCTCACCGCCACGGGCCCCGACAGCGGACCGCAAGGCCTGAACCTGCAAGCCTGTGGGCACAATCAACCGGACCAGATTTGGTCGTTGCCGAACTAAGCAGGAGCTTTTTGGAATTTTCTTTTCCCTGGTCGGGTCGAGGACTGGCGCCATGCTCCTTAGGTTCAGCCTATCTGTTGCTCCCTGTTTCCTCTGGGAGTGCCTCACTAAGTTGACTGCACTAAATATTGCGCGTAATTTGGCTCGGGTATACAATCCCTTGTATGGCCCGACCGACTTTGCTCAAGCTCTCCGAGGTGGACGCGCGCCAGTTGCGGGAAGCCGCGGCCGAGTCTCCCGAAGCGGATTTTCGTGACGCCTGTCGTGCGGTTCTCAGCTTGGCCGGAGGCGCGACTCGGCCGGAGGTGGCGGAGCAGTTTCGAGTGCATCCGGCTACCATCGGGCGATGGGCGGCCCGCTACCGCCAGCGGGGTCTGGCCGGGCTCCGTCGTCCCGAGCACGATGCCCGAGGGCGACCTCGCCTCTTGCAGGTGGAGCATTTGGAACTGTTGAGGCAAACGGCTCTCACCCCGCCCCGAAAGTTGGGTTATGCTTTCACGGCGTGGACCTTGTCGCGGCTGGGGGAGTTCTTGAAGCGGCGGACGGGCGTGACGGTTCAACCGCACTACTTGGGACGGCTGCTGCACCGCATGGGAATTGCCCGGAGACGGCCCAAGCATGTCCTGGAAGGCAAACGCGATGAGGTCGCTCATGACCGCGCCAAAACTGAATTGCAAGCCCTCAAAAAGCATCTGGGACGCAGGAAGAGGACCGTCGTGATCAGCCAAGACGAAACCGAATTTCATCTTTACCCTTACCTGGTGGCGATCTGGTCGGTCGTCGGCAGTCCCCAACCCCAAGTGCGCACGCCGGGGAAGAACCAGAAGCGCGTCTTGTATGGAGGCTTGAACCTGAAAACCGGACATCTCACCAGCCACTGGGCCGCGACCAAAAGCGGTACGCATTTTGTGGAATATCTGGAAACTCTCTTGTATGCCTATCCTGACCAGAAAATCCTGATGATCGCCGACAATGGCAGCTTCCATCATACGCAAAAAGTGGAGACCTATGTGCATGAACACCGCGACCATTTAGAGATCAAGTGGCTGCCTCCATATTGTCCCGATCTGAACGACATCGAGCGGACCTGGAGACGGTTAAAGGCCAGCCATGCATCGAATTTCCTTTTCAACTCGCTGGACGGGTTGGTCGAAAATGTGCGCCAAGGCATCGAGGAACTAAACTCTACCGTCGTCACTAATTAAGAGCATTATTTAGTGTGGTCAACTTAGCCGAACCGTAAGCTGGTTTCCAGCCCCCGCCGCTTCAAACCCATCGTGCCGATTTCCAGCAATGGGCTTACCTGCTGGCTTCCGATCAAGGGTTATGAGACCGACACGGCTGGCCGGGCTTTCGGTAATGACCAGGGTCGTAAACGACTCGGCCCTGAACGCTCCAGGGAGAGAATGCTACTGGCATATTTCCCGTAAGGCTCCCTGTGGGTTGGTTTTGCGTCCTCTCAGAGATTCCACATTCCTTGAATTTGAATCCCCGAAACCATTCAGCATCACTCTCGAACACGCAAATTGAAATTATGTGCGAAAGGAAACGCTCTGCTGTCAAGCTCATGTGTAGTCAACAGATGCGACGGCGACTTTTCAGGCCGAATCATTAGGTGGGACCTCAACATCCCCGCCAGCACCGACCGGCGAGAAATCGAGCCAGGCGGCGGTTGTGGCCGCAGGTTGTAATTAACCCCCGCGAAGCGGAATCGGGGTTGAACCGACCTGGCTCGCGTAGCCTGTCGGCGAAGAGGAAGCCCTGGATCGGACAAGGAAGCCGCGCATATAGTGGCCAACCCGCTCGCCCCGAGCCGGCGCGTCGGCATTCACCAGGCTTGGAATTTGCAATGGTTATTGGAGTAAACTATTAATCTATATAGCTATAACTACAATGACCATAGGCTACCGTCATGTAACTCCTTGCCAGGAGTTGGCGACCGAACTCGCTCGTTCCTTGGAAGAAAAGGGATTTGCCGTCTTCATGGACACGAAGATTCGCATTGGCCAGGAATGGGTCGACGAAATTGACCAGCAGTTGCGCAGCTCGCAGCACTTCATTGTATTGCTTTCAGCGGAATCTATTCGAAGCGACATGGCGCGACGTGAGATTGCCCTAGCACATTCATTGCGAAAGGAAAAAAGGCTCACGGTCTTTCCGGTGCGTGTGGATTCGTCGGGATGCTACCATATAATTTGGGAGCTCATTTGGATACGCTCATGTACGCGCGCTGGGCCGAGGGTGACTCATTTGATCGATCTGTCAGTCCATTCTCCTTGAGATACAAGTACCTGCGGAAAACTTGACAGCGGAACGTGGTCACGATACATCTGTTCAGAATCTGCGACCGTTGACAGAGGCTACCGAGCCACGTGGAGCCCCGTTGCCTTCGGCCGATCCTCGTCTGGAGACCGGAGTGGTCGGGCTTGATTCGGTTTCTTACATCCGGCGTGCCGAGGATGCCGCTATGGCTATGTTAATTCTTCGACCCGGCGTGACGGTTCTGGTAATAGGAGCCCCTTCAAGTCGGCAAGACTTCCTTACTTGCACGCGCGGAGGCCTTGGCGCGAGAATACAACCAGCGTACTCTTTAGGCGATTTCCAGCTAATCGACGAATCCCATTTCAAATCCCTAAGGGGATTGCTTTTCTATTTTGCCCACCGCATCTCGAAGGAACTGCGAACTCCGATAAAGCCCAATGACGTTTGGGACGACGCCCTCGGCGCCATGAAGAGCCTCACGGATTTTCTCGAACGAGGTGTGCTCGAACACACCCAAAGCGCCTTTTCCATGGCCGCGGATGAAGTTGACCGCGTATTTCAATATAAGGTTCGCAAGGCGTTTTTTGGGATGATTCGGGCTTGGCACAAACGGGGGCGACAAACACGGTTTGGAAACGCCTCAACCTAATCATCCGTCATTCCACAACTCCTAGACTGTTTATCGACGACATCAACCAGTCACCTTTTAATGTGGGTGAAGTACTTGGCTCAGGGACTTCACGCCCGCTCAGGTCGAGCAACTCAATGAACTACACTTTCGGAGGCTCCGGACCAATGCCGAGGCCGCAGAACTCATGCAACTAGTCGGTGGTCATCCGTACCTTGTGAGCGAGTCTCTTTACGCACTCCGAACAAGTTTGGGAACCATCGGGGAACTGAAGCGGGTTGCGCTGGACGAAAAAGGTTCCTTTGCCGATCACTTGCAAAGTAGCCTCAGGGCCTCCCGACAATGTGCTGGCACGGACGCCGGACATGATCACGTGGTGGATGCGGGCAAGGCACGAGCTGATGTTCTTCGGCCGAGTTGACCACGAGGGGCGCGGGTTCGACGGCGGCACCTACCCGCACCCCGCGCTGGTCTTCAAGGTGACACGCCGTGAACTCTTCGTTCGCGCTTTGGAGAGGGTGGGGAGAAACACCCCTGAAAACTGCCCCATATTGGAATTGCGATTCTGCCGGCCGGGTTTGCCTCGGCCCAATGCGCGTCCCAGATGAGACTACAGTTGAATCGATTGCCGGTTGGCAGGCCATTTCTTCGGGAGCCAGTTTACCCACGCGAACGGAGCGGGGCGCCCCCCTCACTTGTTCCCCACCCGGAGGGGTTTCGGCTCGGGCGGCGTTCGTTTCTTCACCACACTCACAGCCGCCAGGAGCAGAGGGTTTTCCGGGGAAACCTGGCCATCTACATTCTTGAAACCCGCCGAGGCTTTCAAGCGGACTTCTTTCACACGCATGCCGCGCCTAGGGTTGATCCATTCATAAGCAAAAAAAGTCAGGCGCTTTCGGCCGGTCTCGCCGCAATCGACGAGCTCGGATTGGTAAGCAAGATGGGTCGGCGTGTGGCTCATCCCCCATCCCGCTTCCAAAATATTGACGCCATATCGCAGCGGAACAGTCTCCACAAACCCATCTTCGTAGGTCACTTCGTACCACCCCAACAGGTCAGCCGTGTCAGCATAATTCCAGGTGTAGTCGTCGGCGTTGACGTTGCGCGCGGGTTTCGCCGAGGCGTGCAGAAAGATGATGCTGCTGGCGTCTTCCCCGATGGGAATAGCCGCAGACTCGGCGCCTGCGGAGGCGAGAGCAACGGCGGGCTTGTCCCCCTGGCGTCCCAGTTCGAATACCAGCTTACCTGTTTCAACCCGGCCGCTTTTCATGGCATCCAGGTTAACGCCCTGGATGGTGGCCGTCTGCAACGCGGTTTCTATGTTCAAAGGAATCACAGGATCATAGTCGCTGGGAAATGGTCCCGCGCTTAAGTTTCGCCGCACACGCGGCAGCAAGCTCTGAATCGTCGCGGAGAGTTCGTCCTGTGCGGGCTCATGCCCGGACCAGAGAAGCTGCACGCAACCTAAGAACTCAAACATCAGATCCTTACCGAAATTGAACTCGTTGGTGGCAGCCCAGGAGGATGGAGCGCCCCCGATCACGCCACGCCGCCCGGCACGCCGGTCAAACTCCTGAATGTTCGGCTCCATGTTATCGTAGATCTGCTGGAAGCCCCATCCGTCGAGCGCGACTTCGTTCGCCTCACCCTCTCCTTCCTCTCCCCCCGCCTCGTGGCCGTCTGCCCAGAACCAATTGTAGATAAGGATATCTTTGGGTATCAGTTTTTTGACTTGCTCAGGCGATAAGCCGCCGGGCGTTTCATAGGGTTGGCCTTGCGGGGTTGACTCCTTTTTGAGACGCGCCCCGCGCAGCGGTTCGATAAGGTGATCCCCGTAAATAGACATCTTGATTCCGCGCTCGGTGAGGTGATCGTGAATTTTGTTGATGTCCTGGGCATAGAGTTCGCGCGGGTCTTTACCCCGGCAGAGCGGACAGACTCCCCAGGGGATCCGCCACTCGTCATGTCCAACGTGCACCATGCGAGGTTTCATAACTTCGATATATTCATCGAGGACATCAAACAATAGGATATAGACCTGGGGATTCGAAGGGCAGTAGGTGTCAGGCCATTCGGCCTCGGGAATCTCCGCCAATTCCCGATGGCGAGTCAGTAAGTAGTAGCTGTGCGTAAGGGAGGGAATCTCCGGGATGACCTCAATATGGTGCTGCCGTGCATAGGCCACCAGGGCGGCGACTTCTGATTTCTCGAGCACCTCGCCATCCGCTGTATCGGCATTGGCGGAATCCTGATACTGGCCTCCGGGGCCCGGCGACCGGTCACGCCGCGTGGCGTTCAAGTCTCTGTGCAGCTCCAGCCAGCCTGCATTTACTTCCGGGTGGCGATCAAGCCGCATCGCTCCGTTCAACTCCACGATGACTCGGTTGTATTTATATAGAGCCAGGAAGTCGCGCACGAAGCGATTAAAATAGGCGATGTTCTCATGGCCGGGTAAATAAAGCTTGATGCCCCGAAACGACTTGGCAGGCCAGTCCCGCATATGAATCCCCGGCACGTACTTGTGCGCTGCTTCGCCCTGAATCAATTGGCGCAACGACTGCAAACCGTAGAAGGCCCCGGCATCATCGGCACCCGCGATGATCACCGCACACGCATCCACTTCCAGAAGGTAGCCTTCGGGCGCGCGCACGGCGGCCTCCGCTCCACGGCCTTTGAGATATTCCTGGATGAGGGGGTTTCCCGCACCTCCCATCAAAATGAATGGCCCAGTGGCAGGAAGCGCCGAGGCGCTATGCGTTTTGAAAGCCAGTCCGTGCTTATCGCTCAGTTCCCTCGTCAGGAATTGGGCAAGGGCCAGATCCTCATGGGAGGCGGCTTGGGGCACCAATATCGGGATGGAGGGGTCCAAAGAAAAGCGCTCGCTGCGTGCTTCGACCTCGCGCGGCGTCGGGAAGATCGACGGCCAAGTTGCCGCGTGGCTTTTTGCGCAAAGGCCGGACCAAAGTAACAGAAGCGGCAGAATCCTGCCGAAGATCTCCGAAACCCATCTGCTCATATCTTTCTCCCCCTCGCGCTAACTCGCACCCAACGTCTGCCTCAGTGTCCTTCCGCCAGATCTTTCAGTGCAGGCAGAGGCGCCCCTTCCTGAGCGGTTTCCGAAAATTGCTTCAAGCGCTCCTGCAAGCGCTTCCAGTACAGGTACTCGGCATCCCATCGTCCAAGGGCGGTGCCCAGACGGTAAGGCGCGTACTCCGCAAGCCACTCGCGCTGATAGATGGGTCGCAGGCCCGTGATAGCGTCCATTAAATCAAATAAGCGCGAATGGTCAGGATAGGTGGTTTGTGATTCCCATTCGTTCCACCATAATTCGTCCTTGGGGCGGCGGGCTCCCAGACGTCGCCACAACGCTTCCAATTCCGGCGCTGTCTGAAACTTTTGTCCAGCGTAGTCGAGAAGCTGGCTGCCGAACCACAGGCTTTCGAGGGTGAGTGGATCGCCTCCCCGCGATAACGCTTCGTCAAGGTGCTCTTCGGCATCCTCGGCCTTCAGCCGCGTCTCGCGCAGGTCAGCGAGGTGCTCGGTGGTTCGCTTGAGGGTTGCCGGGAAAAAAGGGTCCGACCACAAGGCCAGCATGTTTTCATCGCCGAGCACTTTTTGCAGGTCGAGTTCCGATTCCGTGAGGTCTTTCAGGGCGGCCGTCACTTCGGGCGCGACCGTGGGACCGTACATGAGCCGTGTATAGTCCGAGAAGAAGGCTCCACGATCCATGGGAGCCGACTGCCAAGCCGCCCCCGCGCCATAGGCCATGCCCGGCCAAGCCGTGCGCAGCAGATTCTGCGCGTCGTCGGTCCAGATGGTATTCATCATACCCATCGCTCCCGACTTGCGCCCATTGGCAAGAAACGTATCGATATTGTCGAAGCTTCGCGCATAATCGGGCATCACTTGGTTCCAGCAGGTCACCCCGGTAGCGATCATATGAGGGATATGTTGAGCGGCCAGCGGAGCCAGCCAATGCTGGTAATGCGACTCGGGACCCGGGTCATACTCCCAGGCCACCGCGATGAGTCCGGGAGGAAGCTGGGAGACAATCGCCGGATACTTCACCATGATGTCACCCCAAGCCATCACGGTTTTCCCATAATGCTTGAAAAGATTGTCGACGCTGGTCAGTTGCCGGACGAACAGCTCCGCGGGCTGTGCGGCAGTCCCATGCTCTTGGGCCGCGATTTCGATCTGAAAGGTTTCGTCAAATCCAATGTGCACGAAGGGGCTGGGGAAGATCTGCACAATCTGACTCACCCAGTCGGTGAGCAGGGTCATCACCTTTGGGTTACGCGGGTCGAACTCGGTGCCATGAGGCAAGTCGGAGAGATCCGAGTATTTCTCCACGCGGAATAAATCGTGGAGGTGGCCAAAAAGCTCGAGGCAAGGGACCACGTCGATGTGCCGCTCGCGCCCGTAAGCAATGATCCTTCGCACCTCATCTTGCGTGAAACGGCCTTCCGGATTGATGAGACGAAATCCTTTTAACTCGATACTTACCTCACTGTAAAAGTAATATTGGTTGGTCTTCCAGCGGGCCAGAAAATCAAGTTGGCGCTCGACTTCCTTTTCTGTGGGCAGCGCGCCATGGCTCATGTCCATCATCACCCCGCGATAGGCCAGCACCGGCCAGTCTTTAATCTCCACGACGGGCAAAACTCCCTGCGCGCCTGTCCCCTCCACCAACTGTTTCAGTGTCTGAACGGCATAATACAGCCCCGCCGATGTGCGGGCGCTGGCCGTGACCCCGTCGGCGGTGACCTTCAACGAATAGGCCTCGCGCGAGTCCGGTCCGGGATGCTCGCCAGGGACCGGCAGCGCGTCTGTGCCTCCCGTACGTTCGAGGGAAATTCCGTGCTCGCACTGGCCCCCTTCCCGAATGGGGATGGAAGCTTCCGCTCGCGCCGAGAGGGCGTCGGAAAGCTCGCTGGCCGAAAACCGGTCTTCGGAGCTCGGCGTCGAAGCAAAGCAAATACTCAGCCCCCGTAATGCAAGCTCGCCGGTTCCATAATGGATTTCCTGCGGGCGGGGCAATAAGGGATTGTGCTCCGCTGCGCACCAGACCGGCAGGATCAACACCAGCGCGAACAGCATCCCGATTATTCTGTGAACCCACCGCGCTCTGGAGTCTGCGGCGACCTGTCTCAACTGGCCCTGCGCTCCTGCCCACCCCAATGGCACCCCTGGTGCCACAGCGCCCTCTACCGCTGGAAGCAACGCTCCTAAAGCACGGTCTACAAGTGTCTCTGCCATCACGCCTCCATCTCCCATACAAGTAATAAGGTATGCAGCGGAATTTTTTTGCTGACAACCCATCAATAGCCATGACTAGCCCTCACAAGGGCTTTTGCCCCGAAAGGGGGGCGTCCAACTTCGTCTATAAGTAACTGAACTAAAAGGAGTTAGAAAAATATTCAGGATAAACCTGCCGAAGATATTCCCAAACATCAACGGATGGCCGCGGGAGATGGTCCCCGCGGAAAGCCCAAAAAATGACAATCAGCCCCCATTGGCTCAAGCCTTGATAAAGATCTTTCTTCTATACATCCAGAACAGCATCAGCCACTGGACAACCAGAACTATGGCGGCCCGGACGAGGAGCTCCAGGTGCGGCGCGGTTCCTACCATGCCGCGCGTAAAGATGCTCACCCATTCACGCAAGGGCACAATGCTGGCGAACATGTAGATGAAAACCGCGTTGCTCCCGATCACGACAAAGGGTAGCGTCCACCCCCGGTAGCCGCGAACGTCGACGGTCCAGTAGAAGAGCAGAAACATCAGGCAAGCCCAGCCCGCCGTCGCCAGACCGTAGGAGGTTGTCCAGATTTTCATGATGATCGGGATAATGGGGCTCAAAGCATAACCGGCGGCGAGACAGAGGAAGCCCGCGCCCGCAATCATCTTCACCTTGGTCTCTTTCGACCGGGCGCTCATCAGCCATTCGCCGATGAGCATGCCGAGAATCGTCGTCGAGATAGTCGGCAGGGTGCATATGACGGTTCCCCAAGGCTCCCCGGGGTAGGTCCTTCCCAGGATCAGAAGGTCCGTGTACCTCACGAGGTTGACCATCGGCTGGTAGCTGCCCGCCGGAATACCGGGAGCAGAAACGAATGCCAGGATGAGCGCGTAGGCCAAAAGAATCAAGGCGCCCACCGCCGCTTGAATCCGCTGCGACTTCCGCACCAACAAGAAAGCCACGAGGTAGGCGATCGCGATGGGCTGCAAGGCGCTGCTGAGTTCCACCCAGTAAGGCTTGTTGAAGGTGACTGATTCCCGTAGCGAGCCCAGCAGGAAGAGGACGGCAAAGCGACTCAATGCATGTCCGAGCATTTGGGGATAAGTTTCGGTGCGCGAGCGCTTGGCGAAAGAAAGCGGCACCGAAATGCCCACCATGAGCATGAAGGACGGCCAGATGCAGTCATAGAACCGCAGCCCCACCCAGGGGGTATGATCAAGCTCGTAGACTAGACCGTTAAACAAGGCGTTTGGACTGGCCGTCCGCAGCCCTTCCACCAGCGCCCCGCCGCCGGCTGCAATCCAAAACATGATGAACCCGCGGAAGGTGTCGAGAGACACCAGCCGCCCTTCCCCGGGCGAGGATGTTGGAGGCGCATTACCGGGCAGGTCGCGCCCCGCCGGTTTTGCTTTTTCCGCAACGGTACTTGATAGACCGGTTGCCATAAGTCGTGCTCCTTTCATTTCTTTTGGTGGGACCCATGGCCGCAATTTGGCGGCCACCGATGAGCCAGACCCAAGGGCGGAGAACTTTGTTCAGCGGGCTTGACGGAGCGTCCAAACATGCTCACCCAACCCGGCGGGAATATCAATCGTCAGGTTCTCGTGGACCAAGTCCGAGGTGTTTACCGTGCTAAGGGTCTTGCCGTCCACCGCGATCCCCAAACTCTGGAGGGACCTCAGTTTCTCTCGCAACGGGTCAGAAAGCCACACTCGCCATGAGGAGGGATGGCTGCCGAAGTAAGCGCAGTAGGGCTCATCAAAGTGGAATTTGAGCTGCCATCCATCGTTCGCGGCGGATTCGATGCCAGCATGAAGAAAACCCACATACTGGTTGGTACTGACGGTTTCATAACCCGCCGGCAGGGCGGCAAGCAGCCGCTCGATGAACTCCGGCTGATAGGCGATATCCCGATCGTGGAAGACGATCATGACGGGGCCATCCGGATGGGGTGGCCAGAGTTCGGCATGCAGGGGGCGATCGTATTGGGTGTTCGTTTGCGGCGCAATGCCCATCATATCCAGGACGAGGCCGTGATCCAGGTAATAATAAAACTGCTCCCCCACATGGCACATTCCGAACCCCGCCTGAGCGGCGAGGCGGCCCGTGTGGTTGACATAGGACGGGGACCACGCGGCCCCGCCGGGCCGGAATTCCAGGGGGTGTTGGCCGAAGTCCTCTTGCAGATATTCCAAGGACCGCTGGAAATGAAGCAGTTGGACGATCGCAGGAATTTCGATTTCTCGCCGCTCGTCGCCGAACTCCACGTACCAGCCGCCCGCGGAACCTTCGCCCGCCAGGTCCGCCGTCCACCAGGGGCCGGGAGGGGAATCCAAGTCCGGCTGCATATGGGTCCAGCCATGGCTCTGGATCTCCAGGACCCCGGCGGCCACGCCCGCCATCAAGCCCCTTCGGGTGGAGGCAAAGTCCTGGTGCAAACCATACGAATCCGTAAATTGCTGCGCCCAGGGGGAGAGGATCCGTTTCGTCTTTCGGTCTACGTACCCGGTAATGACGTTGGCAGACACCACCGCATTTCGCCTCATGAGTGGCGCGATCAGGTGTTGTCGAAGGGTCTCCTCGCTGGGCTCCAGATAATGCCAGTAGGACAGATAACCCTTATCCGCAGTTCCCCAGTCGTCGAGCTCAATCTCAATGCGGTGCGAGTAATCCACATTGGGCTGCACAACGTATCCCAGGCTCCACACCAGCGCCCGAAAAAACAGCCTTCGCCAATAGAGAGATTCGCGCAGCGCGGCTACATGCGCCGTTCCCATCCAGACACTGGAAACGTTGTTGTCCAACTGATTCACGGTAAGGACGGGATGCTGCCCCTGGGCAATCAGAACTGCGGCTCCTTGCGTCCCCATCCAAAAACGATCCTGGTCCTCATACACGTCCTGCGTGCCCATCTTCTGCGTCAACTCGCCCGTGATGAAATGAGGTTGGGTGACGTGGAGCATGTCATCGGCCCGATACAGGGACTTGAACTCCAACCCCAGTACGCGATCGAGCACGGGATCAAGACACCGGGAATTGACCGCGAGCAGGCTTGTGTCGGCACGTGCCGCGTCCTCCAGCGAAGCGAGGTTCTGGTAAGATGGAGAATCCGCAAGCCAAATCACCACGCCGTAACGAATCTTTTCCTCACGATCAAACAAATAGGAATTATCAAGATGTTGCTGATCGAGCCGGACAATGTCGAAGGGAATTGACCAGGCTTTGAGCAGCGCGGCGACCGGCTGGAAGTCATCTTTTTCGTGGTCGACCAGGACGCTGACGGGATCGCTCCAGCGCTCCACGACGACGAGGGCTCGATAGGGTCGGCTCGGCCAAGGCGCCGCGGGGGCCTGCCCATGGGCCGGGAAAACGCTGAGGAAGAACCCCAGAAGCCAAACGGAGAAAACCGCGATGGCCCTTTTGGCCTCCCAACCTCCGGCCAGTCCACACCCCGTAACCGAAAGTCCGCGCCGAGTTGTGGCTCGAACCCAGGGCCGAAATACCACCGCTACGCACGCCCGACTTAACCGCAGAGGGTCACCTTTTCCTGGGAAAATATCAAAAGAGATTAAGTTTGGCTGCACGGTGCGTCCCCACCTCCCCCGCAACTCCTAGAAGTTGAGCTTGAGGCCGAATTGGACGTCTCGGGGAGTTCCCGCCGACGTGATTTGACCAAAACCCGTACTATCCGTCGTTGCGGCGGGCCTACCAAAGCTGGGATGATTAAACACGTTGAAGAACTGGGCGCGAAATTCCAGTGAAAAGCGCTCGCTGATCCGATTCCGCTTAATGAAAGAAACGTCCCACTGGTCGAGGCCTGGACCGAATAAGATATTGCGGCCGGCGGTGCCGAAGCGGGGTGTTCCGCTCTCCAAAGCTTGCGCGAGCAGGGCCGTGGTAAAGCAATTGGTGTTAAACCACTCCGCGAGGGTTTTGGGACCGGCGCCATTGCAAACCCGATCCGCCCGCGGAGCGGCGGAACCGCTGTTCGAGTAATCCTCCGGTGAGATCACACCATAAGGGAGACCATCCTGAAAGGTGATAATTCCGGCGAATTCCCATCCCCCCGCCAGGGCGTTGACCAAGCCTGGGCGGTTGAGGAACTGCTGGCCGCTTCCAAAAGGTAATTCCCATATGGGGCTCATCGTCAGTTGCTGAGGCACGTCGATATCGCCGATCGAGTACTCTCCCCTAGGGTTATTGGCATCTTGCAAAAGCGTTTCTTCGGAAGAATCGCCTCCGTTAAAGTCCATCTCCTTACTATAGGTATAAGACAGAAGCATGGAAAAGCCCCGGGAGAGGTTTTTGGTCAGTCTGGCCGTCAGGGCGTTATACCTGGAGATGCCGTTATCGTCGTTATAGGTGAGGGGACCGAAATCGGGCCAGACTCGCCGCGGACCAATATCTCCCAGTCCAGGCTTGGCCTGATTCCCTGGAGAATAATAGGTGCCGAGGTGGACGCCCCGATTGCCGATATACCCGACCTCCAGCGCCCAATTCGGCGCAAACTGCGAATCCACAGTAAAACTCCACTCGTACACCGTGGGAGTGAAGTAGAAAGGCAGCGCCATGAGCTGCGCGTATCCCGAGCTGAGCGGCGCTGCTGCACCCGCCGCGGCGGTAAACATCGTGGTGGTGGTGGTGGGAGCCCCGCTGGTTAACGGCGGAGGCTCTCCGGTAGCCGGATTGTAGCTGAGTGTTTGCGAGTCAACAGGATTATTATTATTGTAGGCCACTAACTGATTGGTTTCGGGCAAATCATAGAATATGCCCGCCCCCGTGTGGATCACGAATTTATTGGAATGGGTGGGACGCCAGGAAATGCCCAAGCGCGGCGCAAAGCTGTCCCATCCACCCCCCAAGCTCACCTCCTGGCGCTTACCCCCCGTCAGGCCATATTGCCTCCTTTGTGCCGAGCTCATCACCAGGCACTCTCCGGTGGCGGAGAGGAAATAGGGATTGGAGCAGAGGGCGTCGTTGGCTGCATCGGGGAGTCCCGTAAGTAGAAAAGCATCTCCCGGGGTGAAACTGTTGCTCAGCGGAAACATCGTCGCAATTTTGTTATGTTTGTCGTGAGGCTGCTTCCGGTACTCCCACCTTAGGCCAAACTCCAGGCTTAAACTATTGCTCGCATGGAAACTATCCGAGCCAAACACACTGAACCATCCTCCCCCAATATATTCGTTGAAGAATGCATTTTTCTGGTACTGTCCTGAGGCCGGAAAACCCAGCTCTAAATCAGCCAGGTCAGAAATCAAGCTCGAGTCTGGCGTTTCACCCGCCAACGAAGAGTACTGCCCGTTGAAAGTGATCAGGCCATTAAGCTGCTTGGGGTCCCCATATCCGAGGAGTTGATAAAAGTTCGTGTCAGCCCCGGTGACGATGGTGTGCCGGCCGTGAATTATGGTGAGAGTCCCCTCGTACTTTTCTAGCATGTCCGGGAGGATGTCCGGGTCATAGCCACTGTCCCCCAACTGGGCAAAGTTGTTAAAAGTGATCTGAGGAGCTATCTCCGTTTGGGGGGAAGTAGCGCTGACGCCTTGTATCCCAAAGCTGGCCAGGTTGCCCGGTGGCCACGGACACTCTGCACATTTTCTATTTTCATAACCTCGAAAAACCCCCACTCGCGCTTCGCTGAGCAGCGTGGGCGAGAAGATATGTGTCCAGCCCAACACGGCGTTCTGACCCCGGTAATGTTGAGAGCTGTTGAAAGGGTTAAAAGATCCAGGATAGAATTCATTGGAATTGCCAAAGATATAATGGGCGAACAATTGATCTTTCGCAGAGAGGGTTTCGTCAACCCGCAGCAAGACGGTATCGTCCCGCTCGCGATAAGGCGTGGTGTTGATAAAATTAAGGGCGCCGGGATAATTCGGCGCCGGGAAACCCGGCAAAACCTTCTGTGCAAAAGGATCAATGTTGGTGAGTATATTGCCGGGGATCGCCTGCCCCGCGAGCACCGAAGAGCCGGCTAAAGCGCTGCCGGCAGGGCATGTGACCAGATATTCGCTCGCGGGAGAGAACAATTGTCCCGAGTCAAAGTCAAGGTTTGCCGGTCCACCCGCGCCACAAAGATTGATCGTTTGCCCAGTGAGGAAGGAACTGAAATTGCCCGCCGCCTCATCCGCGGTAGGGACGGTCGAGAGCGAGGCCGAGCCTTGAGAGTTTCGCAATCCTTCATAGCTTCCAAAAATGAAGGTCTTATCCTTCCGAATCGGACCCCCCGCGGCAAAGCCAAATTGATTCCGGATATACGCCGGCCGCGCCGAACCCGGTATATCCGCCCCGGTAATCGGATTCGTATTGTCCAGGGCGAAGAAGTTGCGCGCGTCGAGCTTTTGATTGCGTAAGTAGTTCCATGCGGAGCCGTGAAACCGGTTCGTGCCGGAGGAAGTAACCATGTTCATCACCGAGCCGGCAGTGGTGCCATACGCAGCGTCGTAAATGTTGTTCTGGATTTTGAATTCCTTCACCATCTCGGGAGCGAGGTCCAGCGCAAATCCTCCATTGTTGAGCGCCCGGTTGAGCATTCCGTCAATCAAAATCAGATTGCTGGCAGAGGTGCTTCCCACCGCACTGAAGCTGGTCTGGTTGAAGCCTGAACCGTTACCACTCGACGAAGTTAGTGAGTTTCCGGAAGTATTTACGACGCCTGGAACTAGCAGGGCCAGCTCACTGGTACGGCGCAGGTTGAGCGGGAGGTCGGCAGTTTGCTGCTCGTTAATGAGGGTGCCGACGCTGGCGCTGGTCGTGCTGACGAGCGGTGCTGCTCCTTTAACATTGACGGTCTGCAAAGTCTGTCCCACTTTCAGCACCACATCCACGGTGGCCTTTTCGTACACTGCCAGAGTGATGCCCGAGATCACAGTGGTGCTGAAGCCGCTTCTCTCTGCCGAAAGAGCGTAGGTGGCTGGAGCAAGCGACGGGAAAATGTAATTGCCCGCCGAGTCGGAGGCGGTCTTTACGGCAACGCCCGTGCTCACGTTGGTGGCGGTCAAAGCTGCGTGGGGCACAACAGCGCCACTGGTGTCCCTGACCGTTCCGCTCAAGGTTGCAGTCACCTGCTGCGCCCTGCACGGGAAATTAGCTCCCAGTAATGTGACGATAACCGCAGCACCTGCGGCGAGACGCAGGAGACGACGGGCCACTTCCAACGGCATGGGACTCATAACTCTCTCTCCTTTTGCTCCGAGCGCCGGTCAATAGCGTTGAAGCCGAACAATCCCACGAAGTCTATCGGCTATATAACAATCCACAATAAATATTGAGCGCAAAATACTCTCGGCTGGCGGGTTTGTCAAGGGGCGGGGCGCGCGGGCGCGCGGCCAGCAGCTTCGGTATGCTGGGGGGCAACGGCAGGGGGGAGGCAGAAATAGTGCCGTTTGGACGGTTCCAGCCGAGCCTTGCCCAAGCGGGGGCATTTTCAAGGGCACTTCGCCGGGGCGGCTGGGGCGAGGCGGAAGCAAGCTGTTGGGGGCCGAGCGGGAGGGGAAGGCAAAAGCTAACTGGAGTCGTCGGGGGCCGGCCACGACAAGCTGAGCCAGAGGAGTTGCCAAAGGGTGATGGCGGGACGGATGGGGTGGGTACCGCGGTGGAGGTAACGAATTCGGTAGAGCCGTTCGATGGTCAAGGCTAAGGCGGTGAGTAGCCAAACCACCAGCAGGCTGCGGCGTTCATGGTGGCAGATATGCTCGAAGCCGTAAAGATTCTTGGCGTCATTGAAGCCTTGGTTCTCGACCTCCCAGCGACTCTTGGCCATACGGAAGATGGCGCGACTGCTCACCCGCTGGCGAGGGAAGTCGGTGAGCCAGTACGCCTCGAACACCGTGCCGTTGGGCTTGTGCTGCCGATAGCGGATCACGCGCACGGTTTCCCAGCGGAGAGTCTCCCAAGGATCAAAGTCGTCGGCGTCCCAGATTTCCACCCGGTCCTTGCCGTGGCCGAAGACTTGGTGAGGAGGCTGATGACGAAACCGCTTCTGGGCTGCCGCCCACAATTCGGGGAGATTGTCTTTCAGCCGGGCGACGAAGGGGAGGCCCAGGTCTCCCGCCTCGTGCAGGAAGGGGGCGGTGGCGAACTCTCCATCGACGACCACGTAGTCGGCAAAGCGCGCGCCCAGGTTGCCCACGGCGCGGCGCAGCAGTCTCCGCCCGGCGTGGTACTCGCTCTCCCCCGGGCCGTAAGGTTCCACATCCAAGGGCAAGGTCAGGCCGGTTCCCACCACACTGATCATGACCAGTTGGTGATGGTAGCCGAGGATCTCCCTTTGCGGGTTGCGGTAAGGACGACACCCCGCACAAGCCTTTTGGTGGGACCGTCCGGCACGGGTCCCATCCAAGGCCAGTCCGATGAAACGGCAGTCGTCGAAAGCCTTATTGCGCTTGGCGTGACGGACGGCGGTGACGGTCGCTTGGCGGGTGACGGCCGGGTCGAGGCGCTCAGTGAAGTAGCCCAACGCGTCATCGCCGAAGCGCTGGGAAACGTCGAGGGCACGGCGCGCCGGCGAGCGCACCAGAGCTTCAATCCCCGCGAAGGCGGCGCGCCGCAGCAGCACTCCCATCAATAAAGCTCAGAGCAGGGCCGCGGCCGGGATGCGCCCCTGCGGGCGACCATCGCCCGGACATTGTAAGTAGGATTTCAAACCCAGACACTTCGCCACATACTTGCGCAGGCGACGGGGTGTCGGCCCTTTCACCGGCCCTGCTGCTTCCGCCAGAGCGCCCACAGTTGGGCGTTGGCGGCAAAGACCTCGGCCACCGCCTCTTTAAACTCCCTCCCCGCCTCGACGAGGTGCTGAACCTCCCCGACCCATTCCGGGGGGACGCGCTCGACGCGCTTCTTGCCCTCCACTATGAAGGTGAGAGACCACAGGGGGTGTCCCTGCTGGTCGCTGGCACAGTGGCAAGTGGGTTGACCGCAACGGCGATGGGTGAGCGAAAGCGAACCGGGCAGCAGGTCGGCGGGGATGGGGAACCGGCGGAGCAGTTGGAACTTGCGCTGGCGAAGTCGGACGGCTTGAGGACCTTTGGGAGTGATTTCCATATGAGTGTAATAATACACACAGAACACGCCCCGTCAAGCCTTTTTTCGGAAATGCGAAAATAGGAAGCGATCAGGACAACGGGGCCGAAACGCCGAGAGCGGCGTGCTTATTGGTTCATGCCTAATTGGCGGATTTGTCCTTTCCGAAGCTGCTGGCGCGCGGCGGGCGAAACGAAGTGGTGAAACGAAGTGGGATAAAGGGCCTGACGACAAATAAGTGATTGGCCATGGGGGGAGCCTTTACGGAACTCGGTTGGCGATCTATTCCCAAAGCCGGAGCATGACCACGCCACCCTTCGGCACGATAACTGTATACGAGCCGTGGAGTGTGCCCAGGTCTTTATGGGCCCACAGGTCACGAGCATGAACAGGCCCACTGAAGCCAAACTCATCTAGTTGCACAGTTATCGGATTAGCCTGATCGTCGAGGACATAGTTGAAAATCGCCACGGCTTTGGCCCCGCCGCTCAGTGGCTTCATCCAGATTTGCGGCGGACCGACGCGGGTTCCCTGGATTCCCAGCCTGTCTTGATCGACGGCGATCACATCCCTGTTCAGCAGAATGCTCTTGGTGGTGTCGTCCATTTTGCTCAAGTCGTTGCCTGCAAGCAGCGGCGCAGCCAGCATCGCCCACAGGCTCATCTGCGTGCGATATTCGTCGGGCTTCATGCCCCCATTGCCCACCTCCAGCATATCCGGATCATTCCAATGGCCCGGCCCGGCGTACTTTTCCAGGCCCGCCTGGGAGAAACCGATCAGTGCCATACTGCGATATGTGTCCGAGATATCATCCGTCGTGCGCCAGAGATCCCCCCCCACCTTCGGTCCCCACTTCCAGACGGAATCAATGCCGTATTGGCAGAGGCTGTAAACGATTGGCCGGTGAGTATTGACTAGCGCTTGGTGCATCTTCTCGTACGCCTGCTGCATCATGGCCGAGGCTTTCTGGGGATCCTGGCTCGGATCCCATAACTTCATGATGGATTCATAACTGCAGAGGTCGTATTTGAGATAGTCAACTCCCCATTGGGCGTAAGTGTTTGCGTCCTGCTCCTCATGACCATAACTGCCTTCATACCCCGCACAAGTCTTCGGCCCCGGGGAGGAATATATTCCAAACTTCAATCCCTTCAAGTGCACATAATCGGCCAGCGCCTTCATGTCAGGGAATTTGCCATTGGGGTGAATATTTCCCTGAGCGTCTCGTTGGCCCTCCCAGGAGTCGTCGATATTAACGTAGATGTACCCGGCATCGCGCATTCCGCTGGCGACGATGGCGTCGGCTGTCGCGCGGACGTCCGATTCCGTGACCTCTTCAGAGAAGTGGTTCCAGCTATTCCAACCCATGGGCGGGGTGGAGGCCAAGCGCGGGGATTGGGCCGTCGCTGTCGCCCAAAGGGTGGAGATCAGAATTGCAGCACCCGCGGCGAGACGCAGGAGACGACGGGCCACTTCCGACGGCATCAATTTCATAGCGCTCACTCCCATTGCTCAGGGCACGGGCCCATGGCGTGGAAGTCTAAAGCACATGACGGGTTTGTCAAGTCGGAAATGAAGGCGACAAGAAGCCCTGGAAATAAATCCATGGGGACATTTCTAATTGGGCTTGACACCCGGAAATAAATGCAGCTGCGATTCAGACAGTAAGAAACCAGGCTGGGCGGCCGACCAGCGCTCGGTCTGTCAACAGGTCTACCCGATCCGCCCGCACGGCTCTTGACGGCCTTTCCGACGGCCAGTTGTCCACCTTCCGCTTGGGTTCCTCGTCTGCATGTAACAGGTAGCTGAAAGAAATTTTGGCCCCTCCTCATTTTTCCTCTTG
>Ga0208034_1000614_pt1 | contig 27218 bp, 23 predicted proteins | sample June2015DPH_8_10_FD_184699 | JGI IMG/M metagenome (GOLD analysis project Ga0208034, IMG submission 184699) | Peatland microbial communities from SPRUCE experiment site at the Marcell Experimental Forest, Minnesota, USA - June2015DPH_8_100... | ecosystem: Environmental > Terrestrial > Soil >...
AGGGCGTCCGGGAATCGCTGGAAAACCAGACCATGGAAATGGCGAAGTCCGCCGCCAAGTTTTTTGACGAGCATCTGCGGCACCCCAACGGACTCCCTGTGGAATGTGTGATCTCTGACACCTGCATTGGCGGTGTGGCGGAGGCAGCGGAGGCAGCGGATAAGTTTGCGCGCCAGGGGGTGGGACTTTCTCTTACCGTTTCGCCCTGTTGGTGCTACGGTTCGGAGACCATGGATATGGATCCCCTGACGCCCAAAGCGGTCTGGGGTTTCAACGGCACCGAGCGGCCCGGCGCGGTCTACCTGGCAGCAGTTTTGGCGGGGCACAATCAGAAAGGACTGCCCGCATTCGGCATTTACGGAAAGGACGTGCAGGACGCAGGTGACAAGAGCATTCCGAGGGATGTTCAGGAAAAGCTCCTGCGCTTCGCCAAAGCCGGGCTGGCCGCGGCGGAAATGAAAGGCAAGTCCTATCTTTCACTTGGCTCGGTTTCCATGGGCATTGCGGGTTCTACGGTGGACCCGGCTTTCTTCCAGAACTATCTGGGAATGCGCGATGAGTATGTGGATATGTCGGAATTCGTCCGGCGGATCGACGAAAAAATCTATGACCAGGAAGAGTACAAACGCGCCTATGAATGGGTCAAGGCAAACTGCCCCGAGGGAGAGGACCGCAATCCCCCGGAGTTGCAGGCTCCGCGTGCCAAGAAGGACGCCGACTGGCACACCGTGGTGAAGATGACCCTGATCGCCCGCGACCTGATGGTGGGGAATGGCCGGCTGGCGGAGATAGGATTCGGCGAAGAGGCTCTTGGACACAACGCAATTCTGGCCGGGTTCCAGGGCCAGCGGCAATGGACGGATCACTTCCCCAATGGGGATTTCATGGAGGCGATGCTCAATTCCTCCTTCGATTGGAACGGCATCCAGGAGCCTTTTGTCTTCGCCACCGAGAACGATTCGCTTAACGGAGCCGCGATGCTGTTCGGGCATCTACTGACCGACACGGCACAGATCTTCGCTGACGTGCGCACGTTCTGGAATTCGGAAGCGGTCGAACGCGTCACCGGAAAGATCCTGGCCGGAAAAGCCAGAGGAGGCATCATCCACTTGATCAATTCCGGCGCGGCCACCCTCGATGCCACGGGTGAAGAGATAAAGGACGGCGCGAGGGCCCTGAAGCCATACTGGGAGATCACTGCGGAGGAGGTCGGCCGACGCCTGGACGCCACCACGTGGTGCCCGGCAAGCCTGGGTTACTTCCGTGGAGGAGGTTTCTCTTCCTGCTTCGCGACCAAGGGTGAGATGCCCGCGACCATGTCCCGCATCAACCTGATTCAGGGCCTGGGGCCGGTGTTGCAAATTGCCGAAGGCTACACCGTGGACTTGCCCCAACAAATTTACGACGTCCTGAATCTTCGGACCGATCCTACCTGGCCCACCACCTGGTTCGCTCCTACGCTCACGGGTGAAGGCCTCTTCAAGGATGTGTACTCCGTGATGAACAACTGGGGCGCTAACCACGGCGCCATCAGCTATGGCCACATCGGCGACCTGCTGATCTCCCTGGCTTCGATCCTGCGCATCCCCGTCTGCATGCACAACGTACCGGCGGAGCGGGTCTTCCGGCCCAGCGCCTGGACGGCCTTCGGCGCTCAGGACCCGCAGGGAGCGGATTATCGCGCCTGCGCGACCTTTGGTCCCGTGTACGGCAAGAAGCTGTAGGGTAGGGCTTGCCCTACCCTCATCGTTGGAGGTGGTTCGCGCGCGATCAGGGGACGGCAAGCCGTCCCCCTACGACTCACGCGATTAACTTCTCCAGGTACTGCTTTTCCTTACGAATGTCCTCGATTTGCTGGGGACCGGAAATCTCTCTTTCAATAGTAAGAGGTCCATCGTAACCCAGTTCCTTGCGATTGCAGACCTTCGAGACAGAGCTGTTGGCCGAGAAGGAGAACTTCGCGGGGCTGGAGCGACTCGCCGGAAGTGCCGCCGCTACGCGCATCCTCTGGCCTGGATTCCGCGGCCTTACGCAGGGCCATGGTCTCGCTGCGCCGCACCTGGCGCGAGGCCCGAGGAGACGCTCCTTTCGCCCGCTTGACGAATGATACGGAGTTGGCCGGGGTGGCGTGTGACGAGAGGGCGGAGACGCTGGCCGGTGGCTCACTGACACCCGACCATATTGTTTATACTGGATAAGTGGTCAGGGACTCCGGGCTGGGGACTCGGGAATGGAGAGAAGAAGTACAACATTTTCCGCCGCCATTTCTCCGGTTTTGTCGCGCACTGCGTACTGCTTAGTGCTTACTGCTTACTGCCTACTCTTCGGGGTGCGCTACGAAGAGCGGCGAGGGGATTTGCCAGCAACCTGCTATAATGTACGAGGATGACACGACCGAACCCAGCGCCCTCCAACTCACAACCACAGAGACGCTTCCTTATTACAGGTGCCAAAGGCTTCATTGGCGCATGGATTGCCAAGACTCTACTGGAAGGTGGTGACCCGCCCAATGTTTTTGACATCGATCCCGGCTTCCAGCGTCTCAGCGCCATCCTGAACGAGAATCAGCTCGCGCAAGTTAACTTTATCCAGGGCGACGTTACGAAATACGCCGACCTTGATCGTGCCATTGCGGAGAACGGAATCACCCATGTCCTTCACCTGGCAGGTTTGCAGGTTCCCGGATGTGCCGCTGATCCTCTGCGCGGAGCGCTGGTCAATGTCCTCGGCACTCTGAACGTTTTCGAGGTGGCGCGCAAGCGACGGGACCTAGTGCAGCGCATTGTCTATGCCAGCTCCGCGGCGGTTTTCGGGCCTGAAGAGTTCTATGGCGGCATTACTGTCCCCGAGGGGGCACCCTTGCTTCCGGGAACGCACTACGGCGTTTTCAAACAGTGCAACGAAGGCAACGCGCGCGTTTACTCTCATGAGGAAATTCCCAGCGTGGGCATTCGTCCCTGGGCCGTTTATGGGGTGGGCAGAGACACGGGGAAAAGCTCCGGACCCACTAAGGCCATCAAGGCCGCCGTGCTGCGCCGTGCTTACACTATCGGCTTCACCGGCGCCATCGACCTGCAATACGTCCGAGACACGGCGCGAATCTTTATTCGTTGTGCGGAGAGAGATATCCCGGGCGCCAAGGTCTATACTCCGCGCGGAAGCGTGGTGCGAGTGGAAGAGTTCATCCACACGCTGGAACAGGTTCTTCCCCATGCCGATGGGCTTATCAAAGCTCAAGGCAAACAACTGCCCATCGCGGCGGACCTGGACGACAGCGCATTGAAGCACGACTTGGGCGAGGACCCCCGCACGCCTTTGGAAGAGGGCATCCGGGAAACTGTGAACATCTTTGAACGGCTCGAACGAGAAGGGTGCCTTGAAACCAAGGAGTTGGAAAGCTAGGCCTCCCTTTCGTATATCTCAGGTATCGGAGTCCCACTAATGCTGGAAGCGAACGACAACCCAAAGCCGGATCATGCGCCCCGGCTGTTTTCAGTCGGCAACACCTTACCCTTCGTTTTGGTGACCGCGTTGTTTCTGCTTTGGGGCATTCCTAGTGTAGTGTCCCTTAAATAAGTAGCCAACTCATTCTTCTTGTTTTTGACGGCGTCGGGGTTGGGTGCTCCCCGGGTGAATCGATTCCAGTTTCGCGCGGGCGCGCTCTATCTTTTGGAGGATGTCCTCCAGTTTGGCGGTCCAGACGAAGGGTCGCGGATTCTCGTTCCATGCTGCCAAGAACGCTTCGATGGCCTGCACCAAATCCGGCACACTGGCAAACGCCCCACAGCGCACCGCTTTTTGCGTCAACTCCCCAAACCACCGCTCCACCAAGTTGAGCCAACTGGAACTGGTCGGAATAAAGTGCGGCACAAAACGACGATGGCGTTTCAGCCAGGTCTGCACTTCCGGTGTTTTGTGCGTCCCATAATTGTCCACGACCAGGTGCAGTTCCTGGTCCCCTGGAAACTCACGGTCCAGCCGGCGCAAGAACTTCAGGAATTCTTGATGGCGATGCCGGCTACTGCACTGCCCGATGACCTTGCCGTCCAAGAGATTCAGCGCCGCGAAGAGCGTCGTCGTTCCGTTGCGCTTGTAATCGTGCGTCATCGTGCCGCACCGCCCTTTCTTCAGGGGAAGGCCCGGCTGAGTTCGGTCTAAGACTTGAATTTGGCTCTTTTCATCCACGCACAGCACGACCGCCCTTTGCGGCGGGTTCAAATACAAACCCACCACATCGGTCAACTTCTCCACAAACTTGGGATCGCGTGACAACTTGAAGGTCCGGTTCAAATGAGGCTTGAGGTTGTGCAATTGCCAAAGCCGGTTCACGGTATTCTTGCTCATACCCTGGGCTTTCGCCATGCTCCGACAGCTCCACTGGGTCATGCCCTTGGGTTTGGTTTGCAGCGTCGCAGCAATCAACGCATCGCGCTTCTCGAGGTCGTACTTCGGTTTGCGTCCCCGACCGGGTTCGATCTCCCAGACCGCACCGATCCCTGCGCTTCGCACTCGCCCTCGCCACAAGGCGGCTGTATGTCGATTGACTCCGTGACAGGTCGCAATTTCCAGATCCGGCCTTCCGGCCGCGGCGGCCAGCACCAACCGGCACCGCAAGGCCACCTGTTGAGGCGTCCCATGCGCCGACTCCCACTGGGCCAATTGCGCTGTGTCTTTCGCGGATAAATTCACCATCGGACTAGTTCTGGCCACGCTCAAATTCATACCACACCGGGCTCAATATGTCTAGTTATGTAAGGGACAGAACACTAGCAATATGAACGACGTTTTGATCAAGCAGTTCATGAAGTCATTCGAGATGACTCGTCTCAAGGCGGGTTTGATCCAATCAGCTTTCTACATGGGATACTTCCTTCTTTCCATGCCCGCGGCGCTGTTGATGCGAAAATATGGCTACAAAGCGGGCTTGGTGACAGGGCTTTTTCTTTACAGCACGGGCACCTATCTGTTTTGGCCGGCCGCCCTCGTCCGGCAGTATGGCCTATTCCTGCTGGCCTTGTTCGTGATCGCCAGCGGCGCGGCGTTCCTGGAGACGGGGGCGAACTCTTTCATCGCACTGTTGGGTGATCCGAGGACCTCTGAACGACGGCTCAATTTCTCTCAGGCCTTCAACCCTCTCGGGGCCGTGACAGGCGTGTTAGTCGGAACGGTTTTCATCTTTTCAGGGGTCGAACTGCGCCCTCAGCAGATCAACGCCTTAAAGGCTGCCGGCAGGTACGACGCATACTTGCAGACAGAGACAATGAGGGTCGTGATGCCCTACCTTGTTCTGGGCACGGTGGTCTTCATCTGGGCGTTGCTGATACTCAAAACCAAATTCCCCAAAATCGCAGAAGAAGCAGAACTCGCGGGCAGCCGTCAGCACGGCAAGCTCAAGGACTTGTTTCGCTACCCGCACTTTGTCCAGGGGGTGATTGCGCAGTTCTTCTATGTCGGGGCCCAGGTGGGAACCTGGAGTTACTACATTCAGTACATCCAGGACTACACGCGGCAACCGGAAAAGGTCGCGGGCTATCTTCTAACCGGGAGTCTTGTGGCATTTGGCGTAGGAAGGTTTACCGCCACTTATCTGATGAAGTTTGTTCAGCCAAGCCAACTGATGGGGATTTACGGGTGCATCAACGTGACACTGATGGGTATTGAGGTTCTGTTTCCAGGGTGGATTGGCGTCTGGGCGGTGTTCCTGACCAGCTTCTTCATGTCACTGATGTTCCCGACCATATTTGCATTGGGCATTAAGGAGTTGGGCCCGAACACCAAGCTAGGCGGGTCCATGATCATCATGGCCATTATCGGGGGGGCAGTTGCCACACCCATCATGGGGCTGCTGTTTCAACTGACCCACAGCATGGCACTGGCCATGCTCGTGCCTTTGGTCTGCTACACCTTCATCACGTACTACGCCTTCATTGGCTCGAAGGTGCAAGTGCCGGAGATGGTGGAAGTTGCCGTGGGATAGGATGTGTGGCCTGACAAAAACGTGGCACTGGCTTTCTCTGTCCATACTCATCAGACCAAGCCAGCTCTTATAATAAACGAGAGGTGAGAATTGCTTATGGGACCGAAGACGCTAGACGACCTTGCCATGATCATCAAACCCAAGAAAGATAACGTTGCGGTGGTGACGGCGGATTTCATTGAGCAAGGGACCCAGCTCAAGTACGGGAATCAATTGCTGACCATGTCCGGGCGCGCCCTGCGCGGGCAAAGCTTCGCCATCAAGGATATTCCTGTTGAATCTCACCCCCGGAACTTCTGAACAGCAGTCGTCCCTGGAGTCCGACATCGAAATTACGGTCCGGCGCATTTTTAAGTATCGTTTGCCGCGCTCCTCCGGAGACTGCGACGCTCCGGTATTCATCTGTGGGTCCGGGAGCCACTTTTGAGCGTGAGAGATAGATGAGGTGCTGGTTGTCCGGAATCCATTGGGGGAAAATGTTGATTCGGCCATCCTGAACCAGTTGCACAGGATTCGAGCCGTCGGCATTGGCCACCCAGATGCCTTCTTTTTCAACGCCTTTGAAATTGGGAAAATAGGCTTCAAGCTTCTCGCGAGCACCAACCTTCAAGTCTCCCCGGTTGGCCTTTCCTTCTTCGTGGACCGTGATGGAGGGTTGACGTGACCGTAGCATTGTGAAGAGCCAGGAAACTAGAACTCTAGGACAGGCTGGGAATGTCGAATTCGCCCAAATTCAGAGGGTACTTACCATGTTCCCGAACCAGCTTGACCACATAATCGTAGCTCTCGCCTGAGACGCTGCTGGGCACGGAATGATCAGACTGAAAGATGAAGCCCCCACCTTTGGCCGCATTGAGTTTAGTCAGTACAGTCCGCTTCAACTCTTCGCGGTCTCCGTTCGCCCACAGCATCACGTCCATGTTGCCGCAAAAACCCATGCGATGCCCGAAGCGGCGCCGCAGGTCCACCACATCCAGGCCAGCCTTGGCTTCGAGCGGGTTATAGGCGTCGACGCCTATTTCAATGAAGTCTTCATAGATGCTGCTTGCGTTGCCGCAACCGTGATAGATCACCGGCAGGTGATGCGCGTGGCATTCTTCGACGAGGCCTTTCACGCCAGGTTTGAAGTACTTTCGCCAATAAGCCGGCGAGAAGAGCATGCCGTTCTTGTACGCCACGTCGCCCCAGATGACCATGCCATCCGGCGCGCCTCCTGCGGCTTCGATTTGCGCCTTGGCGATCCCCAGGTTGAAGGCGTTGATCCGCTCCACGAATTTCCCGATTTCCTCAGGGTAGAGGCCGATCCAAAGCAAAACATTTTCCGACCCGATGATGCGCCAGAGCATTTCGTGGCCTTCGCAGACTCCGCCGAAAATGGGGAAGTCCCGTCGCGCCGCCTTCAGGCGATCGACGAAGGAGGCGAGATTGCGCACGAAGCCGTCGCCCACGCCGTTGATTTGATCGTCGCCGCCCACGAAGTAACGGCGCTCGTCCCAGGGGTCATCGAACTCGAACGCCTCCATCTTTTCAATGGTGTCGGTCGCAAATCCTAGGAAATCAGGCATGGGATAGGCGAACTTCTTGCGAATCAGGGCTTCAAACCCGGTTCGGACCACGACCTCTTCGGTGTTCTGTTCGACAATTTCGAAAGGCTTAATGTGGGGATCCATGTTGGGATTGAACTGCATCCAATCCAGGTCGTAATAGCGGTAAATATCAGTATCCGGCGCGAGGCCCAGCTCTTCGTGCCAGCGGCTGAGAAAACTTCCCCAGAAGAAATCGCTGATGGGCACGCGATCCGGTTCCTCATGACGCAGGGTCCTCCTCATGCGCTCCAGTTTCGCCAGGCAGTTTGCCGTTCTTTGCATGTTTTTCCACCTCGTAATTGGGTCAGCGGGCTGATCAGAAAAGCCGCAAACCTGTAAAACAGGTCCCTGGAGTTCTTACATTCTGACCTCTCCCCCTTGGGAGAGAGGGGTGGGAACCTGACGAGTACGGGAGTGCGCAGCGCAACTGTATGATCACCAGTGACCTGTAAAATAGGACCGCGCTACGAGTGCCCATTCACTCTGTATATTCGCATCGCATTTTCGTGCAAAAGTCTCCGTTGATCGCGCTCATCAGCGGAGGCGATTAGCCGGCGTGTCACGTCCACCCACGTGCGGAGATCGGAAGTCGTCGTGCACACGGGCCAGTCGCTGCCCCACACCATGCGGTCCCAGCCGAAGTGCTCGAGACAGTGCTCGGCGTAAGGCCGAACCGAGTCAAGCGTGGCCTGACCCGGCGCGCAGTAGGCCAAGACGCCCGAGATCTTGCAGGCGACGTTCGGGTGTTTCGCAATCTCGCGGATGTATTGCCGCCAAGGGTCGAGCCCGCCCGCCGCGATGTCGGGCACTCCGCAGTGGTCAAGGATAAACTGGACCCCGGGGCATTTCCCAGCCAGCGCCGCCGCAAGAGGGATCTGCTTTGCCAGCACGCAGAGGTCAAAGGTGAGTTCGTACTTTTCGAGCAGGCGGACATTGGCCGCGAAGCGGGGGCTCTGGGAGAGCTCGTCAGGCTCGACGTGCAGGAGCCGTCTGAAGCCTACCAAGTACGGTGACAGCACCGACTCGACATAAGCCTCAAATCCAGACTTCGCCTCCGGACGGCAACTGGCGATGATGCCCTTGACGAGCGACCCCGGTGTGCCTGCGAGTTCATGAGCGAATCGCGTTTCCTCGCGCCAGTGCGGGTCGTCGGCGCCGCTCTCCATGAAAATCGTTTGGCTGACTCCGGTCCCCTCGATGGCCTTCAGGTAGTCGTCATACCGGAAGGCCTTTCCCGCGAGCTCCGGGATTTCCGCCGTCCAGGAGTAAGGATGCCTCTCGGGATAGATCAAGTGCTGATGGGTGTCGAGAATGGGAATGGTGGCGTTCATGCAATCAACTCCGCCGTGATCAGATCCGTGTCCTCGCCGAGGTCAGGCGAACCCTTCTCGGAGTAAAGCCGCTGGCCATCGATGCGGATCGGGCAGCGGGTGGTTTGGTAAACAGTCCCGCTGCTGCGCCGAACCGTCTGCAACACGCCCAGGACTTTGAAACCCTCGTGCTCAAGGAGCCGCTTCCAATCGAGCACGTCGGCGCACCAGATGTCTGCGGATTCAAGGATGGAGAGCCAATGCGCGGTAGTATCAGTTTCAAGGTGGCGGGCGAGGACGGCCTTGATGCGGTCGCGTTCGGTGAACCAGGTGGCGGGATCCCGATAGCCGAGCAGCGGCTCGCAGCCGAGCAACTCGCCCAGTTGCAGGACGCTGCCCATGGCCAAGGCGAGATAGCCGTCGCGCGTGCGGTAGATGCCGTACGGCGCGCCCAGGTAGGCGTGGGCGTTATTCGAGGCGGTGCGCTGCGGCGGCTGGCCGCCGTCGTGGAAGTAAGTGGTGAGGGTCTCGAACTGGAGGTCGAGCACCGATTCGAGCATGCTCACCTCCACTAACCCGCCCCGTCCGGTGGTCGAACGGCAAACCAGGCAGGCGAGAATCCCCTGCGCGAGATGCATGCCGCAGAGGAAGTCGGCAATCGACAGGCCCATCGGCACCGGCCCCTGGTCGGCGTCGCCGCTCAGCCACACGAGGCCCGAGAGAGACTGGAGCAGCAGGTCCTGCCCCGGCAGATCACGCCATGGACCTTCCTGCCCATAGCCGCTGATCTGTCCATAGACCACCTGTGGGTTGAACTCCCGCACCGTGTCGTAGGCGAAGCCGAGCCTCTCGATGACGCCGGGGCGGAAGTTGTGAATCACCACGTCCGCTCGACGGATGAGCTTTTTCACTTGTTCTCGCCCCTCGGGCGCCTTGAGGTCGGCAATGAAGCTCTCCTTGTTCCGGTTGATGGCATGGAACACGGTTGACTCGCCGTTGAGCCTCACCTCCGACACGTACAATTTTCGGCACAGATCGCCCTCGACAGCCTTTTCAATTTTGATCACCCGGGCCCCAAGGTCCGCCAAGCGCAGGGTGGCGCAAGGGCCCGAGAGGAACTGGCTCAGGTCGACAACGAGAATTCCTTCGAGCGGGTAGTGAATCATTTTGGCACTCTATGTCGGATACCTATAGGAGCTTCGGTTAACCCGAAGCTGGTTCTCAAGGTATTCTGCCTCGCGATCATCTGCACAGGTGACAGTTCGATATTCGATGTACTGTAAGTGATCGAAAACATACTAGCGCTTCTCGGAGTTCTTCCTCGTCACGGTCTAGGCGGCAGCGGAGTCATTCCTGGAGGCGACATTTCTGCTTTTGCCGAAAAGCACCATTTCGCCGCTATCTTTTCGCCTAAGTTCATAACAGCCAGCGCCGATTAGAGCCATCAATCCCATGGCAGCGTGGATCGGGAAAAGGGAACCAATCAGACCAATCAGACCACTTCGCCATGGCGTCGCGTGCGTAATTCTCCATAGGGCATCCCCTCATTCTTGCCGCTGTTCTAAAAAGGCCACTTCCATCCAGTGGCACCAAATTCTGCGTCACTTCTTCTGCACCTGATCCTGCCACCTCTCCGGATGGCGGTATTTCACGGTCTGCAGGTGCTCGCAATAAAGCACCAGCTGGCCCTCATTCTTGAAAACCTCATAGCTGATCCGAACCATGCCCATATCCTTGTACTTCGGCTGCTTGTCCAGATTCGTGCGGATTGTGTAAATCGTGTCGCCGATAAAGACGGGCTTGATGAAGCGCAGCTTGTCGTAGCCATAGCTGAAAGTATGGATATTGTTGTGAGCCATCAGCCCCAGTCCATAACTGAAGACCATTGAGCCAGCGACTAACCGCCGACCGAAGATTCCCTGCTGCGTGGCAAAGATCTCGTCGCCGACGTAGGGATGCATATCCAGAACGAGGCTGTTAAACAGCATCGCCTCTCCCTCGGAGATCGTCCGGCGGATCGAGCGATCTTTCCGCCCTATCTCGAAGTCCTCATATTGCCAGTCCTCGGCATTCCAAATTTTGATCTGAGCGTGTTTCTCTGAAGGAGTGGTCTCAGGCATGGTCGAGCTCCTCTTGGATGCGTTGGGTGTCCTCGCCCACCCGCGGGGCGGCCTTCGGGCTGAGGAGAATCTGGTTGTCGATGCGAATTGGGCAGCGCGTGGTCTGAACCTCAACCCCTTCCCGCCGAACGATCTGGTCCATCCCCAGGGCGCGCCAAGCCTCATGGGACAGGAGCCTGGCGTAGTCGAACACGTCGGAGCACCAAACTCCGCCGGCCTGCAACACTGCAAGCCAGTGCGCGGTCGGCCGCGTTTGCAGGTGGTCGGCCAGGATCTGCTGGATTTCATCTCGTCGAGTGAACCAGGTCCCGGGATCACTGTACCCTTCGAGGGCATGGCAACCGATCAGCCGGGCGATCCGAATCAGATCGCCCATCGCCAGCGCTAAGTATCCGCCCTTGGTAGGGTATATGCCATAAGGCGCTGACAGGTAGGCGTGCGCGTTGAAAAGCTTGCTGCGCTGCGGCAGCCGCCCCCCGTTAGCGAGGTGGGTGGTGATAACTTCGAACTGGAAGTCGAGAATCGACTCAAGCAGGCTCACCTCGACGTGCGCACCCGTGCGCGTCTTGGCCCGCCGGATTAGGGCGGCCAGAATCCCTTGCACTAGGTGCGCGCCGCACAGGATGTCAACCACCGCTATCCCCATCGGCACAGGCCCTTGATCGGCGTTGCCGCTGAGCCAAGTCAGGCCCGAAACCGACTGCACCAGCAGATCCTGCCCCGGCTTGTCCTTCCACGGACCCTGACTGCCGTAGCCGGTCACCTCGCCGTATACGATGCGTGGGTTAAGCTGCCGGACTGATTCCCAATGCAGGCCGATTTTCTCCATCACCCCAGGCCGGAAGTTGTGCGTCAGCACGTCCGCGCGCGCCACGAGGCGCTTTACCGTCGCCAGGTCTTGCGGGTTTTTCAAGTCAGCGGCAAAGCTCTCCTTATTGCGGTTGATAGTGTGGAATACCAGGCTATCACCATCAACGAACAGATTCTTGATGGCCAGTTGCCTGCCGCCCTCACCGGTCTTGGGCCGCTCAATCTTGATCACGCGCGCCCCCAGGTCCGCCAGGCGCAGCCCTGCCGAGGGCGCTGCCATGTACTGGGCGAATTCGAGGACGGTCAACCCCTCGAGCGGCCTCATTGCTGCCCCGCTTTCCGCGACTCGCGATACAGAGTGTCTAGGTCAGCCAAGGCCTTTTGGGCATCGCCCCCATTCCTCATGTACTCGCGGATTGGCGCCCCGGCCCGGTCCTGAAAATTGATGTAGCCCGGGAAGCGCGGGCGCAGGAAGGCACGATCGAGCGCCGGCAGGGTAATGCGGAAATAGCTCCGGCACAACCCATTTACCCGCTCGTCCGTCCACGCCGAGCGATGGCCCGGCTGGCCACCGTTTTCGAAGTAGACGGTCCGCTGGCAGACAGGATCGGCAACGAACTCGGCATACTGGAGCGCGACCTCGCGCTCTGCGCACCGCGCAGAGATCGCCAATCCCGCTCCGCCCAGCGTCGTCCGGCACCGTTGCCCTTCGATCTTGATCATGTCACCGAATTCCAGCGTCCTGCGAGCGTAGCCGACCCGCGCATAGTTGCTGTATCCGTAGGCAAAGGGGCAGTAGGCGTAGCGGTCCGTGAGCGTCATTGCCTCATAGACGCGAATGGGGTTGAGATCCCAAAACAGCGGATCGAGCCGCTGCGCCAACTCGCGCAACATGCCCAGCGCATGCGCGCCAACCTGCGGCGATACCAGGCGGTCCTCGCTCTGACATACATCTTCACCAAAGGTCGAGCAGAGCATGTAGAAGTTCATCAGGGTGTCCGTTGGGATGCCGGGCATCAGAACTTTGCCGGCACGGGCCAGCTCCAGCAGGTCGTTCCATGTTCTCGGTAGATCACTGGCAGGAAGCAGGTCGGGGCGCCATGAGGCGACAGGGGTTGCGGCGTCGATCGCTAGCGCCCATTGGTGCCCGCCAAAGGTGTAACTTGGGTGCGACGCTCCCACGGTATTCGCTGATTGGTCGGCCAGGAATTCCGCCGGCAGGTGCTCGTCTAGAGGCAGGAGCAAGCCCGCCGCCGAGGCGAATCCGGCCCAGGGATGGTCGATCACCATCAAGTCGTAGCGGTCGGCCAGCCGATCAATCGGCTGGTCGGCAAACTCCTGCAGCGATCGCTTCTCCCAGATGATTTCCGTGCCGGGATTGAGCTCTGAGAAGCGTTGTGCCGTGGCCACCATGGGGGTGTATCCCCGGCTGTGGTCCCACGTCATACCCCGTAAACAGTGCGGCACGCGTCGATGTCCCATGCGAATTGGCCCAATAATCTTATACATTATCTAGGGGCGGGGGTGCAAACGGCGCGGCTTCCAAGTAGGGGCGAGTTTATCTCGCCACGTGGCGGCGTAAAGCCGCCTCTACGTCAAACTGGACCGCTAAGCTGCCCAGCCTCGCGCCGCCGCACGGATCCGCCGCACGGATTTGCAACGCTTCCGAAGCGGCGGTATATTGACGATAGTATCTCGCGCCTTGCCAAGCCGTACGGCGGCGGCTCGAGAATTAGTTTCGAACCTCAATTTTTCAGGGTAACTCGAAAGGAACTAAAGATGGCCATAAATTCAATCGAGATTCGCGTTTGCCGGAATACCCGCCAAGCCATGTCCGAGTCGGAGATGCGGATTGGGGGAAAATCCTCCTTCGATTTCCTGGTCGTCACTCTGAAAACCAGTGAGGGCCTCGAGGGCACCTCCTTCGGCTTTGCGGGTCGCGGGGCCGAAATGGCAGGGGAGATCGCGGCCTCCGCCCTCAAACCCTTCTTCCTGGGCAAAGACCCGCTGGCGCGAGAAAAACACTGGCAGGATTTCCGCATGCACGACCGCTGGTGGAACCACGTGCCGATCTATTCCTACGGCCCCTTCGACATCTGCCTTTATGACATCGCCGCAAAAGCGGCAGGCCTGCCTCTTTACAAATTGTTGGGTGTGTACCGAGACAAGGTTCCCACCTACGCGAGTTCTTTTGTGTTGCCCACACCCGAAGACTATGCCCGCCAGGCGTTGGAGATAAAGCACAGGGGCTGGCACGCCTACAAGCTCCACCCGCCGGGCAAACTGGATTTCGACTTGAGAGCCTATCGCCTCTGCCGGGAAGCCGTGGGCCGCGATTTCAAGCTGATGGCCGATCCCGTGGCGGCTTACTCCCACGAAGAGGCTTTCCGAGTGGGGCGTGAACTGGAGCGGCTGAACTACTATTGGCTCGAGGAACCCGTCTTTGACGTCGATTTCCACGGACTGCGAAAACTGACCGCCAAGTTGGACATCCCAATCATCGGCACCGAGGTGCTGGCGGGCTCTCACTACTCGACCACCGAGTGTATTGCCTCGGGCGTGGTGGACATGGTCCGCACGGACGTGTCGTGGAAGGGAGGGATTACACCGGTGATGAAAACGGCTCACCTGGCGGAATCCTTCGGGGTGAGGTGCGAACTGCACACCACCATTTATCACCCCCTTGAAGTGGTTAACTTGCATTGTTGCTGTGCCATCTCTAACAGCGAGTTTTTCGAGTTGTTGTACCCTCTTTCGTATATGGAGTTCGGCATGAAAAACAAATTGCAGATCGACAGCGAGGGCTATGCGCATCCTCCGGAGACGCCAGGGATCGGAGTGGATTTCGATTGGGATTTTATCGACAACTGCACGGTTAAGAAGCTGTAGCGGCAGGTAGGATGGGGGCAGGGCTTGCCCTACCATGGTCGATACAAGCTATGACACAGAGGGGACGGCAAGCCGTCCCCCTACAATCAGGAGGGAGCTAACCTATGCCGGCGCCCAAGCTTAAGCGGTATGGACAAATCATCGGATTGAAGCCGGAAGTCTATGATAAGTACGTTGAGTACCATGCGAAGGTTTGGCCGGGGGTCCTGAAGACCATCTACGATTGCAATATTCGCAACTATTCAATTTTCTTCAAGGATAATACCCTCTTTGCTTATTTCGAATATATTGGCGACGACTTCGAGGCTGACATGGCGAAGATGGCTGCGGACCCTACCACGCAGGAATGGTGGGCCATCATGAAGCCGATGCAGCAGCCGATCGCCACCCGCGCCGAAGGGGAATGGTGGGCCAACATGAAAGAAGTGTTCCACGTGGACTGAAAGGTGGTACGATTGGCCGCCCAGCAATTGTGCGAAGATGGGCAGTGCGTCTAGCGTGAATCAGCGACGCATTAGGTGAGGGGACCCGAAGGGAATCTGTATGCCGTCACTGGGTGGCACCGTACTCTTCGAGGTTTGAGAGTCAGTGCCCTGGGATGGAAAGCCCAGAAAGCCTCGGTCTGGACAAGATCTGATGAAGCGTCTCCGTCTCTCGTTTTGCACAGTGATTCTGGGACTCTTAGGCGCGGTTCTTTATTCTGCAGCACAGAGTGGTGGACGTTCTGGTTCGACGGACCTGCTGCGTCAAAACGGACCGTCGCTCAATCCCTATTTCGGTGTTGAGGGAGACAGCCAACTTCTGGACCAACTGGCCGGGCCTTTTGCAAACCGTCCCAAACCCCGAAAGATCATCGACGAGATCAGCGATCCCGCAGAACGTCGAGCGTTTGCGGCACTCCATCATAAGCGAAGTGCCCAGGCACGGCTCATGGCTGCTCAGCAGTTTCTTGAGGATTTCCCGCAATCATGGTTTGTTTGGCAAGCGTATGAGATTGCCGCCAAAGCATGCATCAACCAAGGCGATAATAAGTCCGCCATCAAGTTCGCCCGCCAATCCTTAAGAATTCTGCCTGAGAATCCTCTCCTCCAGGTGCCCCTTGCCGACGTCGAGACCATGGATGGGGAAACCGGCCGCGGCCACACAGGATGCGAGGCTGGCGATCCAGACATTGGACCTCTTCTTGTCACCGGCAGCCTTTTCTGAGAAACAATGGGAATCGCTCGACAAGCAGTTGCGCGCCACGAGTTATTACATCCTCGCGAAGGCCGCAACAGAAGAGGATGTCAGCGGGGCGGAGGGTAAAAGGAAGTTGCAGGAGGCGGAAGAGTTCGCCAGCATGGCTGTTCGTTTAAACCCTTCCGACCCAGCGAGTACCTACTTGCTGGGGTTGATTCGCCTCGCTCGGGGGAATCAGGCGGGAGCAGCCATAGCCTTCGCTGCTGCTTATCGGCAAGGCGGACCACTCAAAGAACGGGCGAAACAGCATCTTCAGGCCGCGTATGCACACTGGCCTTCCAACCCACAAAAGAAATTGTGATGTACTCCGGCGTGGTGTAGTCGGAGTGCTCGACTTGAAAGCGCTCATTGATGACCCCCTCGTGAACGCGGTTATAGTAGTTCGCAAAGAGGTGGAGCACGTCACCTTTCTTGTCTTGGGATAGGAAATATCGTTCCACAGCACGGAAGGTTGGTAACGGTCAATCAATTCGCCCCACTGCGTGTCCGCATATCGGGTGTACTCGTCACTTTGCGGTACAGTACCGTAAAGGTCCGGCAAAACCTGGATGGGCGTTTCTACAAAGCTCCAGTCCAGACCTCCACAATAGTACAAGCCCATCTTCAGCCCCTGGGCGCGAACGGCTTTCGTCAAGTCTCCCACGATGTCGCGTTGAGCGCCTTGCTGATCCGTCCCCCGGTGGGGGTTGTGCGCGCCGCTCGGCCAAAGGGTAAATCCATCAGAGTGCTTGGAAGTAAACACAACGTATCGCGCCCCGACTTCTTTGAACAGCTCCGCCCATTCGTCGGGATTCCACTTCTGCGCCTCGCGGTTGAAAATCGGAATGAAATCAAGGTAGTCGTAATTCTCCCCGTACGTTTCCACGTGATGTTTCCAAGTGGGCGAATCCTTTATCCTCATGGTATTCAGGTACCATTCGGCATAAGGGTTTTCCCTGAACCACCGTTTGGGGTCGGCCAGAAGCTGCGACCAGTCCCTCTGCTGTCTTGGCCCCTTGCGCGTCACGGCCCACGCAGGCACGGAATAGAGTCCCCAGTGAACGAAGATTCCGAGCTTGGCGTCTTCAAACCATTTGGGTACGGGATGCCGCTTGAGACTCGTCCAATCAGGATCGTACCTGTCGGGCGCCGCGGGAGAAAGCTGGCCCATGGCGTTTGCGGCAAATAGCGTGAGACCTGCCAGCAGGAAGGTCAACATCCTCATCGGCCTTCGCCGGGACGGCACGATTTCATCCGAGCTGTTTTTACGGACAATGTCAGAATTTTGTCTATTTCCCATTTCAGTAGTCCCTCGTTCCCGATTCAGGTCATCCCGTGTGGATCCTGCGGTCCCGGTAAGTGTATACCCTGTTTCTCGTGGTGTGCTCGCGGTCTAGCCGTTTATCCCAACTAATATCGACCCGCGCACAAAAAAGTCCCTTTGGCTTTATTGGCGTAAGTCCTGTATTCAAATGGGGAGAGATGAGAGAGGATCAGATGTACATGGCCTCCTCATTCGCCGTCGGTGTCATAGTAAGCGGAATCTGCGCTTAACATTAGATCAACGCCTAAACTCATCGCTCACCCGTCGCGCTTGGCGCCGAGGCAGGTGCGCTCATGTACGATACACCCTCAATCGGCGCCAAACTCTTCACATCGACTCGAGACGATAGCGCTCGCCCGCCTGCGTGGGAAACTGTACGATCCCGCCTTTTACTGATACGGTGATTGGCTGGCCATCCTTCACACGCGTCACCTTGAGTTGCCTCTTAGGCCAGGGATTGACGAGCTTTGCTGTTGCCCCTTTTTCACTTAACAGCGTCACATTCGAAACCATTTTGCCATCATAGGAGGCACTGAGCAGGAAAGCCCCCACGGCGCGTAGATCCCGGAAGCGCGCCTGTCCCAGGCCTTGAGTGTTCGGGAACAGACTGATGGTGCCCACGAAACTCTGCAGCATACATTCATTTAGCACGGCGGGGAGCGAAAGGTTTTCCATCCAAACGCCCATGCGCATCATGAAGTCGAAATCGAGATTGTCGTGGTAGCGGCCGTCAATCTGCCGGACGCGGTCGCCCGCTGTTCCGTTCGGCAGCAGGCAATAGCGCACCTGGTCCTTGAACCATCGCAGATCCAACATCCTTAGAAATTGCGCATAAATAACTTGAACAGTTCACGCACAAGTTGTATTCTTCTTGCATGGACGGGAAGCAGCTCCGAGCCATCCAAGAGAAGTATCGGACCATGTGCAACATACTCGACGAGCGCGGACGTCGAGTGTGGGCGGCGGCGGAGGCAAAATCGCTGCCCTTCGGCGGCGTATCCCTGGTCTCGAGGGCTACCGGAATGTCGCGCACCACGATTCACGCCGGCCTGGGGGAGGTGGGTGCAGGGCAATGGGCAACGACCGCCCGAGGGCGAAGTCGCAAGCCTGGTGGCGGTCGCAAACCGCTGGTTCATCATCAACCCGACCTCCTGCAAGCCCTCGACGAATTGGTGGAACCTACCAGCCGAGGGGATCCGGAATCACCCTTGCGCTGGACCTGCAAGAGCACGCGGCACTTGGCCACAGAACTGCAGCGCCAAGGGTACCACATTGGAGACCGCAAAGTTGCCCATCTGCTGCACCAGATGCGGTACAGTCTGCAAGCCAATGCCAAGACGATTGAAGGCACCCACCACCCGGACCGCAACGCACAGTTCGAGTACCTTAATGCACAAGCCAGGGCCTTTCTTCGCCAAGGCTTGCCGGTTATTTCTGTGGATACCAAGAAGAAAGAGTTGGTTGGGAATTTCAAAAACGCTGGCCAGGAGTGGCAACTGCAAGGCCAGCCCGAGCAAACCTTGGTGCACGACTTCGAAGACAAGGAACTGGGCAAGGTCATCCCCTACGGAGTTTATGATGTCGGGAAGAACAGCGGTTGGGTCAGTGTCGGGATTGACCACGACACCTCGGATTTTGCCATCGACAGCATCCTCTCCTGGTGGAAGCACATGGGCCGGAAGAGCTATCTCGACGCCACCGAACTGCTGATCATGGCGGATGCGGGTGGCAGTAATGGCACCCGGTCGCGCCTGTGGAAGATGGGCGTGCAACGGCTTGCCAATGCCACCGGCCTCGGCATTACGGTTTGCCATTTTCCTCCAGGCACCAGCAAGTGGAACAAGATTGAGCATCGGATGTTTTCCTTCATCACCCAGAACTGGCGGGGCCGGCCGTTGGTCAGCTACGAGACGATTGTGAACCTCATCGGCAGCACCAAGACCAGCACCGGACTCCAGGTCAAGGCCAAGCTCTCGCGGAAGAAGTAGCCGACGGGAATCAAAGTGCCCGACTCCGAATTTGCCAAGCTCAATCTCAGGCCCGCAACGTTTCACGGTGAATGGAACTACTCTATCCTGCCATCTACTGGCTAGAGTTGTTCATGTTAGTTATGCGCAGCCTCTTAGCCGGGCGCGAATCAATGGCTGATAGACGAGATCATTGCCACCTTCCAACCGCATGGTACCTGCGGTGCGCATGGCGATTTCCACGTACTCTTCGTTGCGGCCGATTCCCACCTGCTCTCCGGGGAAGACGGGGGCAAGCGTTACGGGGACGTTGTAGACGTACTCGGGCGGAGCGTTGAGCACGTCCAACCACACTTCGCCATAGGGCCCCTGAGTTCGCGGGTAAGGCGCGAGGTTGCTTCCGACTTCCGCCCACTTGCCGCGTTCACCCTCATCGAGGTCAAGGACCTTGGAGGCCTCAGCGGTAGCGTCGAGCAGGAACTTCACCAGGGCGAGGTCCATGATGCAATCTTTGTTCAGGCGGAAGTCTACGGTGCACCCCCAGTTCTCGGGTGAGGCTGTGGGAACGATGTGGTATTTGCCGTCGGCCTCCTTTTTGACGAAAGCGACCACAAAATCGGTGGCCGCGCGCAAAATGGGATAGACCCTTTTCAGGAATACCTTGTCGAGCGTGTACAGGTATTGCCACCAGAGGCTTTGCACGGTCCAAGGCGTCTCGCAAACTTCGTAGCCCCAGGGTGGCGCCGGGTAAGGTACCACCATGCTCGGGACCGGGTAGGCGGAGTGAGGAAAGAAGGCGCCGGGCAAGCCGAATTTGTCCTGCGCGTAGTTCCGCGCCATAGGCAGCAGGTTTTCAACCAGTTCCACATAGGGAAGATTCTGGTCCACGTGATTGCTTGAAAAGACTCCCCAGAAGACCTGTTGGGTGTTGTAGTTCATGTGGTAGTCGCCGTGCCATGCGGTCCCGATCTTGCCGCTCGTCCAGTTGCCGAACAGGCCGGGCGCTACCTTGCCTTCGCGCAAACAGCAGGCCAGAAAATACTGGTTGTGGTACCAGATCTTTTCGAGTTGTCGGTCCTCGAACTCGACGGCGGAGCGCGCCCAGAAATGCTTCCAGCCTTCTTCCGTTTCCTGCTGGAGCTGCTTCACGGGGACTTCCGCCAGGCGCGCCACCTCGCTCCTGGCAAAGGCCACGTTATCGGCGTGGTCGCGGGGTGTGAATAGGGTGAGGTCCAGGCGGAAGGGCTGCTCTTTCTGACTTCGCAGGAAGACGCAGGGAGGAGAGTTGAAGTCCCCGTAGGTGCCCGGCCCCATCTTCTTCAGCCTTTCCTGGTTTTCCACCAAACCTTCCACCACCCAGGCGCCTTGCACGCGACCGCTCAGGGCAAAGTTGCGGTCTTTGTCCGTGCGGGGAGGGTTCGGCGTCTCCATCGTCGGTATCGTCGCCGGGAAGTGCTGATAGCCGGAGAACTCAGCAAACCCCTCGCCGGCGCTACCCGCAATCTCCGGCGATGGGAGCCGGGCTGAGGCGTCAAGGTTCGGGCAGTAGGAAACCGAGACGAATGGTGAAGATTCATCACTGCAAACCGAGACGTGCCCGGTGTTCCAGCTCACAAAGCAACGCACGGTTACCTTGCGACGCTTGCCGCGCAGGTCGTCGTGCTCGAGGTCGAGAGTAAAAAGACCGTTCGAAGGGTCGAGCCCCTGGCGCAAGACGCGGACTTTACGCGAGTCCCAGTGAATCCACACAATCCCGCACGGCCAAGGGCGAGGCCAGGACTTGGCGTACGAGGAGCTCACCTTCATCGTGTAATCGCGGAAGAAATCGATGTTGTATTCGAGATCGAGCATGTCGGGCTTGCCCTGCCGTTTGGCTTCTGCGCTGGCCCGGTCCCAGAGCTTCAACAATTCGTTGAAGGGCAAGACGTGTTGATAGTGGTCCTCGCTCACGCGAATATCCCAAGAATCTTCCTTGCCCAGGTGAAGGCCCAGCGCGTCCGGGCGCACGGTGACGCAAAGGCCGATGTCCCCGTTACCCAGCAACATGCCCTCGAAGAAATTAGGCGTGGGCAGGTCACGAACGATTTGATGGCGCTTGGCGATTTTGAAGCCATCCAAGTTGGCTTCGTTAGAAAGTGGGCGAGTTTCGGCAGGCAGCGCGGCGCCGGCAGCCGTGGCCGCGGTCGCTTGTAAAAATGTTCTTCGGCTGGTTTTCAAGGTGGATCTCCCCATAGATTATTTCAAGACGCATATACTACCATCCGTCAGGTTTGTTGGCCGGCAAATCCACCCGTGCTTCGGGCCCTGTGACATATGCGGCCCGTGCGTGTCACCTTTGGTGATGGTGGATATGCAGGGCCCCGACAAGGCGGATGTCCTCAGAGGAACTGCCTACGTATAATTTGTAATCGCCGGTTGCGATATCCCAGGCATTGGTGGAGTCGTTCCACAAGGATAGCGGGTGTGAAGCCGCGTGAGGATCCACCGCCACCGTGACTCTCTGGGTCTGGCCCGCAGCAAGCGAGACCTTTGCCCAGCCGACCAGGCGTTTGGGCGGTTCGGCCACGCTCGCCGGGAAGCCGAGATAGACCTGCGCGACTTCGGCGCCAACTTTCGACCCAAGGTTCCTGAGATCGAAACTCACGCGGATCTCCTTGGTTCCATCCGTCGTCATGGGGATAGTCTGGAGCTTGGAGTATGAGAAATTGGTGTAGGAAAGCCCAAACCCAAAGGGGAACAGCGGCTTCTTGCCCTCTGCGTCATACCATTTGTAGCCGACTTTTAAGCCCTCGGTATAATCGACATCAAAGAAACCATTCCCCGGCGGGGGCGGCCCCTGGATGACAGGGCGCGGTAGTTGTGCCTCGTTCTTGGGGAACGTGATCGGCAGCTTGCCCGAGGGATTCACATCACCGAAAAGCAGCCCGGCAATTGCCTCGCCACCCCGCTGGCCCGGATACCAAGCCTCAAGAACCGCGCTTACGTTGTTAAGCCATGGCATCGATACGGGGCCGCCTGTCTCCAGCACGACGATGGTGTGCGCATTCGCAGAGGCGACTTGGCTGATGAGCTGGTCCTGATTGTCGGGCAGGGACAGATTTGGTACGTCACGCCCTTCGCTCGTCCACTGGTTCGCGAACACGATTACCACATCGGACGCCCCGGCCAGCTTCGCCGCGGCGCCGACGTCAGTGCCGGAGTCGTACTCCACCTTAGCAGCAAGCGCCTTGGCTCGGATCGCCATCAGCGGTAACGATGGATCCCAGGTTGGCGCCGACATAGAGGCAAACAAGCCAGGGCGAATGTTCTTCGGCGGCACGGCGTTCCCTCCGATGGGATCGACCTGCGACGAGCCTCCGCCGGAGAGCACGCCCACATCGGCGTGCGATCCGATGACGGCAATCGAGTGGAGGGTCGAGGCATTCAAGGGCAATTGGCCTCCAGCATTCTCCAGAAGGACGGCGCCCGCCTCCTCGACACGCCGGGCCACGGCGGCATCGGCTATGGCATCGATCGGCTTCGCGACGGGTGGATTGTCAAAGGCTCCGAAGGCGAACATCATTCGCAGGATGCGATGGACCATGTTGTCGAGGCGCTCCATCGGCACATCACCCCTTTCCACCGCCGTCTGGAGCGCCCCGGCGAAATACTTGTTTTCGAAGAATTCCTGGTCGAGTCCGGCGAGCGCAGCCTTTGCTGTGCTGTGTGTAGCCCCCCAGTCCGACATTACCCAGCCCTGGAAACCCCAATCGTTCTTCAGGACATCGTTAAGCAGGTAACTGTTCTCACAAGAGTAGACGCCATTAACCCGGTTGTAGGCACACATCACTGCGCCGACGCCCGACTCCTTGATTCCGATTTCGAAGGCCAGCAGGTCAGTCTCGCGCATCGACCGTTTGTCGATGTTCGCGCTCACGGAATTACGACCCGACTCCTGGTCATTCATCGCATAATGCTTGATGGTGGCAACGACGCCCTGATCCTGAATGGCACGCAGTTCCCTAGCGATCATCCTGCCCGCCAGGATGGGGTCCTCTCCGTGGTACTCAAAGTTGCGGCCATTCCTCGGATCGCGTGCCAGGTCTACCCCGCCCCCAATGGATATGTTGAAGCCATGGTCGCGGGTTTCCTTACCCATCACCTTTCCGAGGTCGTATGCCATCGCCGGGTCCCAGGTCGCGGCCTCCTCAAGCGGGGAGGGCAGAGCCGTCGACTGACCATTGGGGCGTTGACCCAAATTGGTAACGCCGGCGCCTGCGCCCAGCAGCCGGAGATCGGGGATACCCAGGCGAGGGATTCCCGGGACATACCCGTCCTCTCCATGCGAGCCCGGCGCGTTCTTCCATCCAGGGAGATGCCAACTTTCCACATCGTAGCCAAAGCTCCCATGGAGGAGCTGGATTTTCTCGTCGAGCGTCATCTGCCTCACCAGCAGATTGGCCCGCTCATCCGGCGATAGAGACTTGTTCTTCCATGGCTGGCCCTGCCCCTGAGCGAACCCAACCATATACGTCATGTGGGCGACCGCGAAGAACGTCAACAGGCCGAAAATGGGAAGGCCCCGCCGGCACTTGGACATATGCTGCCTCCTGCGAATCCATAAATGGTTGCGCTGCGTAGATTGAGGGGGACTCATTGCGACCGCGACGAGCCTATCGGTACCGGCATTGGCGGTGGTGCCGCCAGAACCGAACCCGACTCCTCGCTACGACGCGTGGTCAATGGTTGCGTGAGCCTTTTGGAATTCCCCCACGCTCCGTAGCCCGGGACTGTCATGCGCGGCCCGGACCCCACATCCGACAAGTCTGCCCCTGCGAATACCTATTCCTTGTGGCGGAATACCGAATCGTCGAGCCCCGTGTTCATCTGAATGGAATCTACGGTGACTTCAATGGTCATGGCAGGACTTGATCGAACGGTCTTGAAGGCATGTTTGAGCCCGCCTACCTCACGATAGTCCGAGAGCAGAACGCTTTGCTCACCTGTCCCTTCGGCCGCGGGAAGAGGAGCGATGAGTTTAACCAGGTAATAGGTGGACGCGTCAAAATAGAATGTGTTTATGATCCCCTTGGGGTCGCGCAATTTAACCACCAAGGTTTCCTTTCCATTAACAGTGTCCTTTCCCTCATAGCTAACCTTAAGCCCTCTTTCCTTATAATTGAGAAATGGCGACATCACGAATACCTGCTTCGCCTCATCGATCTCCGTGTCGGAGTAGGGTCCCGGACCCTTGAGAGGATCCACGTGGTATCCCTTCTCGCCATCAAACCAATTCTCAGTTTGGGCCATGCCCAAATCAATGTACTGGTGAATCATATTCATGCTTTTTTGCTGTATGGTAATGGTCCCCGTCAGGGGTGCCGGTGATAGGCCGGATATCGTCATCGTTCCCTTAGTGGTCTTGTCATGGATGGCAGCAATCGCTTCCCTGCCGCCCATTGCTTTGAGGTGGCTTTCGATTATAGAAGACGGATCAGGATCTTTTTCCCCTGCGACAGCCGCCAGGTTATATCCACCGAGCGCGACGCCAATCAAACATAGAGCAACTGCAACCCTTTTATGCATGTATTTCTCCTTAAGAATACGGAATTTCCATCGTCTTCCCCTTTTTGACCGGCCGATTAAGATACGCGTGACCGCCTCCGAATGCAAGGTCTGGTCGAGCCTTCAGTGCTGCGTGCTTCCAAGATCCACGGAGGAGGTCAGTTGCACGTTTCCCGGGAATATCGAAGCCCGGCGCTGCCGTTTTCTCCACCAGGTCATGAAACAATCTTCCCCTCCGCTGCCTCCCTCCTCGATAGAACCCTCTGAGTTTTGCGGCTCGCCTGGTGTGCCGGCCTTATTTGAACACGCCCGCGTGCCCCTTGTCGGTCATACGCTGGGCAAGGTATTGCCGCTTGGGGGCGGGCACGAGGCGCTCCCAACGGCGGGGAACTTCCGGTTCGGCCACCGCGGAATCCAGCGTGAACCGAAGGGTCACAATTTCCTGTGGGCGCACCGGGACCTTGTACGCCGGGCCCCCAGATAATGTTTCCGCCTGCGCCCCGATCATGTTCGTTTTCTCCGCGCCACGGTGCGGCAAGTGCAGCGATACGGTTGCTTCTCCCGCGTTGCCCTGCCACTCGTACAGCCGAAGCTCGATTTGGTTGTGAAGGCGACGCATGGCCTCCACAATGATATTGGGGGTCGCCGTCACGAAGGGAAACTCTGGCTTGGCGGCGCTCTCCGGCCGGGTCAGCACCGGCGCGTTGAATTCGTACGCCAATTGGGGGATGGAAGCCTCCTGCCGCGAGCCCGCATAGGGGACCAGGGCGTAGGAAAAGATGTTGGCGCCCTGACTGCTCAGCAATTCATTGGGATAGTTGTGATAACTGGAAACGGCAATGACCAGCCCCAGAGTCACCAGCGGGCCGTGCACCTCGCGCATCGGCAGGCCGCGATCGAGAATGGCCAGGCCCCCGGGCCCCGCCATCCGGTAAGCTGACCAGCGGATTGCGGGCAGAATCGTTTCCGTGTAACCCATCAGAAATTCCTCCCAAGTGATGTGATACTTGAGCGGGACGCAAGGATGGAGGGGATCGCGCGATTCAAAGCCGTAAGGTATGCCGCGCGTCCGTTCCACCACATCTTCGCGCAGGGGAAAGTCCGCCACGATGAGAACATCCTGCGCATGCAGATCCAGCCAAACCTGGAAATCGATGCGGGGATGCTGGTGATAGAGACGAATGCGCTGTTCGAGGCGCGAGCCGCCATGGAAGTCCGAGGAGATCGAGAGAATGGTGGAGAGAGGCCCGCGACGAGCGCCTAAATGGGCATGGAAATCCGTGCTCCGCGCCAGCATCTTGCGCATGGGCCGGGTAACCAGAAAATCCGCACCAAAGGTCCGCAAGGATTTCAACGCAGAGATAGCATCCTCGGCCACCAGGACATTCGCCGGCCCTCCCAGCAACTCGCTCCCCAGGGGTTTGACCTTGAGGCTCGCCAAAGCGCCGGACTGGGGATCGAAGCGGGCGATGTAATAATCGTTTTCAATTTCCCCGGGAAAAGGAATTTCCGTTAGGGGTTCAGGCTCGCCGGCTTCCAGATTGAGCGAGGTGAGACCCAGTGGGCCCAGATCCGGCTGGCAAATCAGCGTGCCCGGGGAATCCGGGTCGGCCTCACACACCCGCCCCGCCAGGCGTTTGCCGGCCGGCACGCGAAATTCCAGGGGATCATGACGGCGCCAATTGAGAGAATTAAACGTTACCAACGCCTCGCCCCGTGGCGCGAGAGCTTCCAGAGACTTTGTCGCTGCATCCTGACCCAAGGCGTGCAGGGCCTGGTAACGGTCCTGCACGTTCCAGGCCTTTTCGCTCAGGAAGGGCTCTCCGGCGGCGGACCCCCACAAGACGTTTCGGTCCGTGTTCATAATCAGGAGAATCCAGGCATCGGCAAGCGCCTGGGCGGGATAAACGGAATCGGCCTTTAGGCTGGCGGCGGTAGCGAGAATTTCCGCGGCGAGAAGGAGTTGCTCGTGTTCCCGGTGCGCCCGCTTGATGGACGGAATATCCACCCAAAAGGCGTTCCACGAATAAAGCGTCCCTCCCCGATACTCTTCCAGTCGCGTCTCGCCACTTTTCATATCGCGCTGCAAGGCATCCACAAAATCCCCGGGGGTGCTGAAGCGGATGGCGATGTTGGGATAAAGGCGCTGCCACTCGGTAAGGAACTCGGCCGGGTACTGCTTGCGACGGGGAGCGGTACTGTAATCGTCGGCGCCTGCCAGCGAGAGAGTCAGGTGCGGGCTGGCGCTATCCTGTCTCTTCTGGGTTATCTGTTTCGCCATACGGTCGAGGTCCGTAGGGGTCAGGGGCTCCTGGGTGGTGAAGAGCAGGGGGAAATCCATGTAGATAGGGCTGCGTCAAAGTCCCAGAAGTGTAACAATCTAAAACAACGCGATTTTCCGCTGGCAATTTCCTTTCGGATTTGTTAGCCTTCTGCCGTGGCAGAAGCCGGCATCCGTTGTGCGAATGTCGCC
>Ga0208034_1000635_pt1 | contig 26527 bp, 27 predicted proteins | sample June2015DPH_8_10_FD_184699 | JGI IMG/M metagenome (GOLD analysis project Ga0208034, IMG submission 184699) | Peatland microbial communities from SPRUCE experiment site at the Marcell Experimental Forest, Minnesota, USA - June2015DPH_8_100... | ecosystem: Environmental > Terrestrial > Soil >...
CTTTGGTTCCAACGCGGGTTTCCTGTTCCTTGCCGCGGTCGCCTTGGCCGCGTTCGGCATCCTTTACTTCTTCATGCCGGAGACGCGCAACACACGATTGGCAGCTTCGCGGCCTCGATGAGGATTTCCCGGCGGGCGTGACAGCTGGGGAGCAATACCACGGGCAGGCGATACGCAGCATCAATCTATAGCTATGGCGTACCATGGGAAAATCGCAATCGTTACTGGCGGAGGCCGGGGGCTTGGCCGGGCCATGGCGCTCGGCCTGAGCCGCGCCGGCTTCCGCGTGGCCATTACGGCAGCCCGGACCCGCGATGAGATTGAAGCCGTTGCCATGGAGGTACCTCAGGGACAGGTTTGCCCCGTGATGGCGGACGTAAGCCGCGAGTCTGCTTGCGCTGCCCTGATCAAAGAAGTCGAAGGTCGGCTCGGGCCGATCGATGTTCTGGTGAACAACGCTGGCCGCGGGATGCGTTTTGTTTCGGAACGGTTTCTAAGCGAGCCTCCCCCTTTCTGGAAGACGGACCCGGAGACATGGCGGATGATCATTGAAACGAACGTGAACGGTCCTTTCTTTATGGCTCGGGCGGTGGCCCCCGGCATGATCGCCCGCGGTTGGGGCAGGATCATCAACATTTCGATGAATCGCGAAACGATGCGGCGGCAGGGCTTCTCTCCCTACGGTCCATCGAAAGCCGCGCTGGAATCCGAAACGACCATCTGGGCCCAGGATCTTGCCGGAACCGGGGTGACGGTTAATGCCTTGCTGCCGGGAGGCGCGAGTCGCACGGGCATGATTCCAGACGCAGTTCCTCCCGAACTCCGGAAGAAGTTGATCTCTCCGGAGATCATGGTGGCTCCGCTGCTCTGGCTGGTCTCGGACGCCGCCGATGCGGTCAGTGGCCAACGCCTCGACGCCTCTCGGTGGGACACCAGTCTGAATCCCAGCGAGGCCGCCGCCAAGATATGCGAGCCAGCACTGTGGGGTGCTCCAAAGATCGAATAGATCCTGCGACCGCCTACTGCACGGGAAATCGCCAGGAGGAACCATGGACTACATCAATCTCGGCAAGACTGGACTTAGGGTCTCACGTATCTGTCTCGGATGTATGACCTACGGAGCGCCAGCCGCAGACAAGCCCAAGCCGGGCAGCCACGCCTGGGCCCTGAACCAAGAAGAGACTCAGCCCTTCTTTCGTCAGGCACTTGACCTCGGATTCAACTTTTTCGACACTGCCAACGTGTATTCAGCCGGCGCCAGCGAGGAGGTGCTCGGGCGATTCTTAAAGGCCAATACCCGCCGCGAAGCCGTCGTGGTTGCCACCAAAGTGCATGGCGTTATGCGCGACGAACCTAACGGACGCGGCCTCTCGCGGAAAGCCATTTTTCACGAACTTGAGCAGAGCCTCCGCCGGTTGCAGACGGACTACGTCGATCTCTACCAGATTCACCGCTGGGACTACGAAACGCCCATTGAAGAAACCCTGGAGGCGCTGCACGATGTGGTGAAGTCCGGCAAGGTGCGTTATATCGGCGCATCCTCAATGCACGCGTGGCAGTTTACCAAGGCGCTTTATCTCGCCGACCTGCACGGCTGGACGCGTTTCGTTTCGATGCAAAACTATTACAACCTTCTCTACCGCGAAGAAGAGCGTGAGATGTTACCCCTTTGCCAGTCCGAGGGTATTGGAGTGATCCCCTGGAGTCCGCTGGCGCGGGGTCGCTTGGCGCGTCCCTGGCAGGCGGAGAAAACCAAGCGCTTTGAGACTGACCAATTCGGCAAGACCCTGTATTCGCAGACGGAAGCCGCTGACCGTAAAGTCGTGGATCGCTTAGGTCAGATGGCGGAACAGCGGGGCGTTCCCCGCGCACAACTGGCGCTTGCCTGGGTGCTCAGCAAGCCGGCCATTACGGCTCCGATTGTCGGCGCCACGAAACCACACCACCTTGAAGACGCCGTAGCAGCGCTCTCCCTCCGTCTGACGCCGGAGGAGGTTGCGGCACTCGAGGAACTCTACACCCCACATCCTGTCCTGGGCTTCAGTTGAGTCCAAATAGGAACCCCGTCCTTGGTTGGACGAGTTGAAGATTAGCAACGGTTTGGCCCCAGGGGGGATGGTAGAAAGGCTGGCGGCGTTGCCGAGGTTTCTAACAATGCCGGTTTGAGGAGACCATGCAAAACTTGACGATGCGGCCCATTGGGTTCGTTCATAGCCCTTTTTCCCAAACTGACCAGATCCCACACGGGCTGGGGGCGAAGCATGAGGAAGAGGGATGGTTGGAGATCCTTCCCGAGTTCGCGGCCGGCCTGCAAGACGTGGACGGCTTTTCTCATCTCTACGTTCTGTGGGTTTTCGATCGCAGCCAGGGTTATGAATTGGTGGGCACGCCGCCCTGTGACACGCGGGCTCACGGCGTGTTTGCCTCGCGGTCGCCCCGTCGCCCGAATCCTATCGGCCTGACCGTGGTGCGACTGCTCGGCCGTGAGGGCAACCGCCTCCGCGTCCGGGCCGTAGACATGCTGGACGGCACACCCATCCTCGACATCAAGCCCTATCTGAGCAACGTACCCGAGGCGGAATTGCAACGAGGCTGGTTGGCGGAAGCCGAGGCTCGGCGCGAGGATGGTAAATGATGGTCTCCAAGCCCGCACCTGTCGTTGCTATAACCCCACCCACAGGTAATTTGTTGCGCCAACTCAACGCGTATCACTGCTCCCGTCGTTTGGCGCGATGAATCGAAGCCGCTTGTCCAACCACTGCGCCTCGTCCTCAAACCCCTCCTGCCGGTGGAAGTCCCGAAGGCGTCGGTAGCGCTCAACCACATCAAACCCGATGCTCCATTGAAGTTTGCGGAGATCCACCGGGCAGAGGTGCAGCGGCCTGGTGTCAGATTCGGCGAGGTGATTCGACCCGTTCATCAGACAGCGAAACCAGACGCAGTGCTCGATGCCGAACATATGACACGTCTCGTGGGCCAGGACTTTGCAACTGCGCCGGAGCATTACCATGCGCGAGTCGGCGCTGGGAGTTTGACCATAGAACCTCGGATCGTAACGGGAGAAGCTGTAAACCCCACACGGTTGCGAGTCGACGCCTGGCCGAAGACGAAGTTCCAACTCGGGTCCGGATAGAGATCTGTCATCGTTATGCCCAACAGCGCGAAAGCGTCTTTGGGTAACCGAGCCTCAAGTGCATTTAGGATGTCGCCGGTGAGTAGCTGCGTCTGGCCGGTCCAGGGGTTCCGCCGGCTGGTGATGTGGTCCTGGGCCCAGTCCGAGGGTGGCAGGACAACCACCTCCATCATGAAGAAGGCCGCGGTGAACTGCCGCAATTGGTCGAGCGAGGGCGAATCGCTTTCATTGAATCTGCCCAGCGGCTGGAGGTAGAGTTTACTCCAGTGATTATCCGGCCGGTTCGGCAGAGAGTGAGTGAACTGGTCAAACGTCTGTCCGATTTCGGTGTGGTTTCGAAGCCAGTCGCTGGGTTCGGGCTCAGGGATGGACAGAAAATCATCGCGAGGCTCCAGTGCCCGCTGAAGTGGCAGCGGTAGCCCCGTCGTCAGGCCGATGGCAGCAAGCTGCTGCGCGCGAGTCGGAGGAGTAAATTGCGAGGCCATGGCTGATAGCAGCAGTATAGTCCCGGATGGGATTAACATCAGTGAGGCCCTCGGGACAATTCGCATATGCCCAAGCATAACCCCGATTGGCCTTGACTGGCCTTGATAGATACGCTTATACGCCAGTGGCTAGGCACTCGGGCATGAAAACGGGCGCGGCGAGTCACCACTTTCCATTCTGAACGAAGAGATGAACGTAAAGGGAACAAACATTACCAAAGATCTGGGCGTCCTACTGTCCTCGAAAAAGGAGGAGGAGCTATTCAAATGGTTCCTGGCTTGCCTGCTTTACGGGAAGCCGATTCAGCAACAGGTTGCGGAGCGAGCTTTTCTAATGCTGGCTGCGGCTCGACTCTTAAGTCCCGATGCGATTCTCCTGGCCGGGTGGGATGAACTGGTCCGGCGGCTGGATGAAGCCCACTATGTTCGCTTTGATTTCTCTACCGCGACCAAACTCCTACACGTCTCGAAGGAGTTGAAGGAGCGCTATGGCTCGCTGACCAACCTTCTTGCCGAGTCGAAAACTCCTGCGGAGCTGTCTAAGCGGCTGCAGGAGTTCAAGTATATTGGCCCAGCCACGGCACGGATCTTTCTGCGGGAAGTGCGTCCTATTTGGTATCCGTCTGGCACGGACGCGACAGGCAAGTAGCCTGCTTCACCACGATGAGTGGCGATTTACAGCGTCTTGCCGGCGCTCGCTTCGCTGGGAAGAATCACAATCTGTTCCGCCGCCCTGCGCCGGGGAGGCTCGCAACCCTGGCAGAGTCACCCTTATGAGGAAAGCCCGCACAGCTCGCGAATTGGAGCTTGAAGCAGCAGCGGCCCGACCGCCGCGGCCACAGGGAACGCTCCTTCCCTGCGGGGAAGCGATGGCCATGCTGTCTCGCCGGGGGTTGCGTCCGAGCAAGTCGCGACTCGATTTGCCATTCCCGGAGGATTTCGAAGAGGAGAAAGCCACACGGCTTACGGAACTGCTCGGCCATTATGCTTTCCGCCTTTTTCTACGCGGGGCAATTCTCCACCCTGAGGGATTTGCTTTGGAGGAAGCGACACGCTAGTTGGAGCGGGCTCGGGCGAGGGAGTATGCGAGGGTACTGGTCGGACTTGGTCTCGCGGAACGGACCTCTCAAGGCCGCTACCGATTGCTCTGGGCCGCGAAGAGCTTCGGGGGAACGCTGGAATGGTACGTTGCGCGAGAATTCAGCCGCCGGTTTGGTTTCGACGTGGCGGCGGGCGTCAGATTTCACACCCGAGGCGTGGGCGGCGACCTCGATATAGTCGCCGCCGCGGAAGGCAAACTGGCTTATCTTGAGCTGAAGTCGTCTCCGCCTAAAAACCTCGAGATGCACGAAGTGGTCGCCTTCTTCGACCGCGTATACCTGGTCCGTCCCGATGTGACCCTCTTTGTGGTGGACACCGCGCTGCGCCTCAGCGACAAGGTTCTGCCCATGCTCGTGACGGAACTGGAACATCGCCAGGGTGGAACCGAGATCACCCCGCGCCGCATCGAGCGTGAACTTTGGGCGCTGACACCCCATCTCTATGCGGTGAATGGAAAAGTGGATCTCATGTCCAATATCGGGCGTGCCCTGGCGGAAGGCCTGTTTGCCCTTTCTCCGCTGGTCTGACCACACGGGATCTGCTGTTTCGGCCCCACACACTCTGTACCTTGTTCGGGGATATACTGGGGTAAGTAAAAAGCTCTCGTGCGGAATGAAACCTTGCCGAAACCGCGTGCAGCTGGTGCCTGGTCAGGAGAAGTCGAGAGCATTTTCGTTCGCAAGGCACTGCTGCAAGATGCAATAGACTGCAAAGTCCGCTGCAATGCGTGCGTGCGGCGGTCCCAGTTCAATCAGTCGATTCTGGCCGCGCATGTAACACGCTGCGACCTGCGGAGCCAGCAGTTTTTGGGGCTGGGAAGGGGGCTCTTTTTCCAACGGGGTTTCGACTGGAGCACGGCGGGTCATCGTGGCGTCGGCGTCCTTTACGGTATGCTTCGGCAACAAGCGACCTTGATCAGCTTTGTGGAAGTGTTCCGGGTTATGGGTTTCCTGTTTTTGGCAACTGTTCCCTTGCTGCTGCTCATGAGGAAGGCAAGACAGCGCGGTACGGTTCCGGCCGTCGATTAACACGGACACGGGGGTTAAGCTGTGAGGGTCCTTCTCATCTCCGCGAACATTGAGAGGATGAACATCCTCCCGCTGCCGCTGGGGACGGCGCTGGTGGCCGCTGCCTGCCGCAAAGCCGGGCACGATGTGGTCTTGCTGAATCTGATGTTTGAGGGAGACACGCAGTCGGCCATACAAAATGGAGTCAAAGGATTTCGGCCTGAAGTCATCGGCATTTCGGTGCGCAATATCGATGACCAGAACATGGCCGATCCGAAGTTCCTCCTGCCTCCGGTTCGTGAAGTTGTAAAGACCTGCCGCAGCCTGTGCGATGCTCCGATTATCGTGGGCGGGGCAGGTTATAGCATTTTCCCCGAGAGCGCCTTGCTCTACCTCGGGGCCGACATGGGAATTCAGGGTGAGGGCGAAACAACCTTCCCGGCCTTGCTTGAACGCGTGGCGAAGGGCGCGCCGGTGTCCGGACTGCCTGGGCTCTTGCTTCCCGGCGAGCGGCCTGTTGACAGAGCCTTCGCAAGCAATCTGGACGATCTCCCGCTCCCGGAGCCCGGTCTCTGGATTCCCTCCATCCGTGGCCAATCCGAGTTCTGGGTTCCGGTCCAAACCCGCCGAGGCTGCCCCCTGGATTGCAGCTTCTGCTCGACTGCCGCCATCGAAGGACGGGACTTCCGCAGCCACTCTCCGGAAGCCATCGCCGCATGGCTGGAACAACTCGCGTCGAGCGGGTTCACCAACTTCAACTTTGTCGATAACACCTTCAACCTTCCGCCCTGGTACGTCAAAGAGCTTTGCTGGAAGATCGTGGAGCGGGGCCTCGCGATTAACTTCTGGTGCATCATCTACCCCAAATGGATCGATTCAAAGTTGGTGAAACTGATGGCGCGGGCTGGCTGCCGCGAGATCAGCCTTGGGTTCGAGAGTGGCTCCGACCTCATGCTGGCAAGTTTGAACAAGAGGTTCAATGCCGAGGAAGTGAAAGAGGTGGCAAAGATGTTTGCTGACGCCGGCATCTTCCGCCGAGGTTTCCTGCTGTTGGGAGGTCCCGGCGAAACTAGGGAAAGCGTCGAGGAGAGCCTTGCGTTCGCTGACTCGCTGCATCTTGACGCGCTGAAAGTCACAGTTGGCGTGCGGATCTACCCGGAAACTCCGCTTGCCTCGACCGCCCTCGCCGACGGGGTGATCCGCCCGGACGACGACCTGCTTTGGCCCCGGTTCTACCTGGCGCCCCTATTGCGTGACTGGCTCCCCGAACGGACTGCTGCTTACAAGACCTCACGCCCCTGGGTAATGTAGGACGCCGAATTGTCGCGGGCGGTCAGGACATGACCACGCGGCTCCTTGTCAAACGGCTGTCCTATGGCGCGCCGTGCTCCCATTGAAGTGCTAAAATGGATGCAGAGGTTGCCATGAATGCGCGCCTCCGCAACCCACCTCAGAGCCCCGCGTGGTTCTTAATGATCTTCGTCCTGCTCCCATACACCCTTGCTTCCCCGCCGGTGGGCGGGTCCGAGACGGTGGACGAGCGTTCCCGTGCGGACTCGGCAGAATTGCCGGAGACTCGTGAAGCACGGGAGCAAATGGTCCAAGAGCAAATTATCGACCGTGGGGTACGCGCACCGCGCGTTTTGGAGGCCCTTCGAAAAGTGCCGCGCCATCGGTTTGTGCCGCCGGCGATGCAACCGTCCGCGTACGAGGACTCGGCTCTGCCCATCGGCCTTGGGCAAACCATCTCGCAGCCATACGTGGTGGCCTTCATGACGGAGGCGCTGGAACTGAAACCCCAGGATCGTGTGCTCGAGATCGGCACGGGGTCCGGTTACCAGGCGGCCGTGCTGTCGCTGCTGGTTCGCGAGGTTTATTCCCTGGAGATCGTCGCGCAGTTGGGCCGTGAGGCGGAGGCGCGGCTGAAAGAAATGGGTTACGCGAACGTGCGCGTCCGGATCGGCGACGGCTACCGGGGCTGGCCGGAAGCGGCACCCTTCGATGCCATCATTGTCACCGCAGCGCCGCCCGACGTGCCGCCCGCGCTCGTCGAGCAACTCGGCCCGGGAGGCCGCATGGTGGTTCCGGTGGGCCGCTACGTGCAAAACCTGATCCGCCTGCGCCGCACAGCGAAAGGCCTGGAGCGCGAGAGCCTGCTACCCGTACGCTTTGTTCCCATGGTGCCCGAGGGGGAAAGAGTGACGAAGTAGCACCGCCGTTCTGTTCTCCGGCAATGTTGTCCTTTCTTGTTCAAGCTTTCGGTCGGCCGGGGGTCCAGTCCGTATGCTGGTCGACGCCACTTCCGCGAGCCGAGGATTCAACCCTGCCTACCTCTCTTTATTTGAGAGTAGTGAGCTGAAGAGCCGTGTCGACCGTGCCGTCAAAATCCTGCGCTGTTGCACGGGCTGTCCGCGGGACTGCCGGGTCGACCGTCTCCAAAACAAATTCGCGGTTTGCCGGACCGGACGCTATGCCGTGGTAGCAAGTCATTCCCCTCACCACGGCGAGGAGGATTGCCTGCGCGGCTGGCGCGGCTCGGGGACGATCTTCTTCTCCGGCTGCAACCTGCGCTGTGTCTTCTGCCAGAACTTCGATATCAGTTGGCAACTTCGGGGGACGGCCGCGCCGCCGGAACGGCTGGCCGCGATGATGCTCGAACTCCAGGATCTCGGTTGCCACAACATCAACTTAGTGACCCCGGAACATGTGGTCCCGCAGATCATCGAAGCACTGCCCGTCGCGATCGAGAAGGGACTTCGCCTGCCCCTCGTTTACAACACCAGCGCCTATGACTCGAGCGAGAGCCTGGAGTTGCTTGATGGGATCGTCGACATTTACATGCCCGACTTCAAGTACTGGGATGGCGAGATGGCCCGCAAATACTCACGGGCACCTGACTATCCGCAGGTGGCGCGGCGGGTGATCAAGGAAATGTACCGGCAGGTGGGTGACCTGGTGCTCGACGAGCACGGGATCGCGAAGCGCGGGCTGCTCATTCGTCATCTGGTGATGCCGCGAGATATTGCCGGCACGCGCCAGGTCATGAACTGGATCGCCCATGAGCTTTCGCCCACGACCTACGTCAACCTGATGCCCCAGTACTATCCAGCAGGAAAGGTCACAGGGCAGGAATATGCAGAGATCGGCCGGCGCGTGACCCCGGCCGAGTACGAGCAGGCGCTCGATGAGGCCCGCCGTGAGGGCCTTAGGACCCATTAGAGGATTGCAGACCAGATCGCCCTACGACTGGACCGCTGACCCGAAAACCTCACTTAGGTCACCGCGGTTCACACCGGTGAAGGCACAGCGTGGAATTTGCAGGAGGAGATTCCGATGCGATTTCGTGACTTTTGCTTTGGTTCCCTCCAGATTGATGACATCGTCTATGAGCACGACGTCGTTGTCGATCGCGGGAAGATTCGTAAGCGCGACAAAAAGCCGTCCAAGAAATTCCGCGATGAATTTGCGCACACTCCCCTTTCCGTCAAGGAGGACATACCGTGGAAATGCCGTCGCCTTGTTGTGGGCACAGGTGCCCATGGTGGTCTGCCAGTGATGAAGGACGTGAAGCGGGAAGCGGAAGAGCGCAAGATCGAACTGTTCATTCTTCCCACTGCCCAAGCCATCGAGATGCTCAACGAGGACATCGATGACACGAACGCGGTCTTACACATCACGTGCTAGCCGTCGCTGGGAAGATCAGTAGAGTGCTGTGGGAGACGGTACGGTCGCAGACTGCGTGCCCGGGATGCTTCAGCCGAACAGTCGCTGGATCGTTGGCGTGGAGCGGAAAGGTCAGTCGGCTGAACCTTGTACGCCCGAATTGGCGAGCCCTTGCCGAGTCCGCCGCTGCGGGTTCAAATGCCTGCCAATCACCTTGCCGTAGGCCGTCGTGGCGGATCGAAGATAAGGTGTCTGGCCAGCCAGTCGGGTGTAAACTGCGTTCGTGGATGCGGAGTCCGACATAGCCACTCTAACGCAACGTGCTGGCTAACCAGATGGACCCATGCAAGCCGGAGGGGAATATGTATTGGCAGAAGTGGTCTGATAGGCTGAAGAAAGAATTGAAGCTCGACACTGAACCGGTCGCTGTGACTTTCGCGGGTGCTCTAGCACCTGGGACCTCACCTCCTCAGGGGAAAGTCTCCGTCTGCCAGGCCTTGAAGCGAGCGGGGGAAGGCGAATCCATCACCATCACGGTGGAGACCTGTGGGTGCCCGGGAGGCCTGGTCAGCCTCGGGCTCGGCCAGATGCCGCCAGAAGGGAGAGAAAGGTTGGTGCACTTTCTCGTCGAGAAAGAGAAGGTCTACTGCTCCCGCGTGGCGATCCACCGCGGCCAACAGAGTGTCGCGGCGCCCCTGGGGATGGCAAGTCATGTGTTCTTCGCGCCTCTGTCACGGGCGGAAAGCTTACCCGACATTGTGGTGTTTATTGGGAAACCCGGTGTCCTCCAACGGCTTGTGACCTATGCAGGCTATTGGGAGGGTGGCTCCCTCAAGGCCGAGCTTTCTGGCCCCGCCTGCAGGACTGGGGTCACCTACCCGGTGGTTACCGGAGAGATAGGGCTTTCTCTGCTCGATTTTGGAGCGAGGAGGTTAGCTGGCTTTGCTGAAGACCAACTCCTTGTCTCCGTCCCTCTTCATAGGATGATGGGCATCCTCCGGGCCCTTGATCAGGGGGCTGGGGGAACGGATGGGGAGGACACTGAGAGCATTGAGCGTCAAATCGAAGAACTCGGCAAAGTGGCATAAAGGCGCCATCCGAGCCCCTGACGGGATCGATGCGGTGCTGCCCTCGTCGGCCGGATGTGGGGAGCAAGGGGTAGTCTTCCCCTCGAACAACATGAGGAGGGTTCCTCTCGCCCCCGCGAACACCGAGCGGGCTGGCATCCTCTCGCTGCCGCTGGGTTTTGATCACGCGAGTCAACTCTGATCCTGTTAACGGCCCTCCGTACTGAAGCGCTACAAAATGCCAATTAATCCAGGCCTTTATTTTTAAATCCATTGTGATGCGTGAAATCTTCCAGGTCACGGCGCACGCGCAAGTAATTAATCGGCCCAACTGGATAACCCAAGCGCATGGTGAAGCCTATTATAAAATTGTCGGGGACATCCAAGAGCTTCTTGATTTCCTTTTCCGTTCCTTTTTCGGACAGCGAGCTCACAATATGGACGCCGATACCGAGAGAAACGGCCATCAGCCACATGTTTTCCATGGCGCACCCGAGGCTGATGGCTCCCAAGAAGTCATTTTCCGAAGCCGGCGCTCGCCGATGCGGATCGTAAAGCACAAAAAGAAGGGCTGAACTCGACATGATCTGCCGGGCCATGAACGCATCCCGGTCTTCGCTCGCGACATCTTCCAATTTCGGATCGGGCGTTTGCCAGGATTTCGGGAACATCGCACCCAGGATTCCGACTTTCTTTCGGCGCAGTTCGTCTTCGGAAAAGGACAGCTGCTGGTAGTTTTCTCTGATGAATGTCAGATTCGGGGATCGCTTGATCTCGCTGATCGTGGCCATCGATTTCTTGTCGTCCACCACCACGATTTCGAAATTCTGCATGTTGTGGGCGGTGGGCGCCCAGCGCGCCGCTTCCAGGATTTTCTCCATATCCTCTTTGGGAATCGCCCGCTCCGGATCGAAAAGCCCTCGGGATGATTGCCGGCTTTTGATGAGTTTTATCATTGTCTTCGTCTTCTCTTCCGTGGATTTGAATTCATTCAACTAATTTTCAGCACCGCTCGAAAGCGCACCTTGGCCGTCATCATTTTTTCAAAGGCAGCGGCCGCCTCCTCGAGCGGAAACAATTCAACCATCGGTGTGACGTGGCACAGTAAGCTGAAATTGATGGCCTCTTCGATATCGCCGCCCACCGAGGCGCCGATCGAACAACTGCCCCTCATCAAGAGTAGCGGCTGGAACTGCATCATGTCCTGCGGAGCAGCCACCATGATGATCTTGCCATTTCTGCCCAAACCGGGAATGAGCTCGGCAATGGATTGGCTGTGCGGAGCGGTGCAGAGGATCACTTGCGCCCCGCCCATTTTGGCGAGTTCCTGGGCCGCGTCGCCGGCGGTGGTATCAAGATACGCATGAGCGCCAAACTTCAACGCCAGAGCCTTTTTGTGCGTTCCCCGCGATAAGGCGATGGTCCTGAAGCCCAGCTTATGAGCGTACTGTAAGGCCAAGTGTCCCAATCCGCCGATGCCGTGAACCGCCACCAGGTCGCCGCCGCGGGCGCCACTATTTTTCAAAGCGCCGAACACCGTGCGGCCGGCACAAATCAAAGGAGTACCTTCATAGGTGTCAAGCTCATTGGGAATATCCACCAAAACTTCGCGGCGAGCGATCATATACTCAGCATAGCCGCCGTCCACCGAAAGGCCGGTGGTTAAAGAACTATCGCAGCCCCAAAAATCGCCCCGGCGACAGGCCAAACACTGGAAGCAATGACCGCCGTGCCAGCCCACGCCTACCCTTTGTCCGACCTGGCCATCGCTCACGTCTGAACCCAATTTGTCGATCGTTCCAACAACCTCATGGCCCGGTATCCTTGGATACGTGAGGCCGGGGAAATGCCCGGCGCGTACGATCGCGTCGCCGTGGCAGACGCCGCAAGCTTGCACCTTGATCAGAACTTCCCCTTCTTTCGGCTCGGGAATTTCCCGTTCGACCAATTCAAAATCGCTTCCCGGCGCGCTCACTTGAATGGCTTTCATGGTTGGCATTGGATCCCTTGAATGTCCAAGAATGCTTACGCTTTGCAGCTTCAGTATACGCTCCGCATTGGCATGGGATATTTTTTCCAAACCTTATATCGGCGCTGGTGACACAACTCCTCAGGTTCGGTGGATCATTTGAAAGCGCACCCAGGCATAAAACCTCGCGCAGGCCATCAAGTGCCGCCACGGTGCCAGATCAGTTGGGATTGTTCCAGAGCTAAGCGCACCGTTTTGACGATCTCGACCACAACATTCGCAAAGTTGTGCCTAACTTCTCTTTGCCGGCAAAGGAAACCTTCACTACACCCTTCCTAACATTGACATTGCATCCGAGCCTAGCCGTCAGGCCATGGCGGGTTAGCCGCGTCCGGATATCCCTCATTGCCGGGTCTACTTTTTGATTGCAGCTACATAATGGAAATGGCTTCTGGGAGGGCCACCCGTTAAAATCGATCGAAACTGATCCACAACGCCATCGTCGATACCGATTGTACTTCTTGGAGGCGATTTCCCGTTTGGACAAAGCACCGGCAAAACGCAGGGAAAGGGGGGGCACGAATCGAGGTTTGTCAACCCCCCGCAGGCTTCCACCGAACGTCCTTGCTGGAGATATCAAATTCAGTGCAAATGGCGCCAAATAAGACTGGCGATGATGGGAATGGACAGAGCCACGAGCGAAGTGAGCATACAGAGGCGGCGCAGGTGTGGAGAGCCTTTCCTTACGATCAATCCAATAGCGAGCGTCAGGAGGCCGATGGGTACGTTCACAATCCACGCCGCCAGCACCCCCACCGCGGCCCACTCACCACTTGGCCCGGGGAAAGCGACCGAATACGCAGCAAAAACACCCCAGATCACTGCCAGACCGGCCAAGACGAGAGCACCAATTTGGAACCCGATGGCAACTTTCATATTCGGTAACCCTCTTTGACGGCAAGTGTAACCCACCGTACCGCCCCGCGAGAAATCGCGGGGTCTTGCTGCCTGCTACCCTCTGATCTTCTGGTCTCGCGACAGTTGGACTATACACCTCCTTACGCCCAGCAGCAGCCGAGTTGTCGCCGCGTGCGACCAAAGAAGATATCCTTTTGCCATGAAAAGGCATAAAGCGAGATTCACCGCTGCCATGAAGATGGCGGCTGCCTATGCTGAAAACTCGCTAGTTAGGCCGCTCGTTGCTCCAAAACGACATGAACCAGAATTTCCGTTTCCAGCTTTCGCACGACAGGTACGGTCAACGGAGTTGCTGTGGCAGGTGCACCTTCTGGTTTCTTGGTCGCCACTCTGCCCAACTATCCATCACGAGCGGACCCTGGATCGCCGCACTAAGGCGGCCCGCAGTCCTTTTCAGCCAAGTACCGGCCATAGGTGTCCAGTTGATCGAAGCCAGGCAATTGGACTCTCAGCACGTCCTTAGGGTGGTAGGAGGCGAACTGCGGCACATTAGTGTGTCTCTTCTGTCTGCATCAGTGCGAACCGCTTCGCAAAGGGAGAAACCGCATGAAAGCACAGTTACCAGGAATCCAGACGGCGAGCGAGCAACTTACTGCTGTGTGTACCGAGTTGGATCGACTGGCGAGGCGAATTGAGACAATTCGCAACGCCGTGTTGACTTCCGCGGCCGCCGCCGTTGTCGCCACACCTTCCTCCACGCGAACCACTTCGAGCCCTGCATCCATTACCGCCGCGGCACCTCCCGCCCGGAGCAGTCCGACTCACCAAATCGTGCGGAAAGTACTGCCACCTGTTCCTGGCCTAAGAACCAACCCGGAGCTGATTGCCAGGGTGAAAGCCGCCCTGATGCTGGAGACCAAGAAGGAGGCCAAGATTGTGGCGGGCGCCGTCGTCGGTGCCTTGGAGGACACTCTAATCGCCAATATCGGCCGAAACGGCTTCTCCCTCAAGTTGGGCAGCTTCGGCAAGTTGTCGATACGTCACCGGCTCGGCACGTATCGTAAAATCCCCCTCACGGGCGAGACTAGGATGACAAGCACGAAAAGGAAGGTGAAATTCGTGGCAATTGGTCGACTGCGCCAGCTTGAAAGAATTGAGAGTTCCCTTTGAAACGGCTACGTCGCCAACCCGATGCTGAACGAAGTTACAAGCACTTAGCGGAGTTAGCAGCCCCCGTGAGCACCTGTAAGTTGTTGATAGATCAATGAACTGCGGATTGACACGGTAGAGGTCCGGGGTTCGAGACCCATAACCTAACATACGTCAGCAACTTGTGCTTCTCGAATGGTTCGGGAGCTGACTTCCAGCAAGGATTAAGGCATTTGTCTTGACTGGCTGTTTCAGCCCGTGCGTCTGGGAACCTGAGTGCATTCAGTAAACCAGGGGGTACCGTTTGTGACCCGTCAAGATTCCAGGGACGATCCCTCCGAAACCGTCTGCAGCTCATTCAAGATGGCTGCGTGGTGCCGGCTCAGGTAGGTGTCATGTGCAACCCAACAACACCTCAAGCCCAAAGGAAGCTCGTCCCTCAACGAGCACAACTGCGTTTTCCAGCATCCTCCACTGTCCGGGAGGCAGTGTGGTCCTTCACACTGCCTCCGGGGTTGCCATACTCCACCTTGGCCAGCACCGTCCTCGGAAAACCGTCCGTCACCTTGGACAGCCTGACCAGGGGTGTCCTATCGCTCGTTTGAAGAACATCCTCGAAGTATTTCGTGGAACTCCACCTCTCCGGAAATCGCGAAGGTCATGCCTGGGACGCCCGCAGCGCCTGATCCAGGTCGGCAATGATGTCCTTCACATTTTCGATGCCCACCGACAAGCGGACGTACTCGGGAGTCACGCCGGTTTGTGCCTGTTCTTCGGGCGTTAGTTGGGAATGTGTGGTCGTGGCCGGGTGGATGATCAGCGATTTGGCATCACCGATGTTGGCCAGATGGCTGAAGAGCTTGACGCTGTTGATCAGCTTGGAGCCTGCCTCTTTGCCGCCCTTGATACCGAAACCCACAATCGCCCCCTGGCCGTCCGGCAGGTATTTCCTGGCGCTCGCGTAGTCGGGGTGGCTCGGAAGGCCCGGGTAGTTCACCCACTCCACCGCCGGATGCTTTTGCAGAAACTCGGCGACGGCGAGGGCATTTTGCGAGTGGCGTTCCAAGCGGAGGTGCAGCGTCTCCAATCCCAACAGCGTCAGGAACGATCCCCACGGACTCTGCGCGGCGCCCGTGTCGCGCAACCAGTGGGTGCGGATGTAGATGATGTAAGCGATATTGCCGATGGGCCGCAGCGCTTCTTCGAACACGATGCCGTGGTAGGCGGGGTCCGGGGCAGTGAATTCGGGCCACCGCTCAGGATCCTTGGCCCAGGGAAACTTGCCGCTGTCCACCACCGCGCCACCAATGTGTACGCCGTGACCGCCGATGAACTTCGTGGTGGAATACACCACGATGTCGAAACCGTGTTCGATGGGACGGAACAGCGCCGGCGTCAGGGCTGTGTTGTCGATGATCGTGGGCAGATGGTACTGGTGGGCGATGTCGGTAATTTTGCGGTAGTCTGGCACGTCGTTCTTGGGATTGCCCGGCGTCTCGATGTAAACGGCGCGAGTGTTCTTGTCTACCAGCTTGCCAATCTCCTCGGGCCGCTTCGGGTCGAAGAACCGCACCTCGATACCGAGCTTTGAGAACGTTTGGGTGAAAAGGGTCCATGTCCCGCCGTAAAGGCTGTTAGCAGAGACGAAGTTCTGTCCGGCGCGGACAATCGTCAGGAGAGATGCCGTGATTGCCGCTTGGCCGCTGGCAAATGCCAGGGCCGCCGCGCCGCCATCGAGCGCCGCCAGGCGCTTCTCCAGAACATCGGTGGTGGGGTTCATGAGGCGGGTATAGATGTTGCCGAACTCGCGCAGGCCGAAGAGATTCGCGGCGTGCTCGGTATCGCGAAACACGTAGCTCGTCGTCGAATAGATCGGGACGGCGCGTGCCGTGGTTGTGGGATCGGGTACCTGGCCGGCGTGTAGCGCCAGGGTCCCCAAGCTGTAGGTTGGTTCATTGTTTGACATTCTGTGTCTCCTTGTTCCAGATTTTGGATTTGTACGGCGTACTAATTAAATAATTCTCGGCTGGGTGGCGCACATTCCCGGGTTCCCGGGAGTCTGCTGCTCGCACTTCCTCGTGTTACCGGCTCGCTACTCCTTGCTCCATCCAAAGCTTAAACCCACCGAATCCTGGTGCATGCTGAGGTTGGCATTGCCACCGCCCGCCCCGGGGGGAATGGAAGACTCTCCGTAGACGGTCTCCCCAAATGCATGGACGTAAGCGGCGTTAATCTCCTTGCCGCCGCGGAGCTTCCAGGTGGCGCCGGCGGTAAAGTGGCTTTGCACGACGGCGGGTGCAAGGAGATTGAAAAACGTCTGGGTGTTGTCAAAAGGCACGCTGGAATGATTGTATCCCGCGCGCACGGTCAGTTTGGGGTTCAATCGGACGTTGACGCCCAATTTAGGGCTTGTGGTGTCGTGCCAACCAAACCCGGGGCCGTTATTTGAGCCCAGAAGCGCCTGGTTCGAGCCGGAGTTGGCAATCGACTTCACGTCTCCGTACAGGGTTCGCTCCAAATCGAAGAGCACCGTCACGTTCCGATGGGGCGTCAGCGCGACTCCCCCGGCGAAGTTGGCGGGAATATCAAATCCCCCTTGTTCGGCAAAAAGGCCGCGGTATTTGCCGAAATTGCTAGCATAGGTTTTGGTCTGAAAGGTTGCACCCAGACTGACACCTCGGTGCACCTCTCCGATCCATCCCACGCGTACTCCTGCCCCAAAGGAAGAGTCGTATCCATTGTTGGTGACGTGCGCAGGATCAATCGAATAGGCGGGGGAGGCGAAATTCTGCAATCCCTCCGCCTTGAACCTCTGGTAGGCGATGTTCACCGAGACGCCGAACGCGTTTCGCGAGTTCAACTTGTACGCGAGGGTGGGGGCGGCGAAAAGTTGCTGGAGATCCACACCGGCCGGCGTGTTGCCCAGCAGCGGGATGGGGGTGAGGTAGGTGGTGTTCATGCCGCCATTGCCAAACAGCGACACGCCAAGAGACAGGTTGGGCTTCAGCAGGCGGTTGTAACCCAACTCGGGAATGAAGAAATTCGTTTTGCCGCTGGCATCGTAGGTGCCGTTCACGTTGGGATAACCCGGTGGCAAGACATTGCCGGTAATCTCACCGCTGCGGATGGGCCGGAAGAAACTTACGCCGAAGTCGAAGCGCGTTCCAACCAGGACCATCCCTGCCGGATTTGTGGCGGCCGCAAGACTGTCAGCCGGCTGCGCAACTCCGGCGCCGCCCTGGCCCTGCTGGGTAACGCCATAGCCAGTTTGGAAATATCCATCGGTTCCGAGCGCCGAGCTGCTGAAAAGCAATCCCATCCCTGCCAGAAGCAAGAGACGATTGATACGAGTCTGCATGTGTGTAACTCTCCTTGATCGAATGCATGTTGTGTCCTGAGTTAAGCCCAAAGAATCCATCCGCAACCCGGAAGGCAAAAAGCAATCAGGTAAAGATGATCTGCGCCCCCGCTGACTTTGCGTAGAACTCTCCCACGGTGATGATGTCGTCCACCACAGGTGTGAAGTCCTGTTTCTTAAGATGGAACATATCCACCGATGCCTTACATGCGTAGATCTCTCCTCCTGCATCGTGGATCATTTGAAGGAACTCGCGAACCGGCGGGATATCCAGTTTTTGCATCTCTTTCTTCATCATGAAGGTGGCGAAAGCTGACATGCCCGGAAGCGCTCCCAGGAGGGTGGGAATATGCATCCCGGGATTTCCAACGGTCGCTACCTTAAGGTGATCCAGGCGCTTGTCCGTGAGGGCGTCCAATCCGAAAAACGTAAAGAACAGCGAAGCCTCGATGCCCTCCATCCTGGCGCCATTCGCCATGATGAGTCCCGGATACACACCTTCCAGCGACCCGCGCGAAACGATGATCGATACTCTCTCAACGGGCTGTAGGATCTTTCCTTCTGCCATGGATATATGTCCTTTCCTCTAAACGCAACTTTTCGGCTTGGGCACGCCTGCAATCTTGGCCGCTTTTTTGGCCGGCCCGTTGGGGAACAGCCGGTATAGAGCCTTGGTATCAATGCCACTTTCTTTCGTCAGGCGGCGGAGGGAGGGCGGGGCACCTTCGCGCTCATGAACTTTCCGCATGTACCGGATGGCGGTCCAGTGATCATCCGTAAGCTCGCCGATGCCCTCCCGCAGGGCGATTTCGCGGGCGAGTTCCTCGTTCCAGTCCCCGAAGATCAAAAGATGGCCATCTTTGTCGATGGCCAGTGTCTTTCCCAGAATTTCAACTGTTCCCACAATGTCCTCCAAGATTTCATGACCGCGATTCATGGCGCTGATCTTATGCAGGCTCGACCATCCCCCATCCGCGGCTATCCGCGCAGGAGTGGTGTTGGGAATTCTGCATCCTGTTGCTCCTTGCAATCCCGGCACAAGCGCGTCCACGGCACAGCATTCAGACGCGCGGCGGGAATCGGTTGCTCGCAACTCTCGCACAATCCGAATGTTCCCCGATCAAGCCGTCCCATGGCCGCTTCAACCGCCCTGAGCAGCCGGCTGTGGTTCTGCCGCAGACGAGCTTGCAGGGCTGTTTCCAGCGCATGGACTGACTGGTCCAGGGAATCAGCAAAACGGCCACTGGCGTGGCCACCGATGCCCCCATCCAATAAAAGTGCGCTCCTTAGCTCGTCACGTTTTTCCAGCAAGAGCCCTTTGTGAATAGTCAGTTGTTTCTCTGTCATGACCTGTTCCCGTTTCAGGCAGCTTATGCCTCCGGTTTGCACTCCCATAATTTGGAGGCGCGGGGCGGAATCGAACCGCCGATGGGAGCTTTGCAGGCTCCTGCCTTACCACTTGGCGACCGCGCCTAACTTCCTCTCCAAGGCGACCCCGGGCCGGCTGGACCACGGGCGAATAAACCAGGTCGGAGGCCCAGGGCACGCCCGCATCTCAACAACCCCAACTAGAGGCCATAAGAGATGCCGAGGGCAAATTGATGCCGAGCTTGCACGTTAACCCCGGGCATGATTTCTCCCGCAGCCTGGGCAACTCCGAAGTCGACATTAAACTTCTTCTCCGCCAGCGGGATGATGCGGGCGGCATAGGTGATGGTGGTTGGAATAATCGCCCCTTGCAAGGACTGGACCTGGGGCGGTTCCTGGAGAAGTTCTGACCCAAGAATGATGCGGCTTCCCGAGGGACCCTTAAGGACAAACGCTGCCGCGCCAAATGCTCTTCCCCGATAGGCGGAAGCATTGCCGGCAAGGCCGAGAATTGAGGCGTTGGTTACTTTGTAGCCTGCGCTCAAGACAATCGGCAGCTTCTTGGTTTGAGTGATGGTTTTTGTGGCCACCACGTAGAAGTCAGCATTGTTTGTGCGATGGCCGTCAATCCAACCGCCCACGTTATAGACCTGCGTCCGGGCCACGAAGCCGATGGAGATGGCCGGAACCCATTTCTGCTTGGCAAAGTTCTCCGAAAGGAAATTCACCTTGCCATGGAACACGTTGAAGCCGTTGCCCCATAAGTTGCTGAGGCCTGCGGTGCTTCCCTGTGAATGGAAATCGCGGGTGTAGCCGAATTCGGTGCGGGCCAGAGCGCCCACCGTGACCGACGCCTGATAGAAACCCCCGAGGACGTCTCCGCCGCCCAGATAGTGGAACGCGATGATCGGTTTGCCAAATCCATCTTTGCTGGAGGCGGCCGTGTAGGCGAGCGGGGTGACGAAGACGCCCGTTTGCCCTTCCCAGTTCAGGCTCTGAGCTGATGCGGGGCGCACATCTGCCACCATGACCAGCGGCAAGGCGAGCGCCGCATATTGAATTACTGTAAGGCTCCGTGACGTAAATCGTTGTGAATGATGCGTGTTGCCTTTCAATGGAAATGCGTAAGACATGTAAGAATCTCCTTGGATGTTGGGATATATCCCGAACCTGCGCCCCCGGCCGGCAAAGGGCCGTGCGGACACACGTCAGGGGGCACTGCAACTGCTGCCGAGCGTATGAAAGGGATTGCTATTCCGCGGGATCAACAACAACAGACAGTGTTGCGAGTGGCTTGGAGAAGCCCTTGGATGTGAGTCAAGTCAAAGGGAGGAGTGCAGTAGTCCACGGCGCCGGAATCAAGCGCGTCAAGGATTTCCGGACTGTTGACATGAGAATTCACAGCCACCGTGGGAAGCTGTGGTTCGGCCCTTCTCACTGCTTCAAGAAGGGATGTCCCGGGATTGTCCCCGGTCCAGACAAAAGCCAGATTCGGAGCGGCTTCCCGAATTAGATTGAGGCTTCGGAGAATTGGGAAGAGCGGAGGGATATGCAAGATTACTCCGCGCTTGGACACGATTTGACTCAGGCTTTCGGCGATGTCTGCCGGAAGCCCCATCAGTACGACTCGCAGATTTTGTTCACCTTTTGGTAGCATTACTTTCCCCTTTGGATTTTTCATTCCCCCGACGCAAGGAGGGAGCGAGTGATGCCGCGCATGGGGCGTGTCCATTCGCGGCTTTAAAGCAACACCCGGGTTAAGCCACCCCGACAGTTCGGGGCTCAGCCCGCCGGGCGTCTTCCCTCAGAGTTGCAAGAGCCGGTCAGCGGCCACCACCATTCCCAGAGTGAACAGGGCGATGACAATCTCTCCGATCGCGCCCACCGCGAACGGGCCCCATCCCTGTTTGCGCATTTCGCTGAAGTTGGTCCGCAAACCGACTCCGGCAAAGGTCAGCAAAAATGCCCAGCGCGAAAGGTTGGCCAACGCCGTAAGCTGGGCCTTGTCAAAGAAGTGGTAAGTGGCGAGCCCGGAAATAAGCAGAAAGCCCAGGACGAACTTGGGGAATTTCTGCCACAGGAACGCACTTTTTTTACCCACCGCCTGCGCCTGTCCGCGCTTGGCCCAGTACCAGGCGTAACCGAGCACGACGAACCCGATCATGGCGTTGCGCGTGGTCTTGGCCAGGACCGCGAGTTTGCCGGCGGCATCGGAATAAAGAGCCCCAGCTGCCGTGGCCTCGGCCGTGTTGTCAACCGCGAGGCCCGCCCAAAGACCGTAAGCCCGGTCGCTCAGGTGGAGAGCATGTCCGATCAGCGGAAAAGTGAACAAGGACAACGCTCCGAGGGCCAGGATGGCCGCGATGGCAAACGACGTGTCCTGCTCGTCGGCGTCAATGGCGCCTTCCGTTGCGATGATGGCGGAGACGCCGCACACGGCCGAGCCCACGGAAAGCAAGGATGTCAGCTTGGGACGGAGCCGGAAGACGCGGCCGAGGAAGGTCATGAAGCTGATGGCCACGGCCAGTTCCAGAGCCACCAGGGCAAGACTGACGCCTCCCAATTTAAGAACGTCTCCGAGAATAAACCGTGAGCCCAGCAGCACAATCCCCGCCTTGAGCCAGAATTCATACGTCGATACACCCTGGCGGAAGATCTTCGGTACGCCCACCGTGTTGGAGACCAGCAAGCCAATCAAGATGGCCCACAACACATATTCGATGTTGGGCACCGTCAAATGATGAGCCTTCGCGTACGTTGCCAGGGATTTCTCGATCACCTTCCCTCCGTACCCGATGACAGCGAGCAACAGAACTCCCGGCACGAGTTGAAGGATCTGCCAAGCAGGGTTGACGGGTCGAACTTGAGGTAAGACAGTCGCGTCTGCCATGAATTTTCTCCTGTAAAATCCTTCTGTAACGACTACCAGGGCACGCTCGTGAGAATTCCCACGCGTACGAGAAGGGCCAGCACGAGTGCGGCGACCACGGCCCACTCGTCAAGCGATAGGCCCCACGGTCTTCCCTTAAGAGGGGCGTCCTTTGGTGAATTCATTTCATCCTCCTTGATTCCCAATCCCCGCCACTGGGGCCATCTGGGCATTTACCCAATTCCCTCGAAAAGAACCGAGGAAATATAGCGCTCGCCGGAATCCGGCAAGACGACCACAATGTTCTTGTCCGCAAAATCCGCTTCCTTGGCCAAGCGAACCGCCACGGCCACGGCCGCGCCGGAGGAGATGCCGCTGAGAATCCCTTCTTCTCTCGCCAAGCGCCGTGCGTATTTGATCGCCTCTTCATTTGTGACCTGTTCGATCCGGTCGACGAGCGAGAGGTCCAATACCTTGGGTACGAATCCCGCTCCAATCCCCTGAATCTTGTGAGGGGAGGGCTTCAGAGGTTGCTTCGAAGTATGCTGTGTCAAAATGGGGCTGGCCGAGGGTTCCACCGCCACGGAGAGAATCGCCTTCTTCTTCTGCAACTTGATGTAGCGGGAGACGCCGGTAATGGTGCCGCCCGTCCCTACACCCGAGACCAGCACGTCAACCGCCCCGTCCGTATCGTTCCATATTTCGGGACCTGTCGTGCTTTCATGGATGGCCGGGTTGGCTGGATTGTCAAACTGCTGGGGCAGAAAGTAGTGGTCCGGATCGGATTTGGCTATCTCTTCCGCCCTTTTTACCGCACCCGGCATGCCTTCCGGTCCGGGGGTGAGGATCAGCTTCGCACCGAACGCAGCAATCACCCGACGCCGCTCCAGGGACATCGTCTCCGGCATGGTCAAGCTCAAAGCATAGCCGCGTGCCGCGGCGACAAACGCCAACGCAATGCCCGTATTTCCGCTGGTGGGCTCAATGATCTCCTTGCCGGGCTTTAACAAGCCCTTCTTTTCCGCGTCCCAAATCATGGCCGCCCCGATGCGGCATTTCACGGAATAGGAAGGATTCCGCCCTTCGATTTTGGCCAGGATCGTGGCCTTGGCCCCATTGGGGATGCGGTTCAGTTTCACGATCGGCGTCCGGCCAATGCTCAGCGAGTTGTCTTGGTAGAAAGATGCCATGGGTTCGAGTCTCCTTGAGTCGTATAGAAATATGCCCGTACTCTTAATTCACATCTGCGTCGCGGGAACTGCATCTGTCCCCTCCTCACGTGCCTAGGGAGCCCGTGGCGCTACCGGCAATTGGCTGGGAGCACCAAGGGTTTCCCTTTTGCTGAGATCGGAAGACCGGTCGATTGCTTGGGATGAAGGGTGGTGGGTGGTCTCGGCACTAGCTGGGCAGGAATGCTTTCGGCAACCGAAAACAAAAACGCCCACTTCCCCTTAAGCATTCCAGGCAAGTGGGCCGATTACTGTGTCAGTCTGCGATCTATTGCCCAATGCCAGAACTCGGCGGACTCCCGCCACAAAGGCAACAACACGAGTTCTGACACTGGAGAGAATACATAGTTAAACGCTCAACAATCGCAACTTCCGTCGCGCCTTAAGTTGACAGCCAAACAAGCTTTTATGATAGTGAAGCGTCTTGGCCTTCTCCAATCAATAGTTTTTATGATGGAGATTACTATCCCTTATAGCCTGTCCCCCGCCAAGCTTCGCCCCTGCTTAAAAGGCTGATGCTCTGAGCGTCGCGACACGCTGCGGCGGTCGGTCATCCACGAAGCCGAATGGAGCACAGAAACCAATCACTAGGGCGCAGGTAACTGCGATGGCGCTGGAAGAATTTTACGAAAGGACTCAGGTGATAATCGGGGAGGCTATCTCTGGCTCTGAGGTTTCCGCCTTGCTCGGCAACAACGCTGTTCCCTAGCCCACGAAGTAAGGCAGAAAAACGAGTACCATTTAAGTACCACTTAAGCGTTCCGAGGGTGTTTTTGCGTGTTTTCGGTTGCCAGCCGTGCCGCAAAATCAATCAGTTAGACATCCTGTGCGGGATTTGCAACCATGGGGTCGGGAGTTCGGTCCTCCCCGGGTCCACCAATCGAATCACAGAAGTCAATGCCAATCCCGCTTTTCGCAAAAAGCACCAACTCGTACCACTTGCCAACTGCCTCGGCCCCGCAATTAATCCTCCGGGCACCGCCGCTTTAGTTCAAGCAGCGCTGGCCCCAGCAGAACGTAATCGGGCGAGCAGGCCATGCGAGCGGCTTCGGCAACCGTGCGGACGAACACCGGCGTGCTGCCGATCTCGGAGGCCCAGCACGTTCCGTCCCTGTTTTTGGGTGCAAGTTGGGTGCAGGCAGATGGGCTATTTCTCAGCTAAGTGACGCCGGGCCAACAGCTTAGTCTTGGTTGCAAACCATGTGCTCCCGGAAGATCAGACTCTCCAACTTGACCATTTTACCCCGTTCACTGTCCCACTTTGTGGAGCATCCCGAAGCTTCGTAGAAGTGGAAGCGACATCAGTCGGGGGCGGGAACTTTGCCTTGTCTTCGGCGACCAGACGTCATCTTGCGGGGCCGTGGGTCGAGGGGTTAAGAATTGTGATCCAGATCTTCGCCAATCGTCTATGGCCCAATTACCGTCCATGATGTTCACGCGCACACAGGTGCCACACAAGATCGCATTGGCCTCGCTGCAATGTGAACAAAAGGCGTGGCGATCGGAATTCTTGCCACTGATGGGCGACGCAGCGACAGCTACTCGCGGAGACCTCGAGTCAGTGGCGGCAGGATTCCGCTTGGGCGGGTACAACCGCTATCTCCAAAGGGGGCCCAAGATGGAAACACCTGTTCCGCGGGGTGAGAATTTTCGAGTACAAAATCGGTACAACTTGACAGTTCCGAGAGTGTTTCTCAATGATTTAGGGTTGCCAACCGTGCCGCAAAGTCAACGAGATACCCTAATTCATGTAGCTTCCTAAACCGTAGGTCGGGGGTTCGAATCCCCCCAGGCCCTCCATGTTTTCAAGGACCTAGAGCGAACCCCCTCTCCCCGGCTACTTTTTCCGGCTACTTTAAGGGACAGCGGGCTGCTGGTTACGTTCTGATTCCGCTGTTTTGAGCTTCTGCCAAACCGCTTCTGAAGCCGCTAACTGGGCCTGATCCCCTGCGTGCGAATAGATGATGTTCACACGGTCGTGCGTATGTCCCAGTCGGTCCATGCGGGTCTTCACATCCACCCCCTCATTCAACATGAGCGAATTGTTCAGGTGCCGTAGGGCGTGCCAGTGAAGTTCTGGAATGCCGTGCTTGCGCGCGAGCGGTTTGATGTACTCTGACATCAGCCAGCCCAAGTCGATGGGCCTGCCACGTTTGCCAGGGAGGACCCAAGCATGGGGCTCGGTGTCAGGGAAGTTCTTCTCTTTATAATCGTGCAATACCTGCATCTGTTCTTCGGTAAGTACGACTTTCCGATAACCTTTCTTGGTTTTGGGCAAAGTGCTCTTCCCTTCCCAGACCGATTCTCGGATCAAAACGGTATTGTGTTCCCAGACGATGGACTCCCAGCGTAGGCCGCGAAGCTCCCCACTCCTGTTCCCCAACCAGACCGCCAGTTGCCAGGCCATCTTATGACAGGGGTTTTCTAGCCCGTCCAGGATAGCGACAACCTGCTCAGCGGTTGGCATGACATAGGGCGTTTCTGGGCCCACGGCTGGTAGTTTGACAAAGCGGGCAGGGTTAAATGTCATCCCGTGCCCGAGCCGAATGGCTGATGAAAAGACGCTCGACAGATAGGTGCGGTACTTCGCTGCTGTGTTTCTCTTGAGGTTGAGGCTGTCGAGGTATTTCTGAATCTCCGCAGTGCCCAGACCATCGAGCAGGCGCGCGCCAAACCGCGGGAGCCAGATCTGTTTCATCACCCATTTCATGTCACGAGCCGTACTGGGTTTCTTGTCTTTCAGTTCGTGCTTTACATCCTTCTTCTCTTCATCGTAAAAGTACTCGCACCAGAAGCCCGCCAAGGTGCGCGAGTTTCCGGCGACTTCACGATGATCGTTCAGTTTCTTCATCCATTCACGCCTGAGTTTCTGTGCTTCGCTCTTCGTGAGTTCGTTCACCCGTCCCAGGTTGTGTGAGGGACGATGGTTTCCTTCTGTCCACTGGACGTTCCAGCTTCCGTCTTTAATGCGGAGGCTGCCTTGCCGATCCCGGCGTCGAGTCATTTTCACTCCTCCTCGAATCGCCGAGTCCAACTTAGGAACTGTACTGTTTTCCTGCGGTGTTAGCAAGTCCGCTACGAGACCCCCAATCCGTCGATAGCGGCATTGGGAGCCAAGCGGAGTTCGGTGCAATCGGAAAAGTGATGCTCGCGTGGTCCTGGGCGTGGGGCGAAGGAGAAGCGCTTCGCGGGCCGACACCTTCCGGCGCTG
>Ga0208034_1000636_pt1 | contig 26497 bp, 20 predicted proteins | sample June2015DPH_8_10_FD_184699 | JGI IMG/M metagenome (GOLD analysis project Ga0208034, IMG submission 184699) | Peatland microbial communities from SPRUCE experiment site at the Marcell Experimental Forest, Minnesota, USA - June2015DPH_8_100... | ecosystem: Environmental > Terrestrial > Soil >...
ATAAAGATAAGTAGAGAAGCAAGAGGAAAAATGAGGAGGGGCCAAAATTTCTTTCAGCTACCTGTTACATGCAGACGAGGAACCCAAGCGGAAGGTGGACAACTGGCCGTCGGAAAGGCCGTCAAGCGCCGTGCGGGCGGATCGGATAGACCTGTTGACAGACCGAGCGCTGGTCGGCCGCCCAGCCTGGTTTCTTACTGTCTGAATCGCAGTTCCGTTCCATCCCTGACCCGTAGATAACTGAGCGCCATTCTTCGCTTGACTGCAATGCAGCCTTACGGAAGCCTGCAAACACGGGCTGCGGTGCTCCGGGCAGCAGAAGCGACCTCGCCGAGATCTTTCACCCGTTGGGTGGGCAATTGCTAGGTGATCGCTCCTATGCGCAAACCGACCAAGCCTTCGCCTACCGAATCGCCCTTGCTATTCGAAATTGATCCCCAGCCCCTGGAAGAAACTCTGACCGCGCTGGGGGGAATCCCGCTGGTGGTCCAGGCCTTCCGCTCCTTGGGATTGCTCCAGAGTGTGAAGGACCACGTGCGCGTGAAGGAGCAGGAGTGCGACTACGACGAAGCCACGTTCGTCGAGAGCTTCGTCGTTCTCAATGCCGCTGGGGGCGAATGCCCGGAGGATTTCTGGCGCCTGCGCGGAGACCCCGGTCTGGCGGAGATGGTCGGGCACGAACTGCCCTTGCCCGCCGCCGCCCGGCAGTTTTTGTATGCATTTCACGAGGACGAGAAGATCGAGGAGGCCAAGCAACGACGGTTGCCTCAGCAGAGCGGCTGGCACTGGCGCAGAGGTAGCCGAAGAAGATGGGGAAAAACGTCACCTGGCGAGAAGGGGCGAAACATCCCCTCCGTTCGCGCTTCGCTCCGGGTCCGTCCGGCGCATCGGGATGAGCGGCGCAGCGACCCTCGTCGGGAAGAATGGCTGCTCATCGAGTGGCCGAAGGGAGAAGCCGAACCCACGAAGTATTGGCTGTCCACCTTGCCCGCGGAAACGCCCCTCCGGGACTTGGTCTTCCTGGCCAAGCTGCGTTGGATCATCGAGCGCGACTGCGAAGAATTGAAGCAGGAATTGGGGCTGGGGCATTTCGAGGTGGGAGGTTGGCGCGGGTTTCATCATCATGCCACCTTATGCATCGCGGCGTATGGGTTCCGGGTGGCCGAGAGGAGCTGTTTTTCCCCCTCCGCCCGCGCCGGTCAACTGGAATTATCCTTGCCCCAGATCCCGCCGGATTTCCGGCCGCGGGGTGCTGCCCGTGCGCAGCGCGCGGCAACATCCGTGGTCAATCGCAACGTTGCGCATGATGATCGCGCAAATTTTGCTGCGACGGCTTAAAGGGTGTCCGTACTGCGGGATGCCCTTTTTATAACATAGTACTACTAGCCATCCACAACGGTTCGAATGGCAAGGCATACGGCAAAATTCTCTACCGCTGGTGCTTCTTGGAGCGGCAGAATGACTATGTCTGACCAGGTAAACCCACACGATCGCCGGGCGGGCACCCCAGCCAACAATAGTACTCCCGAACAGTGTCTTACTCATGTTCACCCATCTAAAGTGCTCGGACCGTGGCGATACTCTGCACACATATCGCACACAAATCCTGACTGATCGGCCTGCAAAAGAAACAAAACACGCAGCCAGCAGCTTGCTCTGCACTGATCGGCGAATCAGCGGCCAGGGCCGCCGGTCAGTTACACACACAATCGGTCCGAAGCCAGCCGGATTAGGCTGCCTGCGCTCACGTGGTGCTGGAAACGTTTGAAAGCATCAACGTCTCTGTGCAGCTTTGGCCAATGGCCGGTAGGTTAGCGGGGTTACAGATAGAAATCACTGGCGTCCAGTGCATCACAAACAGGCCCAGGGCCCGAGGCAAGCCCTTGCCCATTTCCTTGCCCAAAATGCTGCCGACTACGCCCAAATGAGGCCGTTTTACCCTACTAATGCCGCCGTAAACCGCTGAAAACACACGCACCCACATCATGACAAGGAGATTATGAGTCCGGCGCTCTAACCAACTGAGCTATGGGCCCGTGCTGTATTTTCAATAACTTATAAGCAAACTCTGAACTGCCGTTGTCCTTTTGATGCCCAAAACTTGCGATCGCCCCTCCTATCCCTTACGCGCCACGTCTAGTATCCTACTGATTCTATTTGTTGGCAAGAGGGAGAAACCCGAATTTCTGTCATTGACATGCGGACTTAAAACCGCCAGTCAATGGCCACCCTCGGTCCACCTAAACCCCGCTGGGCATGAAACCGACATGAAAAGCGCACAAAGCTTCCTTTCCAAATCGGCCCAATTTTAAACTAGGCGTACGTGATTCTTCTGTTCTTCTGCGGCAAGCGCAGCCAACTCAACCCAGGTGCATTGCAACCATGATCTGGCACGGACATTTTATGTAACAAAACCCCCTTCCTGAAGGGGTTTTGCCGTCTAAATGTTGATTGGGATGAGTTCGCCCGCGGTTCTATGCGTGATACCTCCACCTTCGGTTAGTTCTGTGGCCAAGAAGATCATCGACTTCGCAGTTCGCACCTTATCGGCGCCGGAGAGGTCGGTCGTAGTTTCCCTTCCCCTTGCTGTAGGTAAGGATCAGAACTTCGCGCCCACGGTGTGTCGTACATGCCCCGCCAAATGGAATCGGGCGAACGCGCCGTGGTCCGGTTGGATTTTGGAAAAGCTTGACTGGGCAGGCGCCGGGTGGTACTTCAATGGAGCCCCGGCATCGTGCTGATCAGGATCCCTGATAGTGCCACGGGAGCAACGGTGTTCGTGAAGAAGAGGTAGTATTCTGCGCCTGCACGGGCTCACACCCCCAAAGGGCGTCAATTCGATTACCCGTGGCTGACCGGCAACCCTATACCTATTGCCAATGATGACGACATATTTTTGCACCTGTGTGCAGGTTGCAGATTACTCACTCCGGCCCATCTGCACCGCAGTGCTTGTATTGTCTGGTGCCAAAGGTTCGAACGCGCAAGCGTCGACACTGAGCGGCTGCCCGAATGGACCTTATTTGGCGCCACGCATTTGCCCTCGCTCTCCTCTGGCTCCGTGTAGCACTCCGAGACTTGGCGTCTGACTTTCCGATCAGGGTTAGTACTGCAGTCGGTGTCGTGTTTTTGTGTCCTTTACAGGGAAAGCAAACCGGATTTGTGTGCGTAATGCGTGCCGCAGCATTGGCTCCGCACTTTGAATTGTGGCAGCAAGAACGGAGGCGTTGAGCTTGCTACCTGTGATCACCCTGCAATAGGAAGGGTCCCTGCTGGGTGCGCGTCGAGGTACAGCTGCATTTGAACTCTACCGTGTCAATCCGCAGTTCATTGATTTATCAACAACTTACAGGTGCTCACAGGGGCTGCTAACTCCGCTAAGTGCTTGTAAGTTCGTTCAGCATCGGGTTGGCCATCGGGCTGGCAACTAACCTTTTTTTCGCTCAATCCAGCACAGGACTGATGGAACTCGGCCGCCCCTTACTGCTTCTCGAACTCCGACGCCTTCCTGTGCTCCACGACCTTGTCGTAGCTCACTGCAAGCTCGTCGCCCACATGGAGGGATGCGCCCAGCAGCGGCTCGTTGTCAAGCCTCCCGAACAGGACGCCCGCCTCGTCGTCGCAGGAATCCACCTGCACCCACATCCACTCGCTCTTGCCTGTCGCATCATCCTGGAACTCAGACTTGATTTAATCGCCGGGCTGGAAGTTCGGCATGTGCACCCTTCTGCCAGCTCCTGTGAAGGTCGAGCGGGGCTTTCAGCTTGCGGGTCAGTGCTAGTTGCGTCCGGGCCATGCGCCTCCCCTTCAGTTCGTGTTCCCACAATCTCCACACGGCAAAGCCCATCTTCCGCAAGGCCCTCCGGTTCGCCCGGTAACGCCTGCGGTTGCGGACCAATTTCGGGAGCCAGTAATCCAGGTTGGACTTTGGCACATGACCGTGCTCGGGGCAGCCGTGGTAGAAGCACCCGTCGGCGAAGATTGCAACTCCTGGAACTCGGGGCGCTCCATCCAGGCAGTATCAGCGAGCAGTGCAACGTCTGCGGCAACCCGGGCTGCCGCTGCAAAGACCCCAAGAAACCGCAAAAGCACGGGCCTTACTACCAGTTGCGCTACACCTGGCAGGGCAAGAGCAGCACGCGTTTCCTGCGGCCCGAAAAAGTGGAGGAGATGCGCCAGAAGGTGGCCAACTACAAGCAGCTTCGGGAGCTGATGAAAGGCTGGGTGGGTTTGGCGATAGACTGGGAGCGGGCCGAGGAGGAACATCACCGTGGAGATGGACCGCCACCACCTACCGGAGGACACCCCGTTTTGCAGCAGATGTTGGTCAGTCTGCCAGCGCGCCGGGAGAGCCAGGAGCGACGGCTCCGGCAGGTCCAACACCTCCTGGGGCAGTTGCTGCGGGCGCGCTACGGACCATCCGGTAAGCTGAACCCCGCGCGGACTGAGGAAGGGTCTAATGAGCGGAACGAAGAGATCTCGCGTGGCACTTTGCCGGACGGCATGTGGAAATTCCCAACAACACGACCCGGCGGTTCGGAATCTGTGGAGAAGTTTACTGTGCCATTACAGCCACCGGCTTGATACCATCCGCAGTTTGGGCCAGTTCAAGTTTTACCACTGTGTCTATTTCGGATGGGCTGCGGGAGGACAAAGAGATTTCAAGATGCTGATCGGTTTGAGCAAAGCGCAACTCGCTGCCGCTTAGCACCGAGGCACGAACAACCTTGACAGGGAGCGCCGGCAAAACGATTTTGTCTCCGGGACTCTTCAGAATGTGGACGTAAATTGTGCTGCCCGTCCGCGTCGAAACACCATAATCACCGGGTAGAAACGGGCCCCCGCGGGTCGAGTAGATACTCTCGCCGTATTCGCCCAACCACTCGCCGATCTCCTTTAGCCGTTGGACCTGCGGAGGATCAATCTGCCCGTCCGGCCGCGGCCCCACGTTCAGCAGGAAGTTTCCGTCGCGCCCAGCAACATTGACGAGCAACTGGATAACACCGCGCAGTGGTCGGACGGCAGCGTTCGCCTGCCATCCCCACGTACCCGCCAGGGTAGTACACAGCTCCCAGGGATGCTCGTTGTCGAATGAGCCAAGGCTTTCGTCACCTTCGCGGACGTGAAAATCCGCGGGCATATCCGCGCGCTCGTTCACAATCACCTGTGGCTGAAGGCGGCGGATCGTGGCATAAACCTTATCGTGTTCCCAAGAAAACCGTCCGCGGTAATGCTGACCCGCAGGGCGCTCACGCCAGCCATCGGTGCTTCCCCCAGCCCAGTCGCCGCCAAAACTCAGCCAGTCCTGCTCGCCACCATCGAACCAGAGCACATCGATGGGTCCATAGTTCGAGAGTAACTCTTCCACCTGCCGGTGATACTGCTCACGCATGGCCTCGGCGTTCCTCAGTTGCAGATCGGGAAAGAAAAACCCGGGATAACGCCAATCCAGAGGAGAATAATACAGACCAACCCGCAATCCGGCTTTGCGGACCGCATGGACGTAATCCGCTACAAAATCGCGTTTCGCGGCCGTTTTGACGCTCGTAAAGTCACTTGCCCGGCTATCGAACATGCTGAACCCGTCATGGTGACGGGCGGTCATCACCATGTATTTCATCCCCGCGGCCTTGGCCGTGGCGGCCCACTGATCGGGGTCGAACTTCTCCGGCCGGAACTGGTCCGCAAGCTTCGCGTACTCCTCCACAGGTATTTGCTCAGTCCACTGTACCCACTCGCCTCGGCCCGGAATCGCGTAAATACCCCAATGGATGAACATCCCGAAGCGCGCTGCCCGCCACCATGCGATGCGTGCTTCGTGTTGTTCTGAGGTCTCGGAAAAGGACTGACCGCGTGCGGTGGCAGCGGCAAACTGGCACACGCAGACCACTAGTATCAGGACTGGCACACGGAGCATCTTTGGCAAAACGTGCGCTGCATCCGAGCGCCCACGGTTCATTTGAACGCGCATTTTGAAAAATCCCTCCTTTGCGGTTCTCCCAAGATTCATGTTGAGTCTCCGCGTCGCAAACATGCCCCGCTCTGGGGAGCGAAGGTATCAGGCAGAGGGGGAGCTCACCGTTTCAGCGGCGCGCTGATGCTCCTCGTAGACCGTTACAAGCAGGGTACTGGCTAGCACCAGGAGGCCGCCGACGATCATGTACTTCGTCAGCCGCTCATGCAGCACGATGGCCGCGATCACCACCCCGAAGAACGGGATGAGATAGTTCGAAACCGCCGCTTGCGTGGCGTCGAGGCGGGAAAGCACATTGAGGAAAATCACCATGGATAGGAAGTACTGAAAGAGGGCGAGCATCACGAGTCCCAGCCAGACGACCCGGTTATAATGGGGCAGATTGATGAACCCCGCGGGTTCGGTGTAGACCGTGATTGGGCAGAGGAAGGCGAAGACCGCGTAATAGCTGTACAACAAGACCTGCAAGGGTGAATACCGGCGCAGCAACTTCTTACTGTAAGCATTGTAGAACGCGCTGCCGTTCACGCTCAGGAAGATCATGAGGTTGCCCAGCAGGAACCTGACGCTTACCAGATTGAGTTCTTTCCAGTCCACGCCGGAGCATTCCATCACGCCGACCAAGGCCAGCGCAAAGCTGATCCAGCGGACTCGCGTCATGCGTTCATCAAGAAAGAAATACGCCATAACGGCGGTGGAAATTGGAAGCGTGAGCATTAATAGCGCCGCGTTGGAAGCGAGCGACCAACGTACGCCCCAGGTGATGAAAAGCTGGGCCACGACCTGCCCGAGAACTCCAATCAGGATGAATTGGAGGATGTCGCGAGTGGGCATGGGGTCGTTGTTGCTTCCGGATTGCCTTCGTTCCCTGCTCACGACGGGAATGAGAAACAGCATCGCCAGCGTCATGGGAAAAAACGTGGCAAACACCGGCCCCATCTGCTGCTGAACCAGCTTGACCATTACAAACTGGCTCGCCCAGATCAGGTTGCAAACCAACAGCAGCGTCCAGTCGACAAAACGGGCTCGTGAGAACATGGGTGCTCCTTGGGATTTAGGCCGCCTGCTTCTCTTCTTGTTCCGCCGTGGCGACGAGACGCCTCAACTCGTGGAGGACCGGTGGGTCGAGACGCGGTTCGGCTGGGCTGCTAAGGATCGAATCAACGCGGTCGGCAGCGAGTTCGACGCAGTCCTTTGCGCCGGACTCGATCCAAGCTTCAGAATTCAGACGGGTGGCCAGCTTGGAAAAGCTGAATTCCCGCCGCAGGTATTCGAGCGTGTGCGGCTCCGCAAGATAATGGCGATTGGGGCCTACGGCTTCGATGACATCGAACGCCAGTGTCTCGGGGTTGCAGTCGATCCCCCGGCACATGCGCAGGATCCGCTCGTAGATATCGTCGTCAATGACCAACTGCTCCAGACTGGCTGTGCCCACGGTCGCCAGGCTCCCTGCCCCACCGTTCAGGACCGCGCCGCTTAAAACCGCGGAATAACCGGTGATCATCTTCTCCACCGCGGCCTGTTCGTCGCACGCGTGGGAATCCGTGGTCAGCCCGTTGCTGGCCGTGGGGATTCCATAGCTCCTGCCCAGGTCCACCAGCGCAGCGGCCAGAAGGCCAACCTCGGTATACCCCATAGAGACAATGCTGGTGTGCATGTCGAGCACCACGGGGTGCCCCGCATAAATCACTTTGGTTCCCGGCTTGGCGAGTTGAGCCACCACGATGCCTGCCAGGATCTCCGCATTCATGACAACCAAGGTGCCTGCCAGCGAAACGGGGGCCGTGGCGCCCGTGACGGCGGAGGAATTCACCATCACGGGAAGATCGTACTTGGCCGCCCCGAGCACTGCGTCCATCTGACCGTGCGAATAGATGAGCGGGCTGTTGCAGGAAGCGAAGATGACGGCCTTGGGTGCGCGCTGATCGGGAAGCGTGTTGAGCATCCGGGAAAGCCACAGGACCGTGCGGCCGGAAAAGGGAGCCATGAGGATGGGCTTGGTCGCGAGGCGCAGCATCGCTTCGGCGGCCCAAACGTCGCGCGTTTCAAGCGGCACATCCCAGGGGTAGACGCCCGTGACGAGGGGAAGGTTCGGCAAAGATTCGGCCACGCGAACCCAAGCCTCGAGATCTTTCCTGGTTACCTCGCGCCGCTTCTTCGTGCCGTAGTCCACGATCCAGTCGAGCGACATTACAGGTCTTCCCCGCGGCGGGCTATCGTGGCCGATAACGACGTCACGCGATGGATCTTGACCGGCGAGGAGAAACTCCGAAGGGACCGTGCGCAAGGCCTTCTCCACCAGCGCCGCCGGAATCTTCGCGTGCTGAGAGTCTGGGTTCACGGCCGCTCCGGCTTCCGCCAGCAGCGCCAATGCCCTCGGATGCTCGATCAGAATCCCAACTTTTTCCAGGACCGCCAGCGAGCTTTGTTGGATGGAACTGATATCTTGGTCGGTAAGAACTTGTCGGCGCAGTAGCCTGGCGCGCGGTATTGCGGGTTCAATCGCCATCGATTTCTCCAGGTCGTCAGATCGAATTCATGGCTCGCCACTCTGGATAAGAATGCGCGAAGCGCCTTTGGACTGCGGTAACAGCAGCTTCCGCCTTTCAACTCGACCGACTAGTTCAGAGAGCGTAGCAAGCTTGCTAGCTGTCGATGCACTTTCACGGTTCGCAGACATTCAAAGCGCTCGCTGCTGCTGCTGCACTCCAAGACTCCTCGCATAGCTATTTGCTTGATTAGTAAGCGGCGAAGCCGAAGGTCCCGTTTTATGGCGGACGGCAATTTGGATAGGCCTGGGCTGAAGCCGCCGCTGCCTCCTTCGTCGCCGATGGCGGGGTAAACCCGCCGCTACCCTTTCAACCGCGGGTGAAGTCGCCCCTACCTGCTTAGGGCGAGGGGGTGGCCGCCGACCGTTCGCCCATCTCCGCAGAAGGTTGTCCAGTTCCTGCCTGGGGTTGAGACGACGCGGACTCTTCCTTCAACTCCAAAATTGTTTGCAAGAAATTTCGGGTTACGTCTCGAAACGTCCGCTTGGCTTCTTCAGGTTTGCCTTCTAGGAGAGCGAGGAAGAGTCTGCGATGATCGTCGTACTCTTTTCTGAACGTCTCTTCGGCCAAGTCTGGATTATCGGAGAAAGCGTGCGAGTGCCTCGTGAAGAAGAACGCAAAAAGTGGAGGCAGCACAAGATTCAGAATTCGCTTCAGGGTGTCCACTTGCGGAGCTTCCCAGATGAGTTGATGGAAGGCCAGGTCGTTCGCCAGAAGCGAAGTATAGTCGCGTCGCAGCCTGGCCTTTTCCATCCTTTCGAGGCGAAGTTCGAGCTGTCGAATCTGCGCGCCGGTTAATCTGCCGCACGCCAGCGAAGCCGCCAGCGGTTCGAGTTCCAGCCGGACAGCGAACAGGACTTCGACGTCCTGCACCGTAAGCTCGGTGACGAAGGTGTTGCGGTTTTTAGTGACAAGACCCCTATGTTCGAGGGCCTGGAGGGCTTCACGAAATGTACTCTGGCCGACACCGAGCTGCTTGGCCATCTTCGTCTCGATGATTTGCTCGCCTGGCTTGAGTTCGCCTCGGAGGATCGCGTCGAATAGCCCTTCAGTGATCTGTGTAGCAAGGTTACTGCGTTTAGGTAGTCTGATCATGCGTTCGATAATCGTTAAACGAGACTGAAAAGTCAAGTTCTCCTTGGGGGCCACGGGGTTTCCAGGCTGGAGTTCTAACAGGCTGAAGTTTTCGCTTGACAGCGGGAGTGCATTGGGTTATAAGGCGCGTTGCGAACGAATATCGAATATCGAATTTAACGTGGCGGTACGCCTGGAGAAGGATCGCATTTACTTATCCCATGCTATCGAGCGTTGTTTCCGGACTGATTCTCTTCCCGTGCCTCGTTGCTGCCAGAGCCAACTCAGCCGTGGGTCAACAATGTTTGTGTCCGACCCGCTCAGGCGCAATCCTGCAAGGGGATTCTCCACAGCGACACTCGAAGCATCTTGGAGCTTGCCTCTCGAGGACATCCCCCCTCAGGAGACGTGCCCTGTAAGTTCTGTCGGTTCATGGGCCCCAAGAATTTCTAAAGCTAAATCAAGGAGGCGCACATGAGGAATTTCAAATTGGCAGGACTGATGCTGGCACTGCTGCTTAGCGCAGTTGTTGTTCAGGCTGGCATCACCGGAAGTATTTCCGGAACCGTAATGGACTCATCCGGGGCCGTCGTTCCCGGAGCAACGGTTGTGGCGGTCAATACTGACACCAATATTCAGAATTCGACCCAGACCAACGCCGAGGGCTTTTATTCCTTCCCTTTCCTTCCCGCAGGCCATTACGAGGTCCAAGTCAAGGCCGGCGAGTTCAAGGAATATCGGCAGACGGGTTTGGTGATTGACGTTAACACCGCCCTGCGGGTAGACGCTACGCTTCAGGTGGGCGCGGTGACGCAGGAAGTTAATGTTTCAGCTACCGCCGCCCACGTGGAGACCAGCAACACACAGATGGGCGATGTCATCGGGACCACCGAGATGCTTGCACTCCCTTTGAACGGCCGCAGCTATTTGGACTTGCTCGGTCTGCAACCGGGCGTGGCTCCGGGGAGTAGTGGGGAGGGGTCGAGTGTCTCCATAAGTGGGCAACGGGAATCTGCCAACGGCTTCATGATCAACGGTGGCAGCGTCGAGGACAAGTTGAACAATGCGCCCGCCATAACTCCCAACCTGGATTCCATGGCGGAATTTCGCGTTCTCACCAACAATGCGGACGCGGAGTATGGCAACTATGGTGGGGGGCTGATCAACGTACTCACCAAGTCGGGAACCAACCAGTATCATGGGGATGCCTTCGACTTCATGCGGAACCCCAACCTTGACGCACGGAACTTCTACTCACCGGCCCGCGCGGTCTTGCACCAAAACCAGTTCGGAGGCACGGCGGGCGGGCCTATCCGGCATGACAAGCTGTTCTTTTTCACTGACTACCAGGGAACGCGCACGGTGCAGGGCGTGGACACCGGGCTTATCTTGGTGCCCTCAGCCGCCGACCGGACCGGGAACTTGGCGGATGTGGCCAGCCAACTCACGGGGACGGTGAATGGTGGGTTCTGGGCCAGCACGCTTGCGCAGGAATTGGGCTACCCGGTCACTGCCCGCGAGCCGTACTACACGAGCGGGTGTACAAGTAGCGCTCAATGCGTATTTCCCAACGCGGTTATCCCTCAGTCCGCATTCACTGCGCCCAGCAATGCCCTTATGAAGTACATTCCGCCTGCCAACTTGGGCTCCTCGGAATTTACCACTTCGGCGTACGACGCAACGACGAGGGACGACATGGGCAGTGCTCGGCTCGATGTCAACACCCGCCTGGGCCTGCTCGCGGGCTATTATTACCTGGATGATTGGGCATACATTAATCCTTACGGCGGAGCGAATGTTCCGGGGTTCAGCTCAAGTAACAACGGCCGGAATCAGACGATTAACTTAGGCATCACCAAGTCGTTTGGCCCCAGCTCCGTCAACGAACTCCACCTTATTTACACGCGCAATGTAAATTTTGGTGGTGTTCCGGTTGGCGGGCTAGGGGTCTCACTTGCTTCCCAAGGTTTTACTGGGATCTATCCGAATGATCCCCAGCACCAGAACGTCGAAAGCGTCGGCTTCAATAACTTCAGCATCGGCGCCGCTAATGGGCCTCTCTATACCTGGGGCAACACCTATCAGGTGCTGGACAACTTTTCCAAGGTCAAGGGCACGCACACGCTGAAATTTGGTGGAAACTTCAGTTACGACCAGGTCACTTTTACCTTCCCGTTAGCCTACAATGGAGGGTACGGGTTCAACGGAGGGGAAACGGGCAGTGATTTTGCTGATTTCTTGATTGGGGCGCCCGCATCGTTCAACCAGGGCCTCGTCCCGACGATGTATAATCGCGCCCGCTATTACGCTCTGTACGGCCAGGATAGCTGGCGGGCCACCCGGAACCTTACACTGAATTTTGGATTGCGCTGGGAAGTCAGCACCCCCTGGTGGGAAACCCACAACGAACAACGAACGCTCGTCCCCGGTCTCCAATCGAAGGATTTTCCGGGAGCGCCGACAGGCTGGGTTTTCCCGGGTGATCCTGGGATTCCCTCCACGCTTTCCCCCACGCGCTACAACAATTTTTCCCCGCGCATTGGTCTGGCCTATGCTCCCTCTGCAACCGCTGGATTCCTTGGTAAGCTATTGGGCGGTCCTGGCAAGACAAGCATCCGCGCGGCGTTTGGCGTTTATTATTCATCTTGGGAAGATCGGATGATCTCACAGGAGGCGGGAAATGCTCCCTACGGGTATTGGTGGTCCAGTCCTACTCCACCCATGTTTGCGAACCCCTATGTTGATCGCAGCACTGGATACAATGAGGGTGAGCGCTTCCCCGTGACCCTACCCCCCTTAAACACACCGGGGCCCAACAACTCTGACAACTCCGTCAACTGGGCGCAATTCGAGCCCATCAGCAGCTCGCCGACTTGGTATTACCGCAACCGCCTTCCCTATGCAGAGCACTACAATTTCTCCTTACAGCGGCAGTTCGGGGCTGCTACGTTGCTCAGCGTGAGCTACGTGGGGACGCAAGCTCACCGACTTCTCGGCACCGTGGAGAACAATACCGGTAATCCGGCTCTGTGCCTGAGCGTAAGCCAGCCGAATGAAGTGACCAATGGAGTTACTTGCGGTCCCTACGGCGAAAATGGGACGTACTACCCCATTACCGGGGGAGTCATAAACACCACACGTTCTCCTTTTGGGCCTGCTTTCGGCAGCAACGGCTGGATGGCGACGATGGCCAACTCCAATTACAACGCTCTCGAGGTGACGCTGCGCCACACAGTCGGCGGCCTGGAATTCCTCGCCGGTTACACCTTCAGCAAATCACTCGATAACGCGTCAGGCTGGGGAATTAGCCAAGGCGACAATATTAACCCGGTCAACCCAAAGATTACGAAGTCATTGTCCGCCTTCGATGTTCCGAACAACTTCGTCATGAGTTACAGATATCAGATACCTTTTGGCAAGCTCTGGCACCCCAACCGCCTGACCAGTGGCTGGACCATCAGCGGAATTACGCGCTTCGCCACGGGCTTCCCGGTGTATATGTTAGAGCCGGACGATAACTCGCTCTTAGGGACTTTCAGTACAGGCCAGGGCAACTCCGTGGACGAACCAAACCGCCTCCCGGGCCCCCTGAACATCACCGATCCCCGCAAAGGCGATCCGTCCACCGGGACGAATCCTTACTTCAACCCCTCGTTGTTCACGAATGAGGCCATTGGGCAACTTGGGAATTCCAGCCGGCGCTTCTTCCACGGACCTGGTTGGAACAACTGGGACCTGTCGTTGGCTAAAGAACTCCGCTTGGCGGAATCGAAGAAGCTGCAATTCCGGGCCGAACTCTTCAGCGCCTTCAATCATGCCCAATTCGGGGGTCCGACTGGGAACATCCTCAGCTCATCTTTCGGCTTTGTGACCGGGGCAGGCGGTGCGCGAGTCGGCCAAGTTGCTATGAAGTTCATCTGGTGAAGCTCCGCGGCTAGGGCGGGAGTTGATCCCGCCCAGGCTAACTTCCGCACCCGAGTGAATGAAGTGATTTACTTGGAATGGGTTGCGGTTTCCTCTCGCGACGATGTGGATTCTCCCTCCCAGGTCTTGAGGGGTTTCATGACCTCGGTAGGAATTCTTAGGGTGAAATAGATCTGCTTGTGAACGGGCTCCGGGGTGGTGGCGTTGCGAATCTTTAGCCCGCTTTTCTCAGTGCGCCCCAACGGCGCGGATGACCAGCGAGGGAAGGATCCACTCAAGTAATTGTCGGTAAGATTTGATAGCTAACGAGTGCTTCGATTTGAAGTCACCGTTTGGATTGTAGTGCACAACTCGGGGTGAACTGTGTCTCTACTTATGTCTTCTGGAACTTCCATGAGACGAGAAAGACCCATACGAGTTTGTGGGTCAAAGGGACCTCGATCACTTCTTGAGGCTGTGCCGGGAACGAAACTTGCATGTGCTGCTCCGTGCGGGACGGTACTGCTGCGCGGAATGGAACTTTGGCGGATTTCCCCCGAGGCGGAGGAGTAAGAATGGAGCACAAGATCACGCGCAGGACGTTTACTCTGCTGACGGGCGGCGCCGCAATTCGAGGAGATTTGTTTCTGGAAGCAGCACTCGGTTCAAGAGCCCGAGCGATGGAGATCAAAGCACCGGGGGAGCAGAAAGACGCTTCCTCGGGCATTGTCCCCACCCCACGATGCTTCATGATCAATGGCAACCCCGTGTTCCTGGTTTCGGGCGCGATTCACTACCACCGCTGCCCGCATGAGCTGTGGCGGGACAGGATCTTACGTGGCAAACGTGCTGGCCTAAACTGTGTCGAAACATATGTTCCGTGGAATTTTCACGAAGCCCAAGAGGGAACCTTTGACTTCGAAGGTGACCGTAACATCGGAAGATTTGTTGATTTGTGCCAGGAACTCGGCATGTATTGCTTTTTGCGCGTGGGTCCTTTCATTTCCGGCGAATGGGATTGTGGAGGCTACCCGGCGTGGCTCCTCGCTAAAACGGGGATTGAATTCCGCACCATGAACAATGTGGCACTGCCTTACATTCGCCATTACTTCGAACAGTTGATCCCTCAAATTGTCTCGCGACAGGCAACTCGCGGTGGTCCTGTAATCCTGGTGCAGGCCGAGAACGAATGGTTCGCTTCCGATCGGCCGGGCGGCATCGAGTATTTGGAGTGGCTGGTTCGTACCTTGCAGGAGCTTGGGGTGGAAGTTCTCATCACCGACTGCGATGACTTCAGGGTTTCGGTTCCGGGCTCCTTTAAGACGATTGGTCAGTCCGAAGAAGCCGTACGGGCCTTCCGGGACCGATACCCTCAATGGCCTGCCATGATCTACGAATTGTACATGGACTGGATGGAAATGTGGGGCCAGCCTTCGGTGATGCCCAATAGCCAACTGGATGAATTCCGGCAACGAACCATGCAATCCCTCTCGTTGCGGGCCATGTTTAATTATTATATGTTCCATGGGGGAACGAATTTCGGATTTTGGGCAAGCAGTACCGATATATCTGACCAGTGCTTTATAACCACCCGGTATTGGTTTAATGCGCCGGTGTGTGAAGGTGGCGCACTGGACGAAATGTATTTTGCGACGAAAGGCATAAACCTGCTGGCGACGAATTTCAATGAATTCTTCAGTAACTCGAGCGAAGCCCCGATGCCTGTGGGGATTGTCGGGCCCGTCCGCGGCCGTGCCTTGCGCTCTCCGCAAGGTTTCATGCTATTTGTTCTTCCGCAATATCCCGACCATGAGTCATCGGAACGGAACGCGGCGTCTGGTTCTCCTGCACTGTATGCCATGACCGAGACACGATCGAGTCGGGAATTAGCTCTTCAGCCGGGGTGTGTGCGATTGCCTTCGGGGGGCCTGCTGGAACTGGCGGAAGGCTCCGCTTATCCCCTAATGGTGCCTTTCCAGTTCCAGATTGACGAACAGCATCGGCTGGATTATTCGAATGCCACAATGTTAGGAATGGGAGGAACAACCGGGCAGCGAATCATCATTCTTCAAGGTGAAGCCGGCCATCGTGGAATGTTCTCGATCAACGGCCAGGCAGTAGAAGTTGTGTTTTCGCCGGATGAACCCGTAAAGCTGACCGTGAGTGGATTAACGGTGGTCGCGGTTTCTCGCGAATTGGCTGACCAGACGTGGTTTGCCGATGGAAGGATTCTTATTGGACCTGCTTACGTTGGCGAGCCCCATAATGGGCAGCATGAATGCTGGTTTGATAACCGTTCAGCTACGATCCACACCATTTCGTCCAGCGGAGAATACCATCGGTCTCTCGTTCCGGCAGAAGCTGTTCCCAACCGTCTGGTTCGATTGACTGGCTGGCGGGCGAAGCCATTGCCGGAACTGAAGAACGAATCGCCTGGCTGGCGCGATATCGGCGCCCCTAAGCCACTGGAACAGTTGGGGTCATATTATGGCTACGCGTGGTATCGCGCATTCCTTGACTCGGATGAGGAACGCGACAGTAACATCTTCTTGACACTCGCCGCCGATCGTTTTCACATCTTCCATCGGGGCAAGAAATCGGGGGTCTGGGGACGGGGAGCCCAGGCATCCCGAAATCCCTTGCCGGTGCATTTGGTTCGAGGCACCAACGAGTTCGTTTTCCTCTGTGACAATATGGGCCGCTATTGCGAGGGCAAATGCATGGACCGCAAGGGAATTCAGGGCAGCGTCTACCTAGACGCCATCCAAGTGCCTCTTGGAACAGCTGAGTACTCTGTTCCCTCGGGTCCACCGCGGGAAAGCTGGGAATTTCGAACCTTCCGCTCTTCCGGTTACGGCAAGCCAACCTTTCGCTTCTCTCGCCTTCGTTTCCGAGTCCCGATCAAGGCAGGAGATGGAGGATTGCTGGTTTTCCGCTGGGTCCCGCAATACGGATGGGTTTACGTCAATGGACGTCTGGCCGGAGAACATGGGGGGGATTGCCCCTTGATAAGTGGGGTCTGCTTCAGCGAATTCGTCCTCGATTCGTTTCTGTCAGGAGATCATGCGGACATTGAACTGGTGTTCTACGGTGAACCCATTCAGGATGTAGGAGATCGCGTTGTTCTGTTCACGTTCTCGAAACAACAGGCACTGGTACGCTGGCAATTCAAGCCATGGCAGGACCCGGTCGATGAAGGCTCCACCTTTCCCGACTCGCCCGTCTGGTGGGAGGGCACATTCGACAAGCCCGACCTGCCGGGACCACTGTTTCTCGCAACTCAAGGGTTGAGCAAGGGACAGGCTTACTTGAATGGGAAGGCTCTCGGGAGGTATTGGGAGATCGGCCCTCAGCACAGCCTCTACTTGCCGGAGCCCTGGCTCGCAGATCACAACTGTCTGGCACTTTTCGACGAAGAGGGCAAGTCGCCCGATGGGGTTTATATTTTTCGAGACGGACGCTACCCTACTCGCAAAGTGCTAATATGAGCGCGCGTGAGCGAATGACTCGGATTTGGTTGCTCCACTAAAACTGAAGATTCTGATTCTCGTACCAGGAGGCTCCTCGATGCGGATTTTAGAAATTACGTGGCGAAAGCCGAGTGTCCGATTGCTCACCATCATCTTGGTAGGATTTGTTTGCCTCACGGGGCGAACCCAGCCCCAGCATGCCGCCCAAGGCTCGGCCATGGAGGCCACCATCCAAGTGGACGCCGGCGAGGTCACCGGGCAAGTGCCCCATTACCTGTTTGGGCAGTTCATGGAGCATGAACACAACACGATTGACGACGGTCTGTGGGCCGAGCTTTTGCATGACCGGAAATTCGAGGAAGGTGACCGGGATGGCAATGGCGTTTCCGCCGGCTGGGTGCCTGAGGAGCGCATTCATGATCGCTACTGGGAATTGCAAGATGGCCGCGGTGTAAATGACCGGTATGTGGTCGATCACACCGTTTATTACGGCGGTGGGGCTTCGCAGCAAATCCAGATCGCCGGGCCGGGCTCAAACCATGCCAGTGTTTACCAAATCGGATTGCAGCTCGCCAAAGGTCGCAAGTACGCCTTTTACGTCTATCTGAGGAAAACGGGTACGGGCAAGGGCTTTGTGGAGGTCGACAAGCTGAAGGGGCCGGTCTACTTCCACAAGGATTTCGAGCTTGCGGCGTCTGGATGGGCAAAGTACACGGCCGAGTTCTCCATACCGGAAGACACCAAGGAGGCCCGGCTGCGCATAGGCTTTACGGGTACGGGCACGTTCTGGTTGGATTCTGCCTCTTTGATGCCGGCCGACAACGTGGACGGCATACGCCGCGACGTGATTGAAGCGCTGAAGCCGATCCACGTCTCCGTCCTCCGTTATCCGGGTGGCTGCTACGCGGACTATTACCACTGGAAAAATGGCATCGGCCCGCGCGATAAACGGCCCGACAAGTGGTCCACCGTGTGGCACGAGTGGGTCTCGAATGACTTTGGCACCGATGAGTACATGGAATTTGCCCGAATGCTGGGTTATGACGGGCACATCACCGTTAACTACACGTCGGCAACGGCGCAGGAGGCGGCGGATTGGGTGCAGTATGCCAACGGCGCGGCGGACACTCCCATGGGGCGGTTGCGTGCCCAGAACGGACACGCGGCCCCCTATGGCATAAAACTGTGGGCGATCGGCAACGAAGCGCCCGCCCTGTGTAGCGAGCAATACACGGGCGGCACGACCATCCAGGATTATGGCCGCCGCTTTAACGAATACTCCACCGCCATGAAGAAGGTGGACCCCTCGATTGAAACCTTCGCGTCTTCAGTAGGCTACCCGGATTGGGTGCGGCAGTTGCTCACTACCGTACCTACACCCTACCTCGCCATTTCTATCTACACGGGAAGCTACGGGGAGACTACGACCATTTGCGATCAGAACAAGTTCTATCGCGGCGTGGTGGCCGAACCGGCTGATTTCACCAAGAAACTGGAAGCAAACATTGCGTCTCCCGGCAATCTCTTGCCGGAGAAGCCGTTTTTCGCGATCACTGAGTTCAACTCCTGGTGGCTGCCGGAAACCCAAGACCCGGATTACCGCCTGGCTAACGCGCTCTACTTCGCCGGGGTCTTCAATTCTCTCATCCGCCATTCCAAACGGATATTTCTGGCGGAGAATTGTTCGCTGATTAACGTGCAGGGCATCATTGAAGCGAACCCGGTGGCCATCAAATTGACTCCGCCCTATTTCGCCTACGTGTTGTACAGCAACCACATCGGAAAGGACATTCTGAAAACTGAAACCAACGTTGCCCCGGTGCCCTTCGAAGATAAGCTGCCGGCTCTCGATGCGGTTGTAACCCGCTCTGCGGACGGGAGCAAGCTGTACCTCGCCGTAGTCAATCGGGCCCAGGAGGAGGCGGTCTCTGCGCAGATCAACCTCAAGGGTTGGCAACCGGCTGGCACGCCGGCCGAGGTGTATGAACTCAACGGAAAAACCTGGGATGCTTTCAATCCTTATGGGAGCACCGACAACGTGAACATTTCCCAGCGGACAGTGGAGGTGACGCAGTCAACATTCTCCTACCTCTTTCCGCCTCACACTGCGACCGTGATGGAGGTTAGCGGGAGCCCGTTGGCCAGTCATTGAGCTTGGATGAGTGTTAGACGAGACCCCTGGGAGGAGCACTGACTATGAAGCTTGATTCAAGGCGTGAGCAATTGCTCAGGCGTACGTTCCTCGACTACAAGCAGGGAGCGGAATTCCTGCTTGATCCCTTGATCCTCGACCGCGCCGAGGGTCTTTACTATTGGGACGTGGCGGGCAAACGGTACTTCGACGCCATCGGTGGAGTGTTTGTCGCTACGCTCGGGCATCGCCACCCACGATTGGTTGCCGCGCTCGAGCGGCAGATGGCGAAAATGACATTCGCGCCTCCCCTGCACGGTATTTCCGACGTCGCTCTTGATTTTGTCGAGAAGATTGGGACGATCACTCCGGGAAATCTCAAATATGTGAAGGCGTTCAGCGGGGGCTCGGAGGCGGTCGAAGCGGCCATGAAGTTTGTGCGGCAGTACTTCAAGCAAACCGGGCACCCAGGAAAATACAAATTCATAAGTCGCTACCAGGGCTACCACGGGGGCACAGCCGGAGCCATGGCCGCCAGCGGCACCGGAGCCCGGAAGACCAAGTTCGAGCCGCAGATGCCGGGCTTCCTGAAAGTTTTCCCGCCGACCTACTACCGGGACCAGTTCGCCTCCTGGGAGGAATGCAATCGCTTCTGTGCGCGAATGGTCGAGGACGTCATCGTCAATGAAGATCCGGAAACGGTGGCGGGATTCATCGTCGAGCCGATTGGCAACACCGGCGGCATCATTACTCCCACAGAAGAATATTTCCAGCTTCTCAGGGACATCTGCACTCGCCATAACGTCATGCTCATCTTTGATGAGATCATCACGGGCTTCGGGAAGACGGGGTCCATGTTTGCGGCGCAGACATTCGGGGTGACCCCGGATTTGATCTGCTGCGGCAAGGGTCTGTCGAGCGGCATGCTTCCGATTTCGGCCATGATCGCCCGGGAAGATATGGCGGACGCTTTCTGGGGCCGCCCCGAAGACGAAATTCAGTTCGCTCACGGGCACACCTTTGCGGGCAATCCTCTGGCCTGTGCGGTGGGAATCGCCGTCGTGGACGAGATTGTCGAGAAGGGGTTGGCCCAAAGGGCCGGGAGAATGGGCGAATACCTGGCCGGCAAACTGGAGGAATTGAAGAAGTACGGAGTTGTCCGGGAAGTTCGCGGGAAGGGTATCCTGCGGGGGGTGGAACTAGTCAAGGACACCCAGAGCATGGAACCCTACCCCGAGTTGGGTAAAGCTCTGAGCCGTACGGCACTGGAAAACGGCTTGATAATGCGTATTGATCCCACGTGGTTCGCAGTGGCCCCGGCACTTATCGCCAGCAAAGCCGAAATCGATGAGATGTGCTGCCTGATTGACCGCTCGTTGGTGCAGGCATTGGAGACCGTCCACAGTCCACACGGCGTCGCGGTCTGAGACGACGTAACATCCAACGATTCCGTAACCGGGGGCAAAACCGAAGCTTCGTAGCCGCGTTTCCTGCCGCGAGCTAAGTTAATTCTCTCGGCAGCAAAGTATAGGGAGAAACATGGCACACAGTACCTATCTCGATTGGGTGATCAACGAAACCCGCACGAAATGGTGGCATGACTCTGCGGAGGCTGCGGAGTTACAGATCGGCTTGAACCGTGGAGCCATCGGCGTCACCACGAATCCCTACTTGGCGAACCTCGCTTTAGTGCGGGACCGTCCTTTGTGGGCTTCGGCGATTGATGAGGTGCTCGCCCGGAACCTCCCCGCGGAGCAAAAGGCCGAGGCGCTGATGCAGATTGCGGTGACCCAGACTGCGGAGAAACTACTGCCGCACTACCAGGCGAGCCATGGACGTGAGGGGTTCGTTTGCGCCCAAGTCAACCCCTCGCGCGCGGGCGACCCCGACTCCATGCAGGCGATGGCCAGACGCTTCCACAACTGGGCGCCGAATATCGCCGTCAAATTGCCGGCTACCAGCGCCGGTCTGGATGTGCTGGAAGAGTGCGTCTCGGAGGGAATCACGGCGACGGCGACCGTCAGCTTCACCGTCCCGCAAGTAGTGGCCATCGCCGAGCGCCACCGTGCCGGCATCCGCCGGGCGCGTCAAGCGGGCATTGATCCGGGAAAGTGTTTTGCGGTGATCATGATCGGGCGCCTCGATGACTACCTGCGTGAGGTTGCACTTGATAACCGTGTGAGCGTGAGCGAATCTGATATCCGCCAAGCCGGCCTGGCCGTCACCAAGCGCGCTTACGCACTCTATAAGGACGGCGATTATGAAGCCGTGCTTCTCGTGGCCGCCCTGCGCGGAGGTTACCATCTCGCGGAGTTGGCTGGCGCCGAACTCTTGATGTCCATTGCGCCGGCTTTCCAAGAGATCTTCGTGGCGCAGGATTTTCCGCGCGAAGAGCGCATCCAGGTGCCCGTCTCTGCTGACGTCATCGAGCGCCTCTGCCGCATGCCGGAGTTTGTGCGCGCTTACGAGCCCGAGGGCATGAGGCCGGGCGAATTTCTTGCGTTCGGTGCTACACAGCGGACCCTCAGCCAGTTTGTCGAGGCAGGTTGGCGCTTGATGGAGACTTACCAGTAATCGGAGGAGGATTCATGACGCAAATTGGATTCATTGGCCTGGGTATCATGGGCAAGCCCATGGCCCGGAACCTTCTAAAGGCCGGGTACTCATTGAACGTGTACGATCTCCGTCCTGAAGCGGTGGCGGAGCTAAGGGACGCTGGCGCAACTGCTGCGATTTCCTGCCGTGATGCCACGGCGAGGTCCGAGATCATCATTACCATGCTGCCGGATGGACCCGATGTGGAGCGGGCCGTCCTGGGCCCGGAGGGCGTGCTCGCAGGCGCACGCCGAGGCTCAGTGATCGTGGATATGAGTTCCATCAGTCCCAACGTGTCGCAGAAAGTCGCCGCCGCCTGTGCCCAGAAAAGCGTAGACTTCCTGGATGCGCCAGTGAGTGGCGGAGAACCCAAAGCCATTGATGGAACCTTATCGATCATGGTTGGCGGCGCGCCGGAGCCGTTCGAGAGAGTACGCCCTATCTTGCAGACGATGGGCTCCGCTGTCACGCTGACCGGTCCGGTCGGAGCGGGCAACACTACGAAGCTGGCGAATCAGATTATCGTCGCTTGCAACATTGCGGCCATGGGGGAAGCGTTGGTCCTGGCGACGCGCGCCGGCCTTGATCCGGAAGTCGTCTTCAACGCGGTCAAAGGAGGGTTGGCGGGGAGCACCGTGTTAAATGCCAAAGCCCCCATGGTGATGGCGCGCAATTTCAAACCTGGGTTCCGGATCGAACTGCACCAAAAGGACCTGCGAAATGCGCTGCTTGCCGCCGAATCGATGAAGGTCGCACTGCCCCTCACCAGCTTGGTACAACAGATGCTGATGGCGCTCATGAACGAGGGCAGGGGGCAGCTTGATCATTCTGCCATCGTGCAATTCATTGAACAAATGGCTCGTATCGAGGTGAAGAAAGGCTTGGAGTTGGCAGCTTGAACGATTCCTCAACTTGACGGTCAAGCGGCCTGAAGAGCTTGCCGTGAGTATTGGACCGCCTGGCGGAAGCCCTCCCGGCCGGTGCGGCTGGCCTCTTCGATACCCACCCAGCCCGTATAACCTTGTTCATGCAACCGGCCCAAGACTTCGCGAATGGGGGCAAGACCGGTTCCGATAGGAACGAACTCGAAGGCTCCCACGCGCCCAACATCATTGATATGGACATACCCGATGCGGGATCGAACCTTTTCAAAGAGGGTGAGGGTGTCTTCACCCGCCACCATCGGGTTGGCGGTGTCGAATTGCACGCCCACTGGGGCGTCTCGCAGCCCTTCCATGATGCGGAGGAAGACCTCACCCCGAATGGCGAAGTCAAAGTGCGTCCACGTGGCTGCCTTGGTATGATTCTCGACATTGAGCCGCAGCCCCATGCGATCGGCCTCTTCCGCCGCTTGTTGAATCCCCTCGACGACCCACTGGATGCCGTCCTCTGGATCCACACCGGGCCATTGTTGGCCGGTAAGCGCCCGCACCGACGGTGCCCCCATCTCCCGGGCGATCTTGAGATTCTCGAGCAACGCGGCGAGTTCACGTTTCCGCACTTCTGGATCAGAGTGGGCAAAGTCGGAATAGCCGGTGTAATTGCTCACGGCCAAACCGCGCGCTTCGGTCAACCGCCGAAACTCCGTAGGTGTGGCGGGGCCCAAGGGTTGTACCAGCAACGGACCGCATTCCACACCGTCGAGCCCCAGTTCGACGGCAAAGTCCAGCCATTCAGCCAGCGTCATCTGTCCCTGCGAGATCGCGCCGAAAAAAGAAACCGGGATGCAACTCAACCTCATTTTCTTGTATTCCTCCGAACTGGGAATTCGCCGTTTCCTATCGGCCCCGTTATGCTGGGATTTTCCGCGAGAACGACGATTGGGAGAAGGGAGAGAGAGTTGAGGAGAATCGCACTGTTCCTATTCCCGGCAGTCAGCCTCCCCTCTCTCCATGATCCAAAAGAACAATGCGCCGGAATGCTACTCCGGCACCCCTCGGGTGTCAATGCTGCAATCGACAGGCCGCTATCGATAGTTAGATCCCAACTTAGGGCCCGAGGTGATTGTGTTCGACGCGTTGCCAACAACGTGATAGGCGGAGGTTCTGCGCGTCACGGCAAGAAGTGCCTGGCAGGCGATCAGAAATCCGTTGACGACCCCGCACGACTCGTTGTAAACCGCTCCTGCCTTCTGAAAGGAACACCGCATGGAACTCTATGATCACGTGCACCAGATTCAATCGCTGTTTGGCGGGCGTAACCTATTTCAATACTTCTTCATGGCCGATAACACAGTCCTCGTTGACACCGGTATTGCCGAAACGCCAGAAAAGGTGATTCTCCCGTATATGGACCGACTCGGGCTGCCTCCCGAGCGGCTTACACTGGCCGTGACTACCCATGCGGACCTTGACCATCAAGGTGGGAACAATGCCATCAAAATCAGTTCGCCACACACACTTCTTGCGTGTGGCGAGGCTGATCGCGAACTGGTTGAAAATCCACGCAAGCTCTTCAGCGATCGTTACAACTATCTGGAAGACGAACATGGGGTTGGCTTCGACCCCGAGCCGGGCCCCGATGCGGGGAAGTTGCGCCGGATGGATGTGACCTTTTCCGGAGGAGAGAAGATCCGCCTGAGGGACGATTGGGCTCTCGACGTGCTTCACGTACCCGGACACTCGCACGGTCACCTCGCCCTCTATGACAGCAAGAACAAGACAGCCTTCGTCGGCGACGCCATACATGGCCGGGGTTGTCCGAAAGCGGACGGCGGGATGGCGATTCCCGTCACGTACTATTACGTGGACATCTATCTCAGCACGCTCCGGTATTTTGAAAGCCTCGAGATCAGAGCGCTTTACTCTGGACACTGGCCCATCATGACGGGTGAGGAAATTCGCGATTTCATCAGCGAGTCACGACAGACTGTGGAGCTTTTCGACCACGTGATCCTTTCCAGTCTGAAAGCGTGCCCGTCGGGACTCACTCTCAAGGAACTGATCGATGCAGTGTCGAACGCAGTGGGAGACTGGCCCAAAGAGACCCGGTCCCTGGCCATGTTTCCGGTGAACGGGCACTTGGAGCGGCTTGAGCAGCTGCACAAAGTGCAGGCTGCTCGCGGAACGCGCCTCGTGCGGTGGGTTCTGGCTTGAGGGCTCGGAAAGATGGTTATTCCTTTGCGGTCATAGAAGAAACAGCGGCAACCTTCAAGTTGCGCTCACTTTGCTAGGAGAACGACTGAAATGGTGTCAACGGCATCCGTGAGGTTCAGTTACGGTCTGCGCACCGCGATGTGGCTAACTGCTTTTGTGCTGACGGGAATGGCGCGGGCGCAAGATGTTAATGTCAATGCTCAGGTACCGTGGCATCTGGCGGTGTTGGACGCGTAGGGAAAGCTGCTGGCGTGGTATCAACCGGAGAAGAATCTTGGCTATGACCACGTCATCCGGCTGGGTTGGGACTTTATTGAGCATAAGGTGCCTGCCGACACGCGCACCGGCACCGGACTCAAGATTTATCTCATCAATGCTGTCTATGACGGCAAGACACTGCAAGGTACAAACTGGCAGCATAATCCGGCGATGGTGTTCGCCACGTTCGTCGACTCACTTGCGGGTTGGTATCCGTACTCAGGCGACCAGGAACCTGTAGAGGCGGTGCGGGGAATACTCAACCACCAGCTTGCACACGGCACCACCCCGCTCGATTGGGAATGGCCGGGCATCGCCGCCGCGTTTCCTGCGGGTTAATTGAAGGTTGAGAGAGCTGCTTATCTCGTCTTCATACTTACATCTATTCCATGGCGGCGACGAGCCGCACGCACGCAAGGCGCTTTGCGCATTCTGGCCGGGAAGATCTGCACATTACGTTGTCAGAACACAACCTTCGGGAGGAACCATGAAGCTTAAGGATCGAGTTGCGGTAATCACGGGTGCGGGGTCGGGGATTGGCCGCGCCTCGGCGGTGGAGTTCGCGCGCGAGGGCGCCCGCGTGGTGGTGGTGGATATCAATGCGGCTGGGGCCGAGGAGACCGTGAAACTAATCACTGGGATCGGGGGCCAAGCGATTGCGGTCCCCACTGATGTTGCCGACCCTGCTGCGGTACAACGCCTGGTGGAAGCTACGTTGAAGGCTTACTCTCAGGTGCACGTGGTGTTTAGTAACGCGGCCATTCAGGTCAACAAAACCGTGGAAGATACGACCGTAGAGGAATGGAATCTCGAGATGGCGGTGAATGTGGGCGGCATCTTCCATTGTGCCAAATTCTTCCTGCCGCATTTGCGGCGCACCAGGGGATGCATCGTCAACATGGCTTCCGTGAACGGCTTCTTCGTGGAACCGCTGTGCGCCGGCTATTGCGCCACCAAGGGAGCCATCATCGCCCTCACCAAGGCCATGGCCATCGACCACGGGAAGGAAGGCATACGCGTGAATTGTATTTGCCCGGGGTACATCGATGCCGGCTTGGCTTGGGGATACTTTGAGGCGCAACCCGACCCGGTGGCAGCGCGCGCAGCCGCGGGAAAGCTCCACGCCTTGTGGCGGATCGGAAGACCCGAGGAGGTCGGACGCGTGGCGGTCTTCCTCGCCAGCGACGACGCGTCGTTCATGACGGGCTCGGTGGTGGTAGTGGACGGAGGCTTCGGCTCGGGACTTCCACCCCAATCCTGAAAAACAGACCTCGCGCAAAGCCGCTGAAACGCAAAGGGAAAAACTACCGGAGAATAGAGCTGTCGGCGCGCATTTAAAAACGTAGAAATTTGAACAGAGGCCGGTTTTCCGGGGTGGGGTTGGATGTCAGCCCGTGGTGGTGGCGGTCTTGCCGGTTGCGGAGTGGACGGGGACTTTGCTGCGCAGG
>Ga0208034_1000644_pt1 | contig 26379 bp, 28 predicted proteins | sample June2015DPH_8_10_FD_184699 | JGI IMG/M metagenome (GOLD analysis project Ga0208034, IMG submission 184699) | Peatland microbial communities from SPRUCE experiment site at the Marcell Experimental Forest, Minnesota, USA - June2015DPH_8_100... | ecosystem: Environmental > Terrestrial > Soil >...
TTGGAGCGATATCGAGCTGTGTGTACTTCATTTTTTCACTTTAATCGATGCCGCGCTCTCAAATATATCAAACTATCGGATGGGTACTCGGGAACCATTGGGGCATTCTCGGGCGAATCTTAGTTGAGCGGCTCACTGGATCGGTCCTGAATACCGCTGTGTGATGACCCGGCAAGATACTCTTCAACTCTCCCTAGACGGAGCACGACCAGCTCAGCCTTCTTATTTTACCGTTAGCCGCTTCCTAGAATCGTTTATGCCCTGCTGTGTAAAGAAAGGGCCCGTGTTTACATAATGTTAGCATGCTTACCTCCATCACACCGCTCGCACCGTCGTATACTGCCAGCTGATGGTTGCGTTCCTTGATCGTCCTTAAAAAAAGAAAGCAGGGGGGATGACATAGCGGTTTCATTTAGCAAATCAAATACAGAACGCTCTAGGGGTAGCATGCACACATTTCTGTCGCAACCACATTTCTGTCGCAACCACATTTCTGTCGCAACGTGCTAAATCACGCTTAACCTCGTGTGCTGCGCTCACCTAATTGCTGACCTCTCCAGCCTTTTAGTTTGAGTGTAGAGCCTCTGTTAAGGCGCAACCCATTACTAATGAAAAAGCTCGAAGCCTGCCTTTTTGGATGTGTGTGGCTTGTAATCCATTAGACTTTAGTGTAGTGGTGGACAAAAGGAAAAAAAGAAGGGAAGAGAGCACGAAAACCATAGATTATCCGTTATGTTCGAGTTTAGTCGATTTGCTCTGAAGCTTCCCAAACCCGGGCAAACATCGTTAAGTCCGCAATGTATCGAGCGAATGACGCATTCGACATCCATATGGCAATCGCGCTACCTAAGTTAACTATTCTTTCGTCTGTCCTCATGACCAACAAGCATCTCTCGGCGATCGACGATCACCAGCCGTGCAAATTGAGGAGAGGACTCCAAACGGTTGTCAAACGGTTGTCAAATGGTGGAATGGGGGTGAAAGACCTTCAAACGGGGGTGCAAATAGCCGGACATGGTTTTTTACAGATAGAAATGCCTTTACTGTATCGCTCGCTTTCTCAGGCGGTATGACGATGCGCACGCACACATCCTTCTTTTTCGCTTATGACCTTCTTGTTAATCCGTGCGATCTCAAAGGTCGACAGAAACGAATCCACAATCGTAATGCTCCGTCTGGCCAGGTACATCATCTCCATCATCTTCGCCGAATGTTATCAAAACCCCTTACAAAGAGCGCGTTTACTGCTTCATTTTCGAGCAGTCGGTCATTCTACAAGGTCAAATTGTTTGAACGCTGATCGAACTCGGCACAAAAGAGGGTCCTTCGCTGTTTGCTGACTTCCTTCGGGTAGTGGGCGTGCAGGACTGTAGGGTCTTGCGAAGGTTGCCTTCAGTATCTGGCAGTTGATGATACACAGACTGTGACTAGCAACTAACTGTCAAGAATCGTTTAAACGCGATTTTTTTACTTTTTAACGGCGAAGTCACTTCGTTTGGTTACGACAGATACTTATCCGTACAAAGCGGTATACGAGCTGTGAGCGAAGCCTGTGCTTGGCTGATGGCGAGGTGGCAAGGGTATATCTTTGCTGCAAGTCTGAAACAATTATAATAACAGGCGCTCATTTTACGTTTTCGAGGCGTCGGTGTAACGATGAAAACACTCGGAATAAACAGCAGTCCCCGCAGGAAGAACAGCCGAACCTTGAAACTCGTTCAGGCCGTTCTTGACGGCGCGCGAACGCAGGGAGCAGAGATCGAGCTGATCGACATCTGCGCATTAGATATCAATTATTGCATGGGATGCGAGATGTGCTTCGCAAAAGGCGAGTGCGTTCAAGCGGATGATCTCAATGAATTAGTGGACAAGATGCTCAGCGCCGACGGTATCGTGCTCGGGTCGCCCGTGTATATGCACGGCGTGACCGCGCAACTTAAGACGGTGATCGACCGCCTAGCTGACGCAATCCATTGTCAACTACTTTCGGGTAAATATGGATGTGCTGTGACCACGTCCGGTGGTTCTGCTGATGCACACGTGCTCGACTACATGAACCATTTCCTGAATGAACTAGGCGTCATAACGGTAGGGAAGGTCGGTGTTGCCCTTGACAAGAATCACGCTGCGCTTGATCGAGCTATTAACAAGGCTTTCAAGCTCGGAATGACGCTGGCAGAATCGATCCAAACAAAGCGAGCGTATCCAGCGCAGGAGAAGGAGATTGTACAGAGAAGAGCGTTCTTCGCGCAACTGATCGAGACGAATAAGGTGGAACGGGCTCATCAGTATAAGTATTGGATGGAGAAGGGCTGGATGTGACTGCCCGGTGCTGATACTGCGAAGCTCTCGCCTAGCAGCACATACTCACCTAAGTTTCGGTCCATTTTGTCGCCCACATTTTATTTCAGTTCATTCGCTTCGACCGTAGCCCAGACGCGCGTTTCGTTCTCTGGGTGCGTTTTTCGCGCGTCAACGGCTTTTTTGCGGGTTATTCGGTCCCCCACGACTTGCGGTGAATTTCGCGAAGCTCCTCAGGATTGTCCTCGAGGCACAGCGGCGGCCTAAAAGAACCCATAACTCCCATTGCTTCGTCAGTTTTTCGAATCGACGCTTGTGGATCTTTTTCAGTCTCCGTGACCGCCCTAATGCAATCGATATTGTCCAAAATTATGTCGGCCTCTTGATGAACGGCCTGCATGTAGAATACCTCTTTGCCCACGACGTTAACGCTTTCTTCCCAAATTGGGATCTCCCAGAGGTCATAACGCGGCCTTCCAAGGTCTCGGCTTAACTCGATAATCTCCGCGGTAGAGCCTAGACCATCTCCTGCCCGCACCAACATCAGCCTCATGCGGCTATAAAACTCCCTGAGCACATCTTCACGAGAGACGCTGTTTTCTACTTCGATCATAAGGTTGTGCTGGTGCATAAGCGTTGTCGGGACGAGCACTGCCATCGTCGCGACGTCCCACCCTGGCATCACGGTATTCACATCTGGGCCGTGGTGCGACGGAACCGTAGGCGGATTTGGAATAATCGCGTTTATCGGCCCTTTCTTGACTTGTATCGGGTCAGCACCCCTGCGCACCAGGACGACTCGCGCCTTCTTAATGCCCGCGACGTTATCTATCGCGGACAGAGAGCGACACAATCCGGTCGTATTGCAGGATACGACCCGAACGTAACTCTTGCCAAGGGCTTCCTGATAGTTGCAGTAGGCGTTAAATGAGGCTCCAATCGCGTTATGTTTCTCCCCGCCTTCAAATATAGCCTTGATGCCTAGCTTCTTATAGATCGCTTCCAGGTTCTGCGCACCCATTCCTTCCGGGGTAGCATCCACAACAACGTCAGCTTCGCCTAGCATGTCCATCGTCGTGCCAGCGACCTCCAAGCCTGCGGCATTAAAAGCGGTTATCTTGTCCTCTTCAGATGCATAGAGGGTGTACCCCTTCTGATCTGCGACAAAGGCTTCAAAATTTGGCCGCGTTTTTGCCACTCCGACTAGCTTCATGTCATCCTGCTTCGCTACTGCGTCTGCAACCCGCTTACCGATGTTTCCATAACCATTTATTGCAACTTTTACGGCCATGTGCACTCCTCATTCCAGTTTGCTTCGCTCAGACCGGATCAGTGCCGATCTTAACGTGTGGCATTAACTCCAGAAGTAATAAGTTTTGGGATTCATTTTAACGCTGCTGCTGCTATGCGCTAGCATACGCTGTCCCCGAACTTTTCATTTAATCAAATTGCGCGAGATTTGTCTGCGACAATTGTTTTTTCAAAAAAAGAGTGTTGGCGGGAACTTTGACACGGGCCCGGACGCTTCGCAGGGCATCAGCGATACTTTCAAATGTCATAGGTCGGAGGAAGAAAGCCTGCTTAACGAGCTCTCGAATAACCCAGCTTCCTAGAGGAATATCATAAGTGGGTTTGACTTCACGCATCACATATATCGCCGCCTGCCTCCTTCGCTGATCAAGAAACTCGAGCGCAGAGAATCGGGCTGCGTAATAGCCCCCATCCATATATCCGGGCTTGTTTATCGTATCTTCATACAAGTCGCCAATCTCGACCTTTCCGGCCTCCGAAAGCCACATTTCCGTCCATCCGAAAGCATACACGCGAGGAATTAGCAGGATCTCGAAGTGGTTTCCAAAAGCTTCTGAAATAAAGAGCTGAATCTCCGCGTACTCTGGGTAACTGCGCACCCGTTTCAACAAACTGTTGCCCAGAATGGAATCGGTTGCCGTGATAGACCAACGTGTTGGGACGATCAAACGTTTTTTCCCCAACGTGCCGACCGACAGAAGCCGACTTATTTGATAGGGAGATATAGAGTCCTCGTACAAAATGGTTGCCGCCTCTGCGGCCTTAATGTCCCGATCATCGGCAAGCATATCCACTTTCCTTGGGACGTGCAGATTCTCAACTATCTCTATGTCGGTCACGGTGCCCGACGGGCCCATAGGCGTGAGTATGCTGTCAAAACGAAGCGTGCGCTTCGGCGGCTTCAAAAACTTTACCTCTACGTCGACCGGAAGCGCGGCCATTGCAAGCTCCTGGGTCTCCTTGAGCAGTCGATCAGGATCTTGCGCATCTCGTACGTTCAACTTGAAATTGGATCGGACCAGATTAGACCTCAGCCCGATTATTTGCTCTCTGCTGAAGTGAAGCCACTTGTCCGGCGTATCCGCAAGTGCCTCCCCTACTACAGGGGAAACCAACGGTCCCGCAAGAACTTCAGGATAACCAAATCTTCCGACAAACGTGGAGGGCGGCGTGGCACCAAATAGGTCCTTCTCTAATCTACCCAGCTTAAAGGAGTTCAGCAGGAGCTCTTTTCGAGTTAGGTTTCCTGACGGATTCCTCACAACAGCATGTCTGTCACTGAAGGCTTATATACAAGGGGTTGCGAAGGCGCTATATCAGACGAAATGACGCCCGCATAAAGCGACTATGGTCTCTGAAGAACATCCCCGTTACGCATCACTGGTGTTACGCAATAAACTAGTGGATGGTTATGAACGAGGCATCGCGAGTACTCACGGCCTTATTGCACACGGAAGGGGCGAAGCGTTTGATTATCTGCTGGGGGAGCAAACGAGCGACAGTGCGCGCAACGCCACCAAAGTTGCGTGTGCCCATTTGCTCACCGCAAACTACCCCGTTCTCTCAGTTAATGGGAACACCGCCACACTTGTGCCAGGCGAAATCGCCGAGTTGCACGCAATAACAGGCATCCCCGTAGAGATTAATCTGTTTCATCCATCAGCACAGCGGACAAAAAGAATTGCAGATCACTTGCGCGCGTGCGGCGTAGCAAACGTTTTGACCGGGTTCGATTTCATCAAACTCGCGCACATAGCAAGTGACAGGGCAAACGTCCACAAGAACGGGATATTCCAAGCCGACGTGGTATTCGTTCCGCTAGAAGACGGCGATAGAGCTCAAGCTCTAACTAAACTCGGAAAAACCGTTTTGACTGTCGATCTAAATCCGCTTTCTCGAACTGCAATAGCGAGCACCGTCACAATCGTCGACGAAGTGACACGAGCGCTGAAGAATCTCGTCAGTTTTGCGAAGCACTTTAAAAATGAAAACCACAAAGACGAGCTGGACTTGCTTAAAGCAACGTTTGATAACGTAGAGAACTTGAAGGCGTCGTACGCTCTAATGCAAAAGCGGCTGAGGTCTCTCGCGCAATGAGCGTGGGACTCAGTCGCCGTTCACAACGTCCACGTCGTACTCAAGATTGCTTGGGACCTTGACGGTGAAAAGGTAGAGTTTGTAATCGTGCCTCCTCGCGATCGCCGCGGCCTCTTTTGAGACCTCAGATCGTTGAGTTTCGACTTTGGCCAAAGCGAGCTTGTTGTCCGCGCGGACTACAAAGTTGTAGAGGGTTGTGTCGTTCAAGCCATTCAAAAAATCTACGAGCTTTTTCAGTTCCTTCCACGTTTTTGCGATGTAAGCATCTCTCTCGACAGAGTTGGAGACGTACCAGTCACGACTCATGTGAGGATACGCCTTGTACTGCTCGTCCACATCGTTGTACGCCTTAAAAATTCTCCGCGGGTCTCTCAAACTGATATACTTGAGGCCGCCTTTTTTGAAATAGCGACTCACTACTATTTCGCCTATCGCATTAAGATCGTCTTGTTCAAGTCGCATAGGAAAACTCCTTTAAACCACCGCTCTCTAATAGCATTTGCTGTATGATATTCCTTTTCCATTCTATTATAAACATAGAACAGGCAGAAATAAATATTATGATTTCTCGATGAATGATCCATGGCTCTTCCTGAAAAGATCAAATGTACAGTGACGAATTGGAACTATATCTATGACTTGTGTCGCGATTTGTCATCGAGTGTCGTGGAGTCAGGATATGAGCCAGATGTTATCGTAGCGCTCGCGCGCGGGGGCTGGTTTGCTGGCCGCATGGTCTGTGATTTTCTCGGCATTTCGGATTTAATCAGCCTGAAGGTTGAACATTACATAGGGACTGCTCGCTTGGCAGACGAGTGTAGAGTTCGATACCCGATCGCAGCAGAGATGGTTAAGGACAAACGGGTGCTTATCGTAGACGACATTGCAGACACGGGAAAAAGCCTTCAACACGCTTCAGACTACGTGAAAGAGTTCAAACCGACTGACTGCAGGACGGGGGTACTACAGCTGCTCTTCACTTCAGAAACTACGCCTGACTACTTTGCTGAGTTTCTCGAAGATTGGATGTGGGTGGTGTATCCGTGGAATTTTATCGAAGATATGATTGACTTGATAACGAAGCTTATGGCCAAGGAGAAGAAAGAGGTGTGGAACGAAAAGTCAATCAAAGCGGGGCTGAACCATTGGTTCTCGATCGATCCCATCCATTTGGACATAGCTCAGCCCGGACGCCTGCCGGAGATCTTGAGAGAGATGCAGAGGAGAGGGGTTCTAGCACTTGGTGAAGGCGGCTGGAAGCTAAAATGAACGCTGAAATTGCTTTTGTAGGCGGCACCGGTTTTTACAACCCTGACCTCCTCGAAGACGCGACGACGCTGGCAATCAGTACCCCATTTGGTCCTCCATCAAGCGACATAACCGTCGGACTGGTGGAAGGAAGAGCTTGCGCTTTTTTGGCCAGACACGGAGCAGGACACCGTTTTTCGCCGAGTCGCATAGATTATCGCGCGAACATCTACGCCCTGAAAAGCTTAGGCATCACCACTGTAATCGCAATTTCCGCGGTAGGCAGCCTCAAAGAGAAGATACGGCCACTTGAAATGGTCATCCCCGACCAACTTTTTGACAGGACCAAGCTGCGACCGAATACATTTTTTGAGGATATTTGCGTGCACATAAGCTTCGCCGACCCATTTTGTGACGACTTGTCACGCGAGTTGTATCGCGCGGCGCAACGCGTCGGATGCAGCGTCACAAAAGGTGGTACGTACATCTGCATTGAGGGCCCGCAATTTTCGACACGCGCAGAATCGCACGCATATCGGCATATGGGGTTTGACATCATAGGCATGACGGCAATGCCGGAGGCAAAACTCGCGAGAGAGGCAGAGATGTGCTTCAGCATGTTGGCCACTGTTACTGATTACGACGTCTGGCGCGAGGAAGAGGTGACTATCGAAACGGTCATAAACAACGTCAAGAGAAATGCCGCCAGCACGCAAAAAATTATCCAGGAAGTGGTGCCCCACCTCCCAATAACAAACAGCGCGTGCCAGTGCAGAAACGCACTGAAGGACGCTATAGTGACGAGCACAGAGGCCATTTCAGACGAGGTGTTCGAAAAGCTCCGTCCGATTGTGGGAAAGTACCTCAAGTGACGTCATCGTCTGAGACGGAGTTCTATTCTGCTCAGTACGCCTCTCAGCGTTCTCACCTCTGAAGTGCTCAGTTCTGATCTGCCCCAGATGCGCTTAAGGTTGAGAAGCACACGACGCCGTTTGTGCGCCGGAAAATCGATTTCTTCGAGAACATCGCTTGTATGCTGAAGCAATCTGTCCAGGTCAGCGTGGCTTGCGACCGTTCGTCTTGCGGCGGGAGTCGATGCGCTAGCTATACTGTACAATATGACTGCAGCGGCGTGCGACATGTTCATTACTGGATATTTCGTGCTTGTTTCGACGTTGACGACAACGTCGCATTCTTGTAATACTTCGTTCGAAAGTCCTTGATCTTCAGGGCCAAACAATATTGAGGCGATGCCGCGCATTTCGGAGAGCTTAACGCCGAGCCTCGCAAGCTGGTACGGCGCCCTGAGATTGGCTTTTGACCCGGCAATTCCAGTCGTTCCTATCACCAAATTGGAAGCAACCAGAACATCTTCAAGCGTCTTACGCCGCGCTCCGTCGAGAACATCCTGTGCATGCGACGCCATCGCTCGTGCGAAAGCCCCCAGCTCGCACGGGTTGATCAGTGTCAGCTCCGAATAACCAAAGTTTTTCATAACGCGAGCCACAGCGCCCACGTTGCCTTCGTAAACAGAATTCACCAGTACGACTTCGATATCCATTTGCAAAATTTGAGTCGACCTTGCATACCGAATGAGGTTTCAGTGTTGTATCCGATTGGTTCGCGTGGCCGACGATGTCCGGCTGTGTTTCTGGGACGTTTTTGCGTAAGCGATCCGTAGGCGTTATCTCTAGCAACTAGTCGTATTCTCGCCACGTCTTGCCGCACTTCGTACATCGAAAGAACCGTACTTCGCTCTCATCGGCGGAACGCAATTGTCTAAGCCACCAATAGGCTTTGTCGTTGCCGCATTCAGAGCAATGCGCCTTGATCGTGGGCTTGCCGTTTTCTGACTCGCCTTCGATCACCAACATGGTTCGTATGTTGCGAGAGATTTCATGAAGGTGCTTCTTCTTATCTAATTGACCTTTTTTTTTGGTGAAACCACACGTCCGGCACTTCATGAAGCCTTCTTCAGGAACCATGATACTCTTGCACTTTGGACAGAATTCCATTTCGATCACAGATACCGATTACGCATCGCTTCTTGCGAATGACTTCTTTATCTCTTGTACGATAAATATATAGGCCGTTACTGCCACGCTGGGGCGGACAACACTCATAACGCGGACAAAACTCCGACCGCAGACCAAAAGACAACGTCAAAAAGCGGAGTCAAAATGGTTATATGCCAGTTTTATTATAAGGCGTTGTGTACTGATGTAGTCATACGGCGCGTTGGTGGACTTAATGCAAACTTTGTTGTGGATTGCGCTCATTCTTTTCATAATAGCAATCGCTGCGCCGCGTAAAGTCACATATCAGCTCGGGGCTGCCGGCTGGGTTTTTTTCGCGCTGAACTGGGCATACCAGCCCGTCTATTATCTCGCAATTAGCGACTATTTCAACGTATTAGTATGTCTTCTAGTCGCCGTTTTTTGCGGCTACGTCGGTTATATGATGTGGACGAAAGCTGACGACGTAACATTGCTAATAACCAAAGCCGCAGCAGTAGGGGGCGTTTTTTACTTCTCCTTCGCACAGTTTTCGTCTCTCAGCCACGTTTTGATAGGCGCAGTGGCATCGCAGACTGCCTTATTACTAAACTCGTTCGGCGTGCCGGCATTACAGGCCAATTGGAACGTGTTGACGCTTAACGGCGTCCCGGTTCAATTCATTCTCGCCTGCACTGGCATTGAAAGCATCGCACTGTTCCTTGGAGTAATATCGTGCGTTGCTGCCCCTCCACGCAGAAAATTGGCAGCATTCATGGTCTCTATCCCCACAATCTACGTTCTAAACATCCTTCGTGATGCGTTTGTGCTAACAGCTACCGGTAACCAATGGTTTGGATTGCCGGCAGACAGTTTCTACGTGTCGCACGACGTCCTTTCAAAAATTGGATCCCTAGGTGCGTTGCTACTCATCTCGTACTTGGTATTCCTGATACTCCCAGAATTGCTTGATACGGTAGTCGGCGTATTTGATTTGCTAAAAGGAGGCGTGACGCGTGCTAGCTAAGGGGTCTGAATACTGGATTCTGGGGTCTTCCGCCTTAACGGCGTTCAGTGGATTCTTCACTCATTACGCGTTGCTTGGGATAGTCCTTACGCTGTCCCTTTTTCTCTTTTTCAGAGATCCTGAACGGTTATCGGAAAGCCATAACGCGACCGACGTAGTCAGTCCAGCAGATGGCAGGGTGCTCAAGATACAAGAAAACCAGCTCAGCATTTTTATGAACATCCATAACGTACACGTCAATAGATCTCCTGTCGATGGTGAAGTCATCGACATACGTTACCACAAAGGAGGCAGGCTCCCCGCTTTTCATAAGGAATCGGACAAAAATGAGCGGAACAGCATTACTATACGAACTCGGCTCGGGAATGTTGTCGTCACCCAAATCTCAGGCACGGTTATCAGACGGATCGTATGCTACGTCAAGCAAAATGAGATTCTCGGGAGAGGCCAGAGAATTGGCATGATTCGATTTGGCTCACGGGTCGACGTTGCACTCCCTAGCGGTTATTCATTTGTCGTATCGCGAGGGCAAAGAGTCAAAGCGGGAAAGACAACAATCGCTAAGTTGCTTACATAGGGGCAGGTGTTATGAGATTACCTTTTGATTTGGAAATTAGAGAGCAGGATGTGGCCACAATAGTGAACTTGTTGTTTGGCACGCTAGCCATCCTCTTTCTCACGGCGGCAAACGACATTGCTATTGCCGCAGTGTTTGTTCTTGTGTGCGTCCTCGCAGACGGAGCTGATGGTTATCTAGCCCGAACACGAGGACAAGGAAGCCTCGGGTTTCAGCTCGACTCACTGGCAGATTTTGTTTCTTTCGGGGTGGCGCCGTCATTCCTGGTGTATTACGCGGTCAGAGCCGCCGTAGGCTTTCGCTTTCTCTTCTTTTTGATCTTCGTCGTGTCGTTCTTATACTTAGTCGGTGGGATGTTGCGGCTTGCGCGGTACAACGTCGCCCCTCAGGAAGCCGCCTTTTCCGGGCTGCCCGTCACTGCGGCTGGCATGATAGTCGCGCTATATATTCTTGCTGGACTTCCAGCCGTCGGCTTGTTAGCCGTCGCTCTCGTCCTCGCAGGACTGATGGTGAGCGATATCAAGTACCCGAAAGTCAGAAACACAATTACCCTCGCTGTCGTGGGCGCATTGCTCCTGCTCATCCTCCTTCTTTACACGATCGGAACGAGTTATTGGATTATCTCCGCCATTCTCCTGCTACTCTCTATTGTGTATGTTCTGAACCCACTGTACCGGGGGCATGTCAGATAAACGAGAGAGACCAAGCGCTTTTTGAAGCAGGCATAAAACTTGGTGCATTATATCACCAATACGTCGGCGCACCACTCGATTTGGACACAATTGCGACCCTTGAAAAAGCAATCGAAGAAAGTATACGGGTGCAGCCCTACGTCGAGAGTATTATCGTCAGCATCGACAGAGACCGCGTGGCGTCGAAAATCAACAAATTTGGCTATGCAGAACTCGAAGGCAAGATGCTCGACGTCCAGCTTGTTGTCACCTATGGGACGGCGAAAGTGCTCGTGAAGATGCAATACGACGAAGACGCTGACTATCCGCTGATGTTCATCGAGAGGTAGTGCCAACAGGTCCTCCTGCGGTTTAGCGCTGAAGCAAAGCCGCCAATTCGCTGAATTACCGGAAAGCTTATTTTAAGCTTTAATTAAGTGCGTAACAGCTTCGCTTACATTTAAGTGGAATGATTTGTATAGTTTAGTTTGCATGAGTGCTGATTTTAAGGACCGGTGGGCCACATTTTTCGCCCGATACTATGAAAAGCAGATACTCAAACTCGCGAGCGAGTACCCAGAGGTAAACTGCATCGATGTGGACTATCAGGCCCTGCAAAACTTCGACATTGCTCTGGCAGATGCATTAATTGATGGCCCAATTTCTGTCCTAAGGTCAGCACACGATGCGCTCCTTGAATATGATCTGCCTATCGAATGCAAACTGGATGTGGAAGTCCGTGTCGTCAACGTTTCTGATAAGACAAAGATTAGAGACCTGAGAAGTGACCACGTCGGCAAGCTTGTATCAATCGAAGGGCTTGTGCGCAAAGCCACTGAGGTTCGTCCGAAGCTCACTGAAGCGGGCTTTGAATGTTTGAGCTGCGGCAACATTACAAGCGTCGAACAAGATGACGCCAAGCTCAAAGAGCCAGCTGAGTGCTCTCACCGGGTCTGCAGGAAGAAAGGTCCTTTCAAGTTGAATTTCGCACATTCCAAGTTCGTCGATGCGCAAAAAATTCGGCTACAAGAGTCCCCTGAAGGCTTGAAAGGCGGAGAACAACCCCAGACGCTCGATGCTAACGTAGAAGCCGCGCTGGCCGGAATTGTATTTCCCGGCGATCGAGTTGTAATGACTGGCTTGCTGCGAGTTGCACAACGGCAGTATCAAAACGTGAAAAGCACGACCTTTGATTTGTTTCTGGAGGCAAATTCGATCGAAATTGAAGATAAAGAGTTTCAGGACATCGAAATATCTGGCGAGGATGAGAGCAAAATAGTCGAACTTGCAAAGACCGCAGGAATTAACCGCGCAATCGTGCGATCAATAGCTCCATCAATTTTCGGCTATGAGAGCGTCAAGGAGGCAATAGCGCTCCAACTTTTTTCGGGCGTGCCGAAGAAGCTTCCTGACGGCTCACATGTACGAGGAGATATTCACATTCTCCTTGTGGGCGATCCTGGCATAGGCAAGTCACAACTACTGCGGTACGTCGTCCAGCTCGCGCCTAGGGGTATATACGCCAGTGGCAAGAGTTCGACATCGGCGGGGTTAACGGCAACTGCAATAAAAGATGAATTTGGCGACGGCAGATGGACTTTAGAGGCGGGCGCACTTGTGCTCGCAGATCAAGGAATAGCGGCCGTTGATGAAATGGACAAGATGCGGTCTGAGGATAGATCTTCTCTCCACGAAGCGATGGAGCAACAAACCGTCAGCGTGGCAAAAGCGGGAATTATGGCAAACCTTAAGAGCCGTTGTGCCCTGCTGGGAGCCGCGAACCCCCGATACGGGCGATTCGACCCGTATGAATCAATCGCAGAGCAAATCAATATGCAGCCCACCCTTCTTTCTCGCTTTGACCTGATCTTCGTTCTGACCGATGTCCCAAACGAGAGCACTGATACCGGCATCGCAAAGCACATACTCCAGTCACATTTTGCAGGAGAGCTTGCCTCCTCAGGAATGCCCAATCAGGAGGTAGAGGCCGCAATGAGCATCATAAGTCCTGAAATTGAAGCAGAGCTGCTGCGGAAGTTCATCGGATACGCAAAAAGGGTCAATCCAATCCTCACCGAAGAGGCCAAACAGCAATTCATAGACTACTACGTAGGTTTAAGGAGAGAAGGCGGCGAGGGTTCACCGATCCCTATAACCGCTCGCCAGCTCGAAGCTCTCGTGCGGCTAGCCGAAGCGAGCGCGCGCATGAGGCTAAGCAGGTGGGTGACGCTCGAGGACGCGAAACGCGTCATTCAAATCGTCGAAGCGTGTCTAAAAGAGGTCGGCGTGGACCCTGAAACCGGAAAGCGAGATTTCGACGTAATAGCAGTCGGAAAAAGCAAAAGTCAGCAGGAACGCATCAAAAGCATTAGGGATATCATCAGGGAACTCGAGCGAGAGGCAGGATCCGCCCACATTGACACAATTGTAGAGAGAGCATCGAAACTAGGATTTGAAAAAGACAAAGTCGAAGCCGAAATTGCCCGACTGGTGCAGGAAGCGGCAATATTTGAGCCAGTTAGGTACAGCCGCAACTATAGACTTACACAGCAATAGAATGCTTGAAAACGATACTGTCGCTACTCTTACGACTATGTACTTGAAGTCATACAGTGTTAACAAAGAGATCCTCGTCGCTGTATGTGATTCAGAACTAATAGGGCGCACATTTCGTGAAGGAGAGCTTCACCTCTCTGTTAACGAAGACTTTTTCAAGGGTCGTCCTGCGGATGAACACGAGGTCAAAAAGGCACTCGAAGAAGCCACGATCGCGAATCTCGTCGGCGAACAATCTGTTGCGTGCGGCATCGACAGCGGCGTCGTGGATGAGCACTGCGTGATCACAATTGATGGTATTCCGCACGCCCAAATGGTTCTTTTCTGAATCAGAGGAGATCGTTTGACTTTGAAAAGCATTTGTCCCAGCTGTGGTGAACCCTCGGACGGTATATGCGAGCGGTGTCTCGCACAAGACCGTAATATCGCGGCAGTTCCTGGAGTCCTCACCATAAAAATATGTCCGATGTGCTCCGATCACTTTTTCAGAGGACACTGGCGGGATGAGGACCTCGATCATGCAATAACCCGTGTGGTCGAAGAGGCTCTGACGATCGACGCAGACGAAGCCACAGTCAAGGTTATCTTGAATGAAGTTACGCCGACGATGGTACGTGCGCGCGTCGAAGTCGACGTTCCCCATCTCGGGGAGACGCAACACAAGAGTTATGATGTAGATGTTCGCGTAGACCGAGCGACATGCGACAGATGCTGTAGAGTCTCAGGCGGTTACTACGAAAGCAAAGTTCAAATACGCGCAGACCGCAGGATGCCGGACGAGTCCGAGTTACACCGCGCCGTCGAAATCGTGACAAGAACCATTGAAAGCGCACAGAAGGCGGATAGGCTAGCGTTTATTGCTAAGACCATCCAGCTAAGAGAAGGCCTTGACCTGTACGTCGGCACAGTCAAAGCTGCAAAGCGAATTGTCCGCGCCTTGGTTCGGGAGATGGGGGGCAGCTTCAGCGATTCGGCCAAGCTTGTGGGACGACGCGACGGAAAGGACATTTACCGTGTAACCTTTGTCGTAAGACTACCTGAATTTCCGACTGGCGCGATCATTTCGGCTAAGCAGCACATTTATGAGATATGCTCGATAACAAGCGCGACAAACGCCGTCGACCTTGAAACAGGCCAAAGCGCTGCTCTAAAAGTGGAAGATTTGCGCAATGCCCAACTCTTGGGCGCTCGAAGTGACGCGAAACGAACTGTCTTAGTCTCGATCGATGCCGATGAGGCCCACCTGCTCGATCCGGAGACGTACGTCACTCTGGCTATTAAAAGGCCTGCGTATGTTTGTAAAGACGACGAAGGTAGAGAGATACAGGTCGTGAAGACGCGAGAAGGAGTATTCATCCTTCCATGAGGGGGCATCGGCTGCTGGAACCATTGCTGCCGGCGCCACTCGCAGAGGACGTAAAACAGCTGCTTCCCCGCCGGTGGCAGATCCTTGGCGACTTGGTGCTGGTGAATATCCCGGCGAAAATTGAGCACCTTAAACACGACATAGGCGAGGCGTTGCTGGACTTGTACCCGCGCTGCAAGAGCGCATTATGGGACAAAGGAGTACGCGGTAACCTACGTACACCTAACATTGAAGTCATAGCGGGCTCGGAAACGAGCACCATCCACAAGGAAAACTATTGCAAATTCGCACTCGACGCAAGCCGAGTCATGTTCTCTGCAGGCAACTTTGCGGAGCGAGTCCGAATGAGCAAAGTCGGCGGCAACGAAAAAGTCCTTGACATGTTCGGTGGCATAGGCCAGCTTTGTATACCAATGGCAGTGCACGCGCACCCTCAGTCAATATGCGCGATTGAACTCAATTCAATTGCATATGATTACCTGAAGAAGAATATCACGCTTAACAACGTGGACGGCATAGTCCGACCTATCTTGGGCAACTGTGCTGACGTCACGCCGAAGGAGCAATTTGACCGCGTCCTGATGGGACACTTTGATGCGTGCGACTATCTTTGCAAAGCGCTTCAAGCTCTTGTTCCCGGGGGCGTCGTACACTACCACGAACTCGTCCCGTTAGAATTGATAGGCGAGCGCCCTCGTGCTCACGTGGCGCAGGCTGCCCGAGCACTCGCTCGATCACCCAAGTTGCTCAGCGTGCGCAAAGTGAAGGACTACGCCCCGGGAGTTGCACACGTAGTGGTGGATGCTACGATAAATTGAGCTCGCGTTTGACGCTCGTGACGGCATCAACCATCACTTTAAGCTTCTGAAATGCTACTTCCCTTTTCTGAAGGCGTAGCCCACAATCGGGATTGATCCACAGGTCTTCACCAAAGACGTCGATGCCGCGCTCGATTCGCTTCTTTACCGTTTCTACCGATTCGACCTCTTGGCGATCAGTGTCGACCACGCCAAGCGCGACTTTTTTTCCGTGACCTTCAAACGCATCTCCGGTCAATTTATCCAGCAAAACAGGGAATTTCGCTGCTTCGACGCCGATAATTTGCACGTTTTCCAGCTTCAGTAGCTGCTCATAATCCTTGAAGGATGCGACGTGGGGATGAAGCTTCACAGGAATCTTTATACCTTCGACCGCTGCGTCAACAAATCTCAGTACTTTCTCGACCTCCACATTAAAAAAAACGGGTTCATCGATCTGCAAAGCATCTGCTCCAGCACGAACGAGCTGCTCTGCTTCAAAGCGGAGCGCTTTTGCCAAGTCATCAAGCAAGCGCGGATCGAGACTCGACCTGTACGGCGCTCCAGCACTCAAAGACGAGGATGCGGCGAGCGTAGCAGGACCGGTCACGATCCCTTTGATTTTAGCGTCCGTTCCTGCACACTGTCGTGCCAGCATGAAGTCGTTTACGGTAACAGGTCTCAGTGGTCGAGTAATTTTTCCCTTTATGTACGAGCGACCCCTGTCACTTTTCATGCCCGGAATCCCCGCTGCAAATAAGCTGACCATATCCGCCCTGACCTGGCCATCAGAGACCAGATCAATGCCGGCTCTGAGTTGATCGGCGACTGCAGCCTCAATCGACGTGACGAAAGGATCCTTTCCCGCCATAAGATCGTGAAGGCTCATTTTTGCCTTCAGCGCTTCTCCGATATCGTGCGTTGGGTAGCTCCCGACTGTATTGGTGCATAGTCCCATTCAGGCCATCCTCCGTTGCGCGCGACCTCGGTTCGCAGCTTTAAATAAGTTACGTGTGGGGACTGCTCCCGCTTCATTTGCACAGCTAGCGCAACCTTTCGACGCTGGCTGACAGACGGCTTGTCTCATGACATTGATTGTTAAGGAGCTTTTGTATCGCGTTTTCAAGGTCATGAAGGTGCCGTGCGTAGAAAAGGTGCGTGGAGCACCTGCAATCTGACGAGCCAAAACCCGTGATACCGGTCAGCACCGGGTTTAGCGCTAAATTGCGCGCCATTTCACATTCGATTCGGTCGCCGGTTACGATCTTACTTATCCCGATTATCTCTGCAACGGCTGAGAGATGATCGATGTGCCACTTGCGCGTCTTGTTGCGCCCTGTAGACACATCCAAGTGGCGAGCAACGCGTTTGAACCCGCCCGGCCCCATCGCCGACCCTACGTAAGCGTAGAAACCTGGCGCAAATTGGATCGTCCGGAGCTGCCCCACCGTCACACGCTTGGCACGGACCAACGAAAGAACTAGGACGTAAACACCGCTGGCCACTTTATTCCGGGCCTGCCGCTGCTTTGGCGAGCTTGAGAGACTGTTTAATCTGTTCATTTACGTTGTTTGCAGTTACTTCCCCGTGGCCAGGATATAGCACGCTGACGTCCAGCGTTTCTAACCGCGAGATCGAGCGTATCAGGTCACGCGAGCTTCCGCCAGGCAGATCAGTACGACCAACGCTACCGTACGGAAAAACTGTGTCTCCGGAAAAAAGGCTTTTCGACTCGGCTTCGTAAAGGCAGATGCTTCCAGGAGTGTGTCCCGGAGTGTGGATCACGCGCAGCGTCGAATCACCAAGATCAATTTTATCGCCGTCTGTAAGCACAGTGTCGACGCGAAACTTAGGCGCGTGTGCGCCAAAAAAGTGTGCCGCGGAAGCGCTCGTCCCGATTGATTTCGCGTCGGCCTCGTGCATCATTACGACTGTCTTGGCACCAAGTTTCAACTGATCTAAGGCCGCCGTGTGATCGTAGTGCAAGTGAGTCAAAATGATGCAACACGCTTCATCCAGCGGCAGCTGTTTGGCTGTCATTACGGACCCTAGATCAACGACAGCGTTTTGTCTTGCACTTAACCAGAAGGTGTTGCTCTCATAAGGCCGCGAAAAGGTATCCACACGCACTTCGATACATTGCGGCGCGCAGTGAGATAAAGCTTAGGCCCGATCTGCACGAGGGAGCACTGCTCACATTTTTAAGCAACAAAAGCGTAATCACTGTACGAGGTGTGAGCGGACCTGCGATCAAACTAGCACCATGACACTACTAACAGAAGCCAAAAAAGGGTTAAACGACGACATAAAAAACGCTGCCAGATCAGAGGGCATATCAAGCGATAAACTCAGGCGCCTTATCGCTAGTGGACGCAGCGTAATAACTAAGAACGCCACTCACGATATCGCGGCGATCGGCATAGGCGAAGCGCTGCGCACAAAAGTGAACGCCAATATTGGTACATCGATGGACCACATCGACAAAAGCGAAGAGCTCGCAAAGGCACGAATAGCGCTGAGCTACGGTGCAGATACTGTTATGGATCTGTCGACAGGCGGGGACCTAGATAGTATTCGGCGGCAAATTTTGCGAGAGATCAAAGCTCCGATTGGCACGGTGCCAATATATCAGGCAGCAATGCGGCGAGACGCTGTTGTATCAATGACGACAGATGACATGTTCGACACGGTTCGCAAGCACGCCCAAGACGGCATTGATTTCATGACCATCCACGCGGGGGTCAATTTGAAATCCCTCGAAGTATTGAAGAAGAGCAAGAGAATTATGGGGGTCGTCAGCAGAGGCGGCGCTTTCACCATTGCGTGGATGGTTCACAACGGCGAAGACAACCCCTTCTACGTCGAGTATGATTATCTCCTTGAGCTCGCACGTGAGTATGACTTTGTGATCAGCCTTGGTGACGGCATGAGGTCGGGATGCTTGCACGACGCAAGCGACCGTCCTAAATTCATGGAATATATACAGCTCGGAGAGCTCACACAGCGGGCGCGCGAAAGCGGTGTCCAGACCTTGGTTGAAGGACCGGGTCACGTGCCACTTAACGAAATCGAGGCCAACGTCAAAGCGATGAAATCGTTGACAGACGGCGCCCCACTCTACCTGCTAGGACCACTCGTCACGGACATAGCGCCGGGATATGACCACATAACAGGAGCAATCGGAGGCTCTCTTGCTGGAATGTTTGGAGCCGATTTCTTGTGTATGACAACACCGTCAGAACACCTCGGGTTGCCGACACCAGACGACATCAAGCAAGGTGCGATCGTCACAAAGATAGCCGCTCACGTTGCCGACCTGGCGAGGGGAATGCCCCGCGCGCACAAGCTGGACGAAGAGATGGCCAAATCACGGGCCAGCCTGGACTGGGAAAAACAATTCCGCCTTTCAGTCGATCCAGATCTAGCTAGAGCGAAATTTAGCTGCCACAACCGACAGACCGATGCTTGCTCCATGTGCGGAGAATTTTGTGCGATAAAAATAGCAAAAGCGGCGCTAAGCAACTCAAAGAGCTAGTTCGGTGTCGTTGCGAAGTGCAGCTTATTCTTTCGCGCTACTATTTGCATGCAGAATTCTCAGGGCGAATAACGCAGCGTTTTTCCCGCCATCTATTCCGACGGACGCCACTGGAACTCCCGCAGGCATTTGCACTATAGAGAGCAGCGCGTCCAGACCGCTGAGCTTAGTGCTTACAGGGACGCCGATCACTGGGGCGGTCGTCTTTGACGCGATAATGCCTGGAAGAGCTGCAGAGAGGCCTGCGATAGCTATATAAACCTTAACATGAGCTTTTCTAAGATATTCATCGAGGCGCGTTGGCTCTCGATGCGCGGAGATAACCTCCAGATCATACGCAACGCCCGCGTCCTCGAGTATCTCTATCGCTTTTTCGGCGACGTACATATCAGAGGTGGAGCCCACCAGTATTGCCACATCGGGGTTATTCATCGCGGTGTAGTTGTCCCAGGACTGTAAAACTCTTTCTGAATGAGGTAGAGCGTTACGCGAAAGGCGCGCGTTTCTTATGGTGAGCGTATGTGCAACACACTGCAGCGTTTAATTCTCGCGTGATGTAAGAGGAGAGACGAAATGGACCACAATCTCGCCATAGCTCTTGCTGTCTTCGTAATGAGCTATGCCTTATTCTTCTGTGCGAATAAATCGGCCGTCTGACGCTTAGCGCCGATCTACTCAAGATTCCAAAGGAGCTGGGAGAGTTTGTCATTGTCCACGAGCTAGTGCATCTCCTCATTCCAAATCACGGCAAGGTGTTCAAGAGTTTCATGCTTGCCTATTTGCCAGATTGGGAAGCGAAAGAGAGACTGTTGCAGGCGTATCGATAGCCTCTAACGTTGACCGCATAAGGTAAAACAAGCCACTTTGCACGAAAACTACAGCGACAAAGAAAATCCGAAACGTTTTTCATAGCGTTCTACTTAGCTTAGCTCGTATGACCTCTTTGATTTTTTATGGAGGGGTCAACGAAATCGGAGGCAACAAAATCCTCCTCGAAGATCAAGGAACAAGATTGTTTCTCGACTTCGGCATGAGCTTCAGCTTAGCCAGCCAATAGTTTGACGAATTCATGCAGCCGCGAAAGTGCAACGGCATACTGGATCTCCTCGAGTTTGGTTTGCTTCCTGATTTAAATGGGCTATATCGCTGCGATTATCTGTCTCACTGCAATTTGTCACCTGATCCAGAGCCGAGCTTCGACGGCGTCCTTCTGAGTCACGCTCATATGGATCACTGCTCCTACATTCACTACCTCAGAGAGGATATTCCGCTGTACTGCACGCAGGGTGCCAAAGATATAATGCAAGCTCTTGATGAGACTGGTTCAACCGGGACGTGCGAGCTAATCTCACTGAAGGAATCGTTTAAGACCTACGTCAATAGCAAAGGCGGAGAATCCAAGCTGTACGGCGATAAGGCGAAGAAGCCGCGGTCTTATAATGTCGTCGAGGACAGGTTTACCGTCGGAGGGCTAGAAGCAGAGGCTCTGACTGTTAGCCATTCGCTGGAGGGCGCTACTGCCTACATCCTACACACAAGTGCTGGGGCCGTCGTCTATACGGGAGATTTCCGGTTCCACGGTTACAAAGGAGCTGAGACGAGACGGTTCGTCGAAAGAGCCGCTGAAGTTGAGCCGACTGCAATGATCTGCGAAGGGACGCGCGTTAACTCGACGCAAGCAGATAGCGAAGAGCGAGTCAAGGAAGTCGCGAAAGAGCGCGTTGACAAGACTAAGGGTCTGGCCGTCGTAAATTTCCCTGTGAGAGATACTGACCGCATGCCGAGTTTCTTTCAGGTCGCACAACAAACCGACCGAGCTCTAGTCGTCAATCTGAAGCAGGCTTACCTCCTCGAACTCTTCAGGGCGTCCGGCATTGCAACACCGAGAATTGATGATGATCAGCTCCGAGTTTACATCCCACGAAAAACATGGGGCGTATATAAGGATGACCGGTTCTCAGAAAAGATTCAGCGCGAGGATTATGATTACTGGGAGCGTGAGTACCTCGATCACGCCAATGCGGTGACAGCGAGAGATATCAGAGAGAATCAGGATGATTACATATTCCGCTGCGACTTCTTCGAGCTGAAAGAGCTGATCGACATAAAGCCCGAGGCAGGCAGTAGTTACATTCGGAGTGTGTGCGAGCCATTTGACATCGAGATGGAACTCGATTTAAAGAAGGCTGAGAACTGGCTGCAGCATTTTGGGCTGTATCCCTATACGCAAATCCACGCGTCAGGACACCTGAACTATGACGAGATTCGAGAAGTAGTCGAGACCGTACAGCCGAAAGTGCTGATTCCTGTGCATACTCAGCACCCTGAAGTGTTTCAAACCCTACACGACAACGTGATTTTTCCCAAGCTCGGGGTCGAAATCGGCCTGTCATAGGCATAAGAAATGCAAATAAAAACGCTCCACGTAAAGAACTTCCGGTCTATTGTCGATCAAGAGCTTTCGTTACTTAGATTGACAGCACTTATCGGCAGAAATAACGTTGGAAAATCGTCATTCCTGCAAGCTCTAAGAATGTTTTATGAGCCTCTAGCGTGCAAGAGCGAGCATTTCTATGACAGGAATACTTCTGACCCAATTCAGATTATCGTGACCTATGACGGGCTCAGTGACTTAGAATCGCAGCAGCTTGGAGAGTATGTTGTAGATGGTGAAGTCAAAGTAAAGAAAGAGTTTCAAACGCCCGATAATAAAGGAGAGTACTACGGCTGCTGCCTTAGAAATCCCGCCTTTGCAGCATTTCGAAACGCAAAAAAAGACCAAGAGCGAAGAGCAGCGTATGACGAGCTCAGGAGTGATTATCCAACCCTCGCTAGGTACGCGAATAAAGACAGCGCTTTAGAACAATTGAGCGCGTGGGAAGCACAAAATCCCGGACAATGCTCGCGCGTTTGGGATGACGGAATAGATCTCTCTTCTCCTGTCAAAGACGCTACTAAAATCAACCTGACGAAGTTTACAAGATTGATACTCGTGCCAGCTGTGCTTGATGCATCTACTGAAGTGACAAGCTCAAAAGGCACCTTAGCGGAGATTATCGCATTGGCGGCTGAGGCTGTTATGCCACAACCAGAACGAATAGCTGACTTGAAACGCGAAACTCAGACAAGATACAATGAGGTCTTAGCGTCTGCGTCACCCGAATTAAGCAAGATGGAAAGTGAGCTAAACACTGTTTTGAGCCGTTATGGGAGAAACTCGAAGATCAAGCTAGAATGGGATACACAAGATGTGATTAAAGTAAAAGATCCAAGACCGGAGGTTCAGATACTCGCAGATAAATATGCAACGTCAGTTGACCAAGCAGGGCACGGATCACAAAGAGCGTTAATAATGGCGTTGTTGCAATATCGTGTCCAAGCACAACTTAAGCAAGAACGCCAAAAATCAGCAGGCGAGCGTCAAAGCATTCTAATAGCCATCGAAGAACCTGAGCTGTATCAACATCCGCTGGCACTTCATTCTCTCGGTCAAACGTTCAAGCAATTAACTGCGGACAGCGGCTCCGGCGACCAATTACAGGTAATTTATACAACACATTCGCCGCTTTTGGTTGACCCTATAGACTTGGAAAACTTACGAATACTCCGCAAAATCCCAGCCGAACTGAATAAGCCGCCACAGACTGAAATTACGATGGTGGACATGACGCAAGTTATGGACCATCTGTTTCCGGAAGTCGAGCGAACAACAGAACGCAAATGCTCGCGACGTTACATACCATCATGACCACTGATGTAAAGGCCGGCTTCTTCGCGGATACAGTCGTTCTAGTTGAAGGAACGAAAGATAAAGCAGCAATCGCAGGGGTCGCGAGCACCATCGATGTTGACTTTCAGCAATGCGGTACAGCTGTCATCGCTTGCGACGGCAAAGATAATATGCCTAAAATTATTGCAATTTTCCAAGCTTTGCGCGTTCCAGTTTACGCAATATGGGATAATGACTGCGGCGAATCTAACGTGCCAAAGAACGTGAAGTTGAATGAAACTCTTCTAAAGTTGTGCCAAAAAGAGGGCGATTCGCCGAATCTTTGCCAAGAGAGAGTAGAAGGCACATTCGCGTGCTTCAACAACGAACTGCACGACACCTTATCTGCTGATCTTGGTGCAGATGTATATAAGACTTGTTTCAATAATGCACGCAAGAACTTTGGGCTCGGGCAAGAAAAAGGTAAAACCCATCCTCAAGTGATAAAGAAACTTTGCACCCTCGCTGAGCAACAAGATAAACGCGCAAGCACTCTCATCAGTATTATCGAAAGAATAACGGCTTTGCAAGATGAACTCGTTAAATCTTAATCATTTTTTATAACTGTCAGCGACTTTTGAGCTGCAAGCACGACACGATGCATAGTGATTTCATGTGCGAAGGTCAATTGCGAAGCTCGCGCGCATGTCTGGGGCAGCAGAGAAGCCGACCCAATACAAGTAAGTGCAATTATTCCTAGATGCGGACATCGCGCAGCAGATTTCGCATAAAATGCTCTGTGAAGCACTTTTCGATACGTTACTCTTACCTTTTTGTGGTGACAGTTGAACGGAGTACTTACTAAGCTTAAAGTGCCGAAATGACGCTTTTCATGCCAGATAGGAAACCGTTGTGGCGTTCTTCGTCGATGAAATGGCGTACCGCTAAGGTGACGCATCTCTCGAAGGCTGAGAAGTGCCAGACTTGAGATAAGAATGAAGGCGTGTAGCTGATAACGGGGTCCGCGATAGGTTGTTCTATATGGTCAAAGCTATACTTTCGAAAGTCTCTCTTTTTCTAGTCGAGCTCATCTAAGACCGCAGCGCAAAAAAAGAAACCTTCATAGGCGCTCGTGACCATTTCTACTGTCAAAACAATCTCGTCTTGTTAGGAAGGAGTGATGGATGAACGCAATTTTGCGTGCTTGTAGCCGCGTTGATTCTGTGTATTTCGGAAGTTTCTGCATCCCTGCCGCGCCACATATCCCAGCGACATGCAGCCGTTACGTACGAGACCAAGAAATGTTTGCCGATGCCTATCAGGGGGAGCTCTTTGATGAAACGTGACTGCTCGGGAAAGAGAACGCATGATCCTCAGTCACGCGCCGGAGCATTAAATGACTCGACGACGACTAGCCTATTTTTAAACGAACCGAGTGAGCTGAGATATGGTTGAGACCTCAAGCTTTCGAAAATCGAAAGGCGACCCACGCTGCGTAGCAATCAGTGCACGCGTGCCAAAGGATTATAACGGCAGGAGCTGCAAGAAGCTGGCTCCGCCTTATTGGATGGTAAAAAAATCCAAATCAGGTGAGATGACCGACGAGGAATTTGAACTCCAATTCAAAAACTACGTTCTTGAAAAACTGGACGCGCATAAAATTCTTGAGGAAATTGGAGAGAATGCGATTCTTTTATGTTGGGAGAAGCCCGGAGAGTTTTGGCGTATGTCCGGTATGTGGTGACAAGGTTTACGTGAAGCATTGCATGGAGTGCCACCGCCGCGAACATAACGCGTGCATTGAGTGCGGTAAATGCGTGCCAAAGGTACCGTACTATGACAAATGGGAGCGGCGCACTACTTGGTAGAAGCGCGGACTAGCAATCTTTATTGTTCAAACGCGTGCCGCCAGAAGGCGTACCGCAGGCGTAAGAAATGAATCATGAAAGAAGAACGACTTAAGCAAGGTTCCTTGCTCACATGCGGACCAGACAGTTAACGCTTGAGCTGTGGGTGCCCTAGCGATTTATAAGAAAATGAAAGCTAAATCTAAATCTAAAAAGAACATCAAGAAGCGACGCGAGGACGTGCCAGGCCGACCTATTAAAGGCAATAAATGGACTCGTTTCGCTGAGACTGAGACGAAAAGATGACTATGGAAATACAAGAAGAAATCGCCGCCGATATGAAGCACATACGCGCCTTCAGTTAGCCATCGAGGGCGGCAAATTCTAACGAGAGCGGCCTATCGGGCGAGCGTGCGTGATAGGTTACGGTGGTTGTTGCGGCCGGTTGTCTTTGCGAAGGCTCGTGCCTCAGCAATACCTTTCTTTCTATAGCGAAGACCGATATAGCAGTGCAAACAGGTCACTAGTGAGGATGTGATAAAAATGGGAGACTCAGAGAAACACGAAGTGAATCCACCTGACCAATGCAATGGCTGTGGTACTGGAAAGATAGCCGCTGTTAGGGCGAAGCGTGACCGCCATGAGTGTGAACCGTGCTCAACGGTGCAGATTAGCAATCCACGGTTTAATTACTGCCACGATCGGTGGTGCGAAAAAAAACCCCTATAAAGCGGCTTTCGTAAAAGCGGATATTGCTGGCTATTGGCGATCACGGAGTAAGTAAAGACAATCGCTAGTAAGTGTCGCTGATCTGCGCACTTTCTCTCTACTTTTGATGCAGGAGCACTGCACGGGCCCCAATTGCGGAAACTGGGGATCCAAAATGCCGCTAGAATCTTCATCCGTTGACTAGGAGCGCACATACTTAACACCCTTACTCTCAAGCTCGCGCAGATATAATCGGTGCCTTGCGCGCTCTGATTCAGGGATTATCATTCAGCGTAGAAGGCTTACGCTTTTAAGCTCCTTAACGATTCGATCGACCGCATTAGCCGCATCTTCGGGCTTTCGGCCGCCGGTTATAACCAGTTTGCCGGAACCAAACAAAAGAACCACTACTTTAGGATCTGACAACCGGTACACTAGGCCCGGAAACTGTTCCGGTTCGTACTCTATGTTCTCTAGCCCGAGACCGTTGGCAATCGCGTTCAAATTCAAAACTGAGTGAAGATCTGCTGACGCGACGATGTTTTGCACCTTAATCTCCGGCGTTCCCTTCACGTCGATTCCGATATTTCGTAGACTTTGAAATACGTTTTCCAGACCCTTGTACACGTCATCTA
>Ga0208034_1000645_pt1 | contig 26377 bp, 24 predicted proteins | sample June2015DPH_8_10_FD_184699 | JGI IMG/M metagenome (GOLD analysis project Ga0208034, IMG submission 184699) | Peatland microbial communities from SPRUCE experiment site at the Marcell Experimental Forest, Minnesota, USA - June2015DPH_8_100... | ecosystem: Environmental > Terrestrial > Soil >...
CGCGCTGTCGTACCCGCAACAAAGTGCTCCATCAGCCGTTGCTGTTGGCTCCAGAGCAGACGGCTCTTGTGCATCTGCGCCATCCTAGAAACCCTAGTTCTTCGCTCGTTATCTAGGACAGCCCCAATTTTTTAGCCGAAAAATCGCTGTTAACGCCTTTGGAATCAACAACACGGCTTCAAAATCGTCGACAAATTTCAAGCTATTTCCCGGCCAGCGCCAAACCGCTGCACCAAAAATGGTGCACCCAAACGACTGTACCGTGGAAACCTTCCGCCGGGCAGCGCCGCTCTTGCACTCGCGCTCGAAATCTCCTTGGGCGTTGCCTCTCGATCCCTCGAAACCTGTCAACGCTCGTGTCCCCGGTCCGCCCTTCTCACTCCGCTACAATAGTCAGAACCGCCCGACAGTGAAGAAGCCTTGTTCCTCGGGCGCCTCATACCATCATGCTGACCGAGAATCTCTCCGAAGCCCTCACTTTCGATGACGTGCTGCTCGTTCCTGCCTATAGCGATGTTGTGCCCATGCAGGTGAGCACGCAGACGCAACTGACGCGCGAGATCACGCTGAACACGCCGCTGCTCTCATCGGCCATGGATACGGTGACGGAGTCGCGCATGGCCATCGCCATGGCGCAGCAGGGCGGCATCGGCATTGTGCACCGTAATCTCTCCGTCGCCGACCAGGCCGGCGAGATCGACAAGGTGAAGCGGTCAGAGAGCGGGATGATCGTCGATCCGGTCACCATTGGCCCGGAGAAATTGATCGAAGACGCGCTCGAAGTGATGCGCCGTTACCGAATCAGCGGCGTGCCGGTGACGCAGGGCAAGCGGCTGGTGGGTATCCTCACCAATCGCGACCTGCGCTTCGAAACGCGCACCGATATTCCCGTGGGCGACGTGATGACCAAGGAAGACCTGATCACCGTGCCCGTGGGGACCACGCTCGAAGAGGCGGAGCTGATCCTGCACAAGCATCGCGTGGAAAAGCTGCTGGTGGTGAACGATAAGTACGAGCTGATGGGCCTGATCACGGTCAAGGACATCCAGAAGAAGCTGAAGTATCCCAACGCCAGCAAGGACGATCAGGGGCGGCTGCGCGTGGGCGGGGCGATTGGGGCAACGGGCGACTATCTGGAGCGCGCGGCGGAACTGGTGCGCAACCGCGCCGACGTGCTGGCCATCGACTCGGCACACGGGCACTCGTCGCGCGTGCTCGAGGCGGTGCGCGAGGTGAAGAAGCGCTACCCAGGCGTTGCGCTTCTCGCCGGCAATGTGGCCACGTATGAGGGAGCGATGGCGCTGATCGACGCAGGCGCTGACGCCATCAAGGTGGGCATCGGGCCAGGTTCCATCTGCACCACGCGCATGGTGACCGGCGCGGGCATGCCGCAGATTACGGCCATCGCCGAGGCTTACCGCGCGGCGCAAAAGCACGGGATTCCGGTGATCGCCGATGGCGGTATCAAGTATTCGGGTGAGGTCACCAAGGCGATTGCCGCCGGCGCGAGTTCGGTGATGATCGGCTCGCTGTTTGCCGGCGTGGACGAGAGCCCGGGCGAGACCATTCTCTACCAGGGACGCAGCTTTAAGAGCTATCGCGGCATGGGCTCGCTAACGGCAATGAGCCAGGGCTCGGGCGAGCGCTACTTCCAGGGCTCGGCCGATCTGGCCGTCGCAGAGGGCGGGCCGGCAGACGTTGTGCAGCGTGAGCGCGCCAACGAGAATCGCCTGGCCAAGTTTGTTCCCGAGGGCATTGAAGGCCGCGTGCCGTATCGCGGGCCGCTGGAAGCCATGGTGTTTCAGCTTGTGGGCGGATTGCGCTCCGGCATGGGCTACCTGGGATGCGCCACGATCGCGGAGTTGCGGGAGAAGGCGAAGTTCGTGCGCATCTCCGGCGCCGGCCTGCGCGAGAGTCACGTGCACGATGTGATCATCACGCGCGAAGCGCCCAACTACCATGTCGAGTAGCCGGCGCGGCTTCGGATTCTGGATCGGCGCATGGTGGCCCGTTGCCGCGGGAATCGCGATCATCGCGTTGGAGTCGACAGAGTATTTCGGCGCCGATCAGACGTCGCATCCGCTGCGCGTTTTATTTCAGGCGCTTTTTGGACCCGTTAGCGACGCGCGTTGGGGCGTCATTCACTTCTACATTCGCAAATCGGGTCATTTCCTGGGTTACGGCGCCCTCGGGTTAGCATGGCTCCGCGCCTGGTGGCTGAGCTTGCCGCAATTCCGTTTTCTCTTCGATGCCGAGCTGGCGCTCGCGGGCTCGGCGCTTGTGGCCGCCTGCGATGAATGGCATCAAGCCTATCTGCCCAACCGGACCGGAAATCCGTGGGACGTGCTGCTGGACTGCTGCGGCGCCCTGGCGCTGCAGTGGGTCGTGTTCGTGTATGTGAGGCTGTTCAGGTCTGCCCTGCTTTTCGATCGCGATTGAGTGCATTTCAGAAGACAATAGAGACGCTTCGGGAGCCGATTCCAAGAGACCAAATCTCGGATTTCTGCAATATAATCAACCACTTCCTAACGTAATGCATTTGTCATACGTTTTTCTTGCGTCCCCCTTTTACGCGTGCTAAGGTAATCTCGCTCACGAAACCACGTATTGCGCGAAGGTCGCGCATTGGGCTCAGAAGCGCGCTCACCATGAGGCATTCGGCAGTCCCATGCGTGTGTTTTTTCCGAGCGGCGATAGGCGGTCCATCAAGAGGATTGGGACTGAGAGGGGCGAAGCCTGTTCGGGGGGTCTTTTCCGTAATCGATCCCATTCAGCCCCTCAAACTCGCGTTTCACGCTTTCCAGCTTTAACCTCAACTCCCCACCGCCGATCCACCGCAAATCTCCAGGTGGCGTACTGAAATCCTGAATCCCCAGGCGAATTCCAAATGACAGTCCTGAGACCAAGGTCACGCATCGTCAGCATTCGTATGTCTGAAGAGGAATTCTCCGCTTTGCGGCGGATTTGCGCCGCGACCGGCGCGCGTAGCCTCTCTGACCTGGCACGCGAAGCCATGCGCGGCCTTTTGAGCGGGACGCACCAACAGGGAGCGCGGGATGGCGCAAAGGACGAATACTCTGCTCAAATGAAAGACCTCGAGCAAAAGGTTGAAAAACTCAGTGCCGAAATTGCGCTGTTCAAGGCGGATCGCAACCTTTAAGCGGGCGTCCGGAGTTCACAAATGCAAGCGGGCGGACCCGAGCCGGGAACATTCGATTCCGATGAAACATAAACTCCTGCTTCTTCTTCTCATACCGGGAGCCTTTTGCGGCGGGCAAACCACGCCCACGGCTCCCGGAGCACAAACAATCGTCTGTCCTGCCGGACCCGGCCCCGTTCCTGAAGGCGCTACGGCTCTGTGTCCTCCGGTAACAGGCACGGCTCCCGCTACGGAAACAACAACCTATCCGCCGGGGACCACCGCCGGCGTGGGCATGCTTCCGTCCGCGGTTGCGCCCGCTCCCGCGACCAACGCTCCCCTGCCCTACCGCGTGGTTGGCCCCATCACCACGCGAACCGAGTTTCAGATCTTCGCCGAAGACGAGGCCGGGCATCATCTGCTGGTCTTCGGCAGAAGGCTGTTCGACCAGGTTCCCACGACATTCGCCCCGCTCGATCGAATTCCGGTCCCGGCAGATTACGTGCTCGGGCCCGGCGATGAATTGCTCATCCACGTGTGGGGAAAGATCGACCTGGACACGCGGGTAACCGTGGATCGCAATGGCCAGGTTTTTCTTCCCACAGTCGGGACTCTGACCGTGGCCGGACTGCGCTACGAGCAACTGCAAGGGTTTCTTCACTCGGCCATCGCCGCACTCTACAAAGACTTCGACCTGAATGTTACTCTCGGCCAGCTTCGTTCCATCCAGGTCTTCGTTCTCGGCAGCGCCCGCCAACCCGGGGTCTATACCATCGGCTCTCTCAGCACCTTGGTAAACGCACTGTTCACCTCCGGCGGTCCTTCGGCAACCGGCTCCATGCGCCACATCGAGTTGTTGCGCGACAACAAGGTGGTCACGGAGTTTGACGTCTACGAGCTGCTGCGAAAAGGCGACAAATCGCACGATGCTCCATTGCTGCCTGGCGACGTGATTTATATTCCGCCGGCCGGGCCGCAAGTGGCTGTCATCGGCAGCGTGAACGAGCCTGGAATTTATGAAATCAAGGGCGACGAGTCCGTTGCTTCGGCGGTGGCCGATGCGGGCGGCGTGACCAACCTGGCGGCTGAAGACCGTGTCCTGCTGGAGCGAATTGAGAATCACGAACGGAGGCAGGTAGAGTCATTCGCACTCGATGACGCTGGCTTGAATCGCACGCTCCGCGACGGAGATTTGCTGCGCGTTTATCCGCTGTCACCGCGATTCGATAACGCGGTCACTCTCCGCGGCAATGTGGCGCAGCCCGGCCGCTATGTGTGGCGTGAAGGGATGCGCGTCTCCGACCTCATTCCCATGCGCCAGTTCCTGCTTACGCGCGATTACTGGAACCAGCAGAACTTTCTCGTGCCCGAAAGACTCGGCCATCCGTTTGGCCTTTCGCCGAATCAGACCTACACGCAGGGCGGGTCGAACGCGCAACCTGGATTCAACGCACAGCCCGAGAACAACACGCAGAACGGATTCAATGCTCAGACCAGCGTGACTGCGCAGGCCGGAGCGAATTCGCAATTCAACCCCGCCGCACAGACCGGAACCAATCCGCAGCCCGGCATGAATCAACAGACCGGCATGAACCCGCAGGGCGGCGCGAATACGCAGTTAGGAACGAACCAGCAGCTGGGAACCAATCTGCAAGCGGGAACGACTGCTCAGAACGAGATCAACACGCGCAGCGAAGCCAGTTTCGAGTCGGCGCGGAACAGCGAAGAGATCAACTGGGACTATGCGGCCATCGAGCGGCTCGACGAACACGACTTGAGCACCCGCCTGATCGCATTCAACCTGGCGAATGCCATCGACAATCCGTCATCGGCGGATAATGCCGTGCTGCAGCCCGGAGATGTTGTCACCATTTTTTCAGAGAAGGATATCCCTCTGCCTGTCGATAAGCATGCGGCATTTGTCCGCGTGGACGGCGAGGTAAATGCGCCCGGCGTGTACCGCATCGCCCCAGGCGAAACGTTGCGCGATCTGGTGAAGCAGGCCGGCGGACTCACGCCCCACTCCTATCTCTATGCCTCGCAACTGGCACGCATCTCCACGCGCCGCGCCGAGGAACTCGAGATCAGGCAATCGACCGCGCAAATGCAGCGGGAACTCCTGGCGCGAAACGCGGCTGCATCCTCCGTTGGCGGCGCCAACTCCGCGGAGCAACAGGCACAGCTGAACGCCCAGCAAGCCCTGATTGCGCAGCTTGCCGCGGTTCAGCCCACGGGACGCGTCGTCCTCGCCATGAAGCCCGAGGCGCAAAGCATCGACGACATTCCGGCATTTCCGCTGGAGGATGGCGACGCGTTCTATATTCCTCCGGAGCTGAATACCGTGCAGGTTTCGGGCGCTGTCTATAACGAAAATGCGTTCCGCTATGAACGGAGGAAGCGGCTCTATGCGTACCTGAACGATGCCGGAGGCCCGACGCGACAGGCAGACACCAAACGCATCTTCCTCATTCGCGCGGACGGCACAGTGATCAGCCGCCAGACCCATGGCGAGTTCTGGGGATCGGGTTTTGACAAGACGACCTTGCTTCCGGGCGACGCGATCATCGTCCCACCAAAACTGAAAGGCCCGAGCACATTCATCCAGCAGCTCCCATACTTCACGCAAATCCTCTCGCAAACAGCCTTGACCGGCGCGGTGCTCGGTACGGCCTACTAAAGGAAGAGCAAAGCTCGATGGAACAGATTGAACAGGCCACGCCCGGTGAAGTTCCTCAGCAGCCTGAGCCTTCGCATCAAGTGAAGGGCCTGGCAGACAGGAACGGCCTTTGGGGCGCCCTAGCGCAGTTGGCCCGCGGCAAGCGGCTTGTGGCGCTGGTGACGGGAATCGCGATGCTCGCCGGTATTATTGTGAGCCTCGTGCTGCCGGTAAGTTACACCGCAACGGCAAAGATCATGACGCCGCAGCAAACGCAGCCGTCGGCGGCCTTCCTGATGGGCCAATTGGCGCTGAATCCTTCCACCACCAGCCCGCTCGCGGCCGCAACCGGCGGCACCACGTTGAGCCTGAGAAATCCAAACGAGCTTTACATGGGACTCCTTGCTTCGCGCCCCATCGCAGATGCGATGATCCAGGAATTCGGCCTCGCTGGCATCTACCACGCGAAGGACATGACCGCCGCTCGCAAGTCGCTTGCCGACAGTACAACCATCACCTCTGAGAAGAGCACGCTGATCGCGATCTCCGTAACGGACACAGACAAAAAACGGGCAGCCGACATCGCCAACGCCTACCCTGAACAACTTCGCGCGCTAACGAAAAATCTCGCGGTGACCGAAGCATCGCAGCGGCGACTTTTCTACGAACAGCGGTTGAAGGACGCCAAAGAAGACCTGGTAACGGCGGAGCTCGCGTTTCAGCGCATCCAGAAGGAAAAGGGCCTGGTTCAATTGGACGCGCAAACCAAGGCGCTGATCACGTCGCTGGCCGAGCTCCATGCGCAAGTCGCGGCCAAGGAAGTGCAGCTGCAGGCGTTGCGCTCCTACTCGACCGAACAGAATCCCGAAGTGCAGTTGCTTGAGAGCCAGCTTGCTTCACTGCAGGATCAGACAGCCAGGCTGGAAGAGCGCGGCGGATCGCCGGAATCCGGCGGCCTCGATCTTGGGGCTGTGGCCGGGGCAGGCGGCGACTATCTGCGAGCGGAACATGAACTCGAGTACCGCCAGGCTCTTTTCGATCTGCTGCTGAAGCAGTACGACGCGGCAAGGTGGGACGAAGCCCGGAATGCCGCTGTGATCCAGGTGGTTGAAGCAGCCATTCCACCGGATCGGAAGTCTGCGCCGCACAGGACCCTAATCGTCTTGGTCTTTACCGCGCTCGGGCTGTTTGGCGTGTGGGCTTACATCCTTGGACGAAACATGGTCGCCAATAACACTCATATTGCGCAACTGCTGGCGGAATTCAAGTCGGTGCCGGTGAACGAGTGAGTGCCGGCAGAATGCCCCACTGCACCATGGAGCGGGAAAACGTCGCATCGCAAACATCTGATCTGGTCCTATGTCTCGACGTCGGGAGCAAATGTGCTCCGCGTGGGACTTGGCGCTGTTTCAGGTTTGATGGTTTCGCGCCTTCTGCTGCCGCGGGGACGAGGCGAGCTCGCAGTTCTCCTGTATTTCCCAACTCTGATGGGGGCATTCTTCAGCCTGGGGACGCCGCAGGCGATCACCGCTCTGATCTCGAAGAATGCTGGGAACAACGAGGAAGTTTTCGCCACGGGATTCCGGCTGGCTGTAGCACAGGTTCTGCTGGCGATTCCACTGTTCGCGCTGTGCGCGCCGTTCACGCTGGCCGGCGACAATCGCCATCTGGCTCTGCAGGTGCAGATCTCCTGCGCGTGCGGCGCCTTTATGATCCTTGTGCCGTATTTCCACGCCATGGCTTATGGCTTGAAGCGGTTCAACTGGGTGAATGCAGTCACGCTCGCCGGGCAGGCGGGCTACGTGGTTGCGCTGCTTGCCTTGTGGTTGGCTGGCGCTCTCACGCCCCTGAATGCTGCGCTATCGGCACTTGGCAGTCAATTGCTGCAGTGCCTCTTGCATCTGATTCATATCAGGCCTCGGTGGCTGATCGGCAAAGTTCCGCGCGGAGCGTACAAGCGGTGTCTTGGATTGGCGGTGCGTTTCGCGGCTCCCAGCTTGGCCACCGTAGTTCTGCTCAATGCCGATCGCGCAGTGCTCATTCGCACCACCACGCTGGAGCAGATCGGATACTATGCCATCGCGTTCGCAGTGGCCATGCCGATCACGATGACGACAGAGGCGTTCACTCAGATCGGCTTTGTCGAGGTTTCGAGCGCAGAGAGCACAGAAGTTTCGTTTGCGGTGATGCTGCGCCGGTTTCAGATGGCGCAGGTCATCGCCGGCGTGAGTTTCCTTCTCGCCTGCGCCCTTATCGATCCGGTGATCCGCTTCGGGTTCGGCCGAGCCTACCTCCATGCAATTCCCGCGGCTTATCCGCTCGCGCTCACCATGTCGTTGCGAGCCATGACGAGAACCTTTGAGAACAACCTTCGCGGCCTCAGGATGATCGTTCCCGGAACGCTCGGGGCAGTTATCAATCTTGGGGCTCTCGTAATTCTCAGCGTGGCATTCGTGCCGCGCTGGGGAGCGCTGGGATTCTGCTGCGCAAGTCTGGTGTCAGAAGCGCTCTATCTCGTTTCACTGGTGCTGTATCTCCGGTGGCGGGAAAGAATTGAACTTCGCTCGCTCTGGGGCTTTCGTCCCAGCATCGCCCGCGCCATGACATCGGCATTCGTGGAACTTTTCAGAGAGAAGCTTGTAATGGTCAACGAAGAGGAGGTGGCTGAGGGCCGGTGCTGAAGGGCGAGCAACAGACGCGTCCGATCCCTTGGCGAAGCCTTTCTGTTGCCGCCATCGCGATCATCGCCGTGACCCTCGCGGTGCGCAGCGAGCGTGTCGATGTGCTGGGCGCGGGCGAGCTGGCCGCAATTCTTGTTGCCGTTTCCTTCGCGCTGCTGCTTCGCGCCGCTGTGAAGACGGGTAGTTTTTTCAGCGGCTACACGCTTGCGCTCGGCACGTTCCTTCTTACGTATCCACTGTCGGCGTTTGTTCACCTCACGGGATCGAACTATATATCGCTCGGCTTTTACGAGATCGCGGCGCTTGACCCTCACACCCAGCGTCATCATGTGTACTTCTCGCTCGCACTCGTCCTTGCTGCCCAGCTGGCCCTTTGGTGGGGACTCGCTCCCGGGCGCCCGAAAGCGCCTTCGGATCAACCGCATATTGTCCGCGTGCGCTCCCGATTACTCGTGCTCGCCGGGCTTCTGTTCACCCTAATCGGCATTGCGGGCACTTATCTGCTGTTCTCCGCCTCCGGCGAATTTCTTCGAGACCTAATGACGGTGGACAGCGCGAGGGAACTTGCGGCGGGAACTGCGCGCTTCGCGTTTATGTCCTCGTGGTTTTCCTGGGGAATCATCTTCTTGCTGACCGCGTTTCTCGCCTCGCGGATCAGCACAGATCATCCCAGGTTTGCTCTAACTGCGCTTGCCGGTGGATCGGCTTGCATGTTCCTGAATCTCTTTTGGACCGGCAGCCGTGCTGAAAATCTGCTGGCGGTGTTGCCTCTGCTCTTTGTCGTCAAGAAGGTTGCCCCTCGACATTTCCCCTCGTTCCTTTCTCTCATTGCTGTTGGGGTCACGGGAATTATAGCCTTCGAGACAATTGCACGGACAACGGCACTGTTGAACAGCGGCCTTAACTTCCTCGCTGAGAACGGAACGACGCCAGGCCAATTCATCGCCAATCAGTTGGCTTCTGTTTTCGACTGGCAGATCGGAAGATTCTCTTCCATCAGCCTGGCCTTTGACATGGTGCATCGCTACGGATACGCCTCCGGCTCAACTTTGCTTCAGGGATTCACAACGACTATCAATGCGCCGGCAACATTGCTCCACATCTCGTGGAAGGTACCGGAGCCGCAGGCAATGGCCGCCGTGGTAGGAGAGTATATCTACGACGATCCAACAAAAACCGGCGTTGTGCCAGGTACTGTCGCAGAACTCTACTTTAACTTCGGCATATTAGGGGTGGTTGGAGGTTTCTTCGTCATCGGCAGAATTGCACGCTATTGCACCACCCTGACACATACAGCCGAAAACCTCGGAAGCATGATCCTTGCGTTCTATGTTTTAGCACTGCTTTGCGTTTCTACGATCCCCATGACTGCGACCACCATCCTTTATTCCTTGACAACATCCGGATTCCCTATTCTGTTCCTGTTTGCATGCGAGCAGATTCTGACCCACGCTGCAAAGCCGCGGCAAGAAAGTCTTTCTCATGTGGCGGTTGTCTCATGACGAATCGAGCGGTTAAAGAAGCTCTATGAAATGCGCAGTTCAATATGATGGTGGCCTGGGAACGGCGAGCCGATCATCCGATGATGCCTGCGATGGGTTGCATCAGGAATCGAGGAAAGCATAGAACGGCAATTCACAAGAATTCTAATCTATCCCCGGCCGGCGAGTGTAGAAAGCATCACAATCTTCCAGCGTCGCGTGGCTAAGGAACTCCACCGTAGAAATTACTCGCATACCTCTTTGCTATTTCATTACACCGGGTGTTCCGTAAGACAATGGACTCATGCCCTCACCATGAGCTACCCGAAATACCTCCCAAAGATCCTCAAGGGTCGACGACCTTCAGTACATACCATGGGCAAGCCACACGATCCAGCCCTCATGCGCATGCTTGGTCTTGATCTGCGTGCGGAACAGGAACTCATCTTGCAGCGCGGTTTATCGATCTTGGCAAGCGACCATAGAATTGCGTTCATTTCAAACTATGTACGCAATGTGTGGCGTCAACTCGCCGAGGAATACAAAATACCATGGCCCGATTCGCCACGGATCCGAGTTATCCATCACGGTTTGGATTTGGATGTATTCACGCCATCGTCTGAGACGCCCGCCGAGCCTTTCGTGATTGGTTCAGCCGGAGCAATGCGCTTCACCTTCCGGCTCGCAACTCTATTTCAGGTTTCGAGGCAGCTAAAGTTCGATCACCGATTACTCCTGCTCGGTTCAATGGACGATAGCTGTAAGCGCGTCATGGCTGAGGCAATGAGCGATCCTCAGCTTGCGGCCCGAATTACATATGTTCCATGGCTTGACTCGGAAGCGTTGCCGCCCCTCTATCGACGCATGCATTGTCTCTTCCACCCCGTTGCTGGTGAATCGTGCGGAATTGTCGTAACTGAAGCGATGGCATGCGGCGTGCCGGTGGTGGTTCCCGCGTTTGGAGCACCTGTAGAGTTTGTTCTCCCTGATGGCGGGATCGCGGTCCAGACCGAGCCATACAAGTACGATGATGAGTTCTGCGAACGCATGGCTGCTGCTGTAACAAGGATTCGCGACAATTACGACTCGTTTTCTAAAGGTTCCCGCCGTCAAGCCGAACGTTATCTCTCCATCGTCTCTTGTATCGACTCATACCTAGATATGCTGAATCTCCCGTTGGTGAATTCGTGATTATCGGGGTAGACATGGATGCAGTTGAGTCCATGGCTGTTGTTCTCCGGTCACGAGACTTCCGTCCTCAGCCATGAAGACGGTCAAACATTCGTTAGGGCTGCGCGAGACATTGTTGGCACCGAGAAAAGCTCTGACTCATAGACAAGCCTGCTCGATGGCGACTCGCAATGTAAGGCAGGTGGAATCTGTCCTGATTGTCAGCTCTGCGTTTGGAGAAATTTACGAGCCCTCCTGGCTCACAGCTCTTCGCGATCTCGGGATTAGAGCGGATCTCTTCGACACTCATTCCTATATTCCGCCCAATCTCGCAGGAAAATTGGAAGAACGCTACCTATTTGGTCCCGACATTGGAAAAGTGAATCGGATGGTCGTTGACCGTGTCAGGGAGGCTCGTCCTGACGTGGCGCTCTTCTATCAGGGACACCACTACACCGCCGAGACCATAGCTGAGGTCGCAGAAATGACTTTCGCCGCCGGTTCTCACTGCGATGATCCCTTTAGAATGCATGACCGCCGTCTATATCGACACTTGAAAAGAGCGATGCCGGCGTATGACGGGTACCATGTAAACAGACATTGCAATGTTGCCGAGGCTGGCCAATTCGGAGTCAATCGCGTCCGAATTCTCATGATGTATTACATCCCATGGATGCACTACCCATGCCGTCTCACCAGTCCGGAACAGAGGACTTGGGGCTCCGACATTGTGTTCGCAGGGCACATGGAGCCGGACCTTCGCGTGGAATGTTTGTCGCGAGTGGTGCGTGCTGGACTGAAGTGCAGAATCCTCGGAGGAAATGCGGAATGGAAATCGGCTCTGCCGCGCGATGTTTACCGGGCCGTGATGCCGATTTTCTACGCACGGGGAGGGGACTACCGTCGGGCGCTCTGCGCGAGCAAAATCGGCGCCTGCTTTTTCAGCAAGTGGAATCGGGATCAGTACACCAATCGATCGTGGGAGATCCCGGCCTGCGGGGTGTTTCTACTTTCCGAACGGACTCCGGCCATGCAGGAGTTCTATCGCGAGGGGAAAGAGGCCGAGTTCTTCGAAGGACCTGATGAATTCATGGATAAAGTGCTGTTTTACATGCGCAATGACGCTGTGAGGCAACGAATCGCCGCGGCCGGATATGCGCGCGTCATCCCATCTGGCAACGATATCTATAGCAGGATGCGGCAGTGGCTCTCTGATGTTGCCGAGTGGCGATACGAGAAGCAGTTTCCGGGCGTTTCGCCTGTAGGTTCATAGACTCACGCATCTCGTCTGGATTTATGCCTTCTCTTCCTCCAACCGTACTTGACCCATCTGCTGTGAAAGCTCATCTGCAGGGCTCTGTCTTATCTGCCAGCCCCTTGAATTCCCCTGCGGGACGTTCGTTCCGCGTCGGATTTCTCACGTACGATCTCCAGCGGCATACCGAAGACGCGCTCTTTGAAGTCGCGCGCGCCGCACCGTTCGCTATCAAGGTATTTCCACTCTACAGGCACAGCGACCAAGAACTATCGAGAGTCGCCTATCGCCCGGCGACCTCGCGCGGCAGGCATCTTGGGGTAAAAGGCAATGGTGGAACTCCGGAGGGGCTCGTCTCTAACCCTGAATGGCGCGTTGGCTTGGCTTGCGCACGCGAATCCGACATCGTGATTTTGAAGGGCCTTCTGGGCCTGGGTGCAATTTGGTGTGCATTATGTGCCCGCGCTCTGGGGCGCGTCGTCATCTCCACCACTCAGGCACTGCCGCTCGAATGGGAAAGAAAGCGGCGATGGTGGATTAAGGCAGCGAAGCGACTTCTCCTGTGGTTATGCCAATTCCATATTTATCAGAACCCTGCAGCGATTGATGTGCTCACCGAAGTCTATAATTGCTCCGCTAAGCAAATGATTTCTGCTCCGTACGAGGGTGGTGCATCATTCTTCAGAAGAATTCTCAGCGAAGTCAGCGCAGGCACTGATTATCGGCGCGAAGTCGGTTTTGATTTGAGTTTAGTTTTCCTGTTTGCCGGCACCCTTCATTCCTTCAAGGGCGTGGCCGACATCGTACGAGCGGCAGCACTCCTTCCGCAAAATGCTTCATTCTCATGTGTTTTTGTTGGCCCTGAGGAACCGGCAAGCAAGGAAGGCGCGACGATTGATCACTTCACGCGCCTTGCACGGTCGTGCGGCGTCGAACATCGCGTGCGTTTTCTCGGCCCCGTGACGCCGGAGAAACTTGCGGAGCTCTATTGTGCCGCTGATGTAGTGTTGCTCCCGACACATAGAGATATGTTTCCTAAGGTCCTCGTTGAAGCCGCGCTCGCCCGCAAGCCGCTTATAACAACAAGCGCCTGCGGTTCCGCTGGACTGATCGTGCAGGACGGTGTCAATGGCTTCGTCATCGCGCCCGGCAACGTTGCGGAGCTGGCGGAGGCGATGACAAAACTCTTCGATGCCGGGCTTCGCGCCGGAATGGGTGCACGCTCCAAAGAGATTGTCGACCGGGTGTGCAGGATGGATCTCGAGGTTCGCGGGTATCTTGAAGCGATCGCGCGCGGCGCGGAGTACCTGGGTCTGGTGGAGAGGGCCTGATTCAGCGAATCTCTCGAATGCATTGAGCAAACGCCCTTCTTTCTTTTCTCTTCGTGTGACATGTCCAGCTTCCCATATCGACTATTCGTCCTGACTAATTCGATCTCGCGCATGAACGGCGGAATCTTCGACGCGATGCGCAACCTCACCATCGCGATTGCAGCGGAGAAACGATACTTGCCGGTGGTCTTCAGTGCTCAGGATATCTATACAAAAGCCGACGAGCCCCTCTGGGGCGACATCGCAACCAGAACGTTCGCGGTCCGCGGTCCGCGCATCTTTGGCTATGTACCGGAACTGGCGAACGCGCTCAAATCCGGTCATGCCGACATTCTTCACGTCCACGGCATCTGGATGTACCCCTCCGTTGTGGCCCTTCGCTGGTCGCGCGAGAACAGACCTTATGTCGTCAGCCCGCACGGCCTGCTCAAACCATCAGCGCTGCGCAATTCCCGCTGGAAGAAGCGGGCCGCGGCGCTGCTCTATGAGGATGAACATCTGCGCCGCGCCGCTTGCCTGCACGCCCTGAATGCAGCCGAGGCAGAGGCGATGCGGGAGTACGGACTGAAAAACCCAATCTGCGTCATTCCGAACGGCACGACGCTTCCGGAATGCAGGCCGCATCGTGAGCCGCCGAAGAGCCGGACGATTCTATATCTCGGGCGATTGCACTCGTTGAAAGGTCTGCGGAATCTGATTGAAGCATGGGGTACCGTTCGAAAAGAGGCGGCAGATTGGCGGCTGACGCTTGCTGGGTGGAATCAGAATCACCATCGAGCGGAGCTTGAGCGTCTTGCCGATCAGCTCGAGGTGCGCTCGAGCATCGATTTCCTCGGCCCGCAATTCGGCGACGACAAGGATCGCTGCTTTTCCTCGGCATCCGCGTTCATCCTTCCCAGCAAAAGCGAAGGTCTTCCGGTAAGCGTTCTCGAAGCGTGGTCGCGGGAACTGCCTGTTCTGATGACCCGAGAGTGCAATCTGCCCGAGGGCGTGGCGGCGGGCGCTGCAATCATGATGGAGCCGGAGACGAACAGCATTGCGGCAGCCCTGCGCCGATTGTTTGCATTGACCGATGCAGATCGCGAAGCAATGGGCCGTAATGGGCGCCGCCTGGTGGAAGAACGCTTCCAGTGGCAACGCATCGGCGAAACAATGACTCAGGTTTACGACTGGATTCTTGGCCATGAACCAAGGCCTGATTGTGTCCTGGTCTGACGCACCGCGTGAAGGATGATTTCCCGTGCAAGAAACACTCAACACTCTTGAGACCGCGGAAACCTCAGCAGGTTTGACTTCGCACGCGCGAATCATTGTCATCAGTCAATTCTTCGGGCCGGATCAGTCGGCAGTTGGACAGTTCCTGGCCGACTTCGCGGGTGAGGCATCAGCAGCCGGCCACGACGTGGATGTGATCTGCGGCGCGAATGACTATGTCGCGAACGACGTCGCGGCGCGCGGCGGAGCACAACGCGAGGCGCCCAACCCAGCCGCAGCGCGCGAGAGCTCCAAGGGGCGAGGCGAAATTCGCGTAACCAGGGTTCGCACCGCGAAGTTTTCGCAAAACAAATTGCAGAAATTGCTCTCCTATGCCGTCTTTTACGCGGGCGCGGTATGGAAGGCACTTACGATTCCTGACCCGGATGTTGTGGTCACGCTCACGGCGCCGCCGGGGCTGGCATGGATCGGCTGGCTGGTGCGGCAAATCCGCGGCTGCCGTTACGTGACATGGGAGATGGATCTGTATCCTGACATTGCAATTGCCCTGGGCATACCTTTTACCGGCTGGACTGCGCGGATGCTGGATTTTCCCCGGCGTCGGGCCGACACAGTAATTGCGCTTGGCCCTTGCATGAAGATGCGCCTGCTTCAACACCGGATCCCGGAAGATCGAATTGTTGTCGCGGAGAACTGGGCCGATGGACAGTCAATTATCCCGTTGCCCTTCCTTGACCAACCGCCGCTGCGCATTTTGTATTCGGGGAATCTGGGATTGGTGCACGATGTGGCGACCATCGGCGCCGTGTTGAAGCGTCTGGCTGACCAGCGCGATGTCCTTTTTGTTTTTGCAGGCGGCGGTCTGGAACGTGAGGAATTGATTGACTTCTGCCGCGAGCACAAAATCAGGAATGTTGCTTTTCAGGGCTACGTCCAGCGGAATGATCTGGGAGTAAGCCTCTCGGAATGTCATGTGGGCCTTGTGACGCAGAAGCCTGCCACGCTCGGCGCCGTTGTGCCGAGCAAGATTTATGGGCTGATGGCGGCAGGGCGGCCGGTTCTCTATATCGGCCCCGCAGCGGCAACCCCCGCCCTTCTCATTCGGCGATTCGATTGCGGATGGCACTACGATTGCGGCGACGCAGATGGCGTGTCGGCGCTCTTGCTGCGCGTTCTCGAACATCCGGACGAACTCCGCAGAAAAGGCCGGAACGGTCGCGAAGCGTTCGCCGATCACTACGACAAGACGGCTGGTGTTTCCCGAGTCCTGCGAGCATTGCGCTTGGAAACGCAGGATCATTGCCAATGGGAGGCAACCGTCGCTCACGATTGAATGATTGCCTTGAACACGATATTCGCTGACGATTTGCCATGACAGAACGAGTGCTGGTAACAGGTGCGGACGGTTTTGTGGGGACGTATGTTTGTCGCAAGCTGATTGAGTCGGGATATGTTCCTCGCGCAGGGGTCCGGGGCCTGAATGTATGGCCGGAATTGCAGCGGACGATTCCGGGATTGACCGAGTATTCGCTGCTGGGCGACTTGAGTGCGAATGGCAATCTGCGGGCTCACCTGACGAACGTATCTGCCGTGGTACACCTTGCGGGTCGTGCTCCGGCTACGGCCGATGCGGCCACCGAACCATCACAGGATTTCCAGCGTGTGAATGTGGACGGCACCAAATTCATTGCTCTCGCCGCTGCTGATGCGGGTGTTCGCCGGTTGGTCTTCGTCAGCACCGTCAAGGTGCATGGCGAGTCGACAAACGACAAGCCATTCTCCGAGAACTCACCTGCCGATCCGCGGACCCCTTACGCAGCGTCGAAATGGGAGGCAGAAGAGCTGCTTCGCGATGTGGCCGCGCAGACCGGACTTGAGGTGGCGATTGTTCGCCCGCCGCAGGTTTATGGTCCGGGAGTGCGAGGCAATTTTCTGCGACTTATGCGGCTTGTCGATCGGGCCTTGCCGCTGCCATTGCCGAAGAAACCGAATCGCCGCAGCCTGCTCTGCGCAGACAACCTCGCCGATTTCCTGGTGCGTTGTGTCGCCCATCCCAGAGCGGCCGGCCAGAGCTTTCTGGTAAAGGACACTGGCGACATTTCGACCCGCGAACTGATTGCGCGACTGGCTCGGCTCCTGTCGCGGCCACTGAGGCTGTTGCCCGTTTCTGCGCCTCTGATTCGCCTTGCGGCAAAACTGGCTTCGAAAGACGAAGCGGCCGGCAGGATTTTGGATTCTCTGGTCGTGGACTCCAGTCGCGCTCGAGAGCTGCTGGACTGGGTCCCTCAGGTGACGCTTGACAATGGATTGGCTGCAACTGCCCACTGGTATCGGGAAATGAAGCTGCAAGCTAAAGTGAAGGAGTTTTGATGCTTCTCTTCGCTCTGGTCTTCCTGATTACTGCTCTCATCACAGGTACGGTCCGCACGCTTCTCGTCCGGCACGGCGTCATGGATCTTCCCAACGCCCGCAGCTCGCATGCTGTACCGGTTCCGCGCGGCGGCGGAGTGGGAATCGTAGTTGTCTTCTTGTCGGCTGTGATCTGGATTCTCCGAAGCCACGGGATTCCCCGCGGGCTCGGCTGGGCGCTTGCGGGCGGAGGTCTCGCGATCGGCATCGTCGGCTTTCTGGACGATCGCTTCAAGCTGGCTCAGTGGCCGCGGCTCATGATTCACTGCCTTGCGGCTGCATGGGCTCTTTGGTGCCTCAATGCGACGCATCCATTGCAATTTAGCGGTGGCACTCCGGGGTTCTGGGTTGGCCGCGCCGTTGCGCTTGTCGGCCTGGTCTGGCTCACGAATCTTTTCAATTTCATGGATGGGATCGACGGGCTCGCTGCCGTAGAAGCCGTCTGCGTGAGCGCGTTCGGCGCACTCCTCGTTGCGAACAATGGACTGCTGGCTGAAGCCCAGGTGTCCTGGCTGCTGGCTGCCGCGAGCCTGGGATTCCTGGTCTGGAATTGGCCGCCTGCAAAGATCTTCATGGGTGATGCAGGAAGCGGATTCCTCGGATTCTCGCTGGGAGTGTTGGCTGTCTTCTCCTCAAAGGCGAATCCAAAGCTCATCTGGCCGTGGCTGATCCTTCTGGCTGCCTTTTTTGTAGACGCCACGGTGACTTTGTTGCGGCGGATAGTTTCGCGCGCTCGCTGGTATGAATCTCACCGCGACCACGCTTACCAGCACGCTGCCCAGGCATGGGGTAGTCATGCAAAGGTGACCTTGACCTTTGCTGCCATCAACACCATTTGGTTGCTTCCGCTAGCGTGTGCCGCGCTGCTGTATTCGGCGGCAGCACCTGTGATTGCCGCAATTGCGGTCGTCCCGCTCGTTTACCTGACATTTCGATTTCAAGGGGGCCGGGAGCGGAGTTCTTCCCATGCTGTTCTCCAGGACTGAATGGATGAGCAACGAAACTCGGCACTTATCATGCAACTCGGCTGTCGGCCCGTTTGGTTTGCCGGACTCCCGGGATATCCTTCACATCAAAGTTGAAGTTCATCGGATTCCATCGATTGCTCCGCCCTCTGCGTCGTTCTGGAAAGTGAGTTTTAAATCATGCGCACGCAACCGGGATTTCTGATCCGGAACATCGCATTTCGCCGAATTCTCATCTGGGCAATGCAGACCGCAGTGTTTGCGGCTTCGGCCGTAGCGGCATTTCTGCTTCGCTTCGACTTCAGTGTGCCGCCATACTATCTCCGCTATCTTCCTTATGCTCTTGCCATCTGGCTGCCTGTTAAATTCGTCGTGTTCTACGCCGCAAAGCTCGATCGGGGCTTTTGGCGTTACGTATCCGCGATCGACCTGATCAGGATTTCGATTGCCAATCTTACTTCCTCGGTCATCGGATTCTTCCTCATTCGTTTGCTGGCGCCGCCGGGATTTCCGCGTTCGCTCTATGCGCTCGATTTGATGGTTTGCCTGTTCGGCACATCTAGCCTTCGGCTTCTGGCTCGCGCAACGTCGAGGCTCAGCTCGCAATACCGGAATAACAGAGAACCGCTTAAGAGGGCTCTGATTTACGGCGCCGGCGACGCGGGCATTACGCTTTTGAAAGAAATCCGCAATAACGTAAGGCTGGCTTACCGGGTCTGTGGTTTTATCGACGACGACTCCAGCAAGGTTGGCCTTCGTATCGCCGGAGTTGCGGTGCTCGGAGGAGGCGACAAGATCGATTCCATTGCCGCCCGGTATCGCATCGAGATCGTTCTCATTGCTATTCCATCCGCCACCGGCGCGGAGATGACGCGCATTCTGGAGCAGTGCCACGCAGCCGGTCTCGAGTTCAAGACCGTTCCCGGATTAGGCGAGATGATCGAGGAGCGCGGGCTGGCCGGACAAATCCGTGAAGTGGCGGTCGAGGATCTTCTTGGGCGCAAGCCGGTCCGCCTCGAGGAGGGCTCCATCCGAAACACGCTCCAAGGCAAGGTTGTTCTTGTTACCGGTGCGGCCGGATCCATCGGCTTCGAGCTTTGCCGGCAAATTGCGCACTTTAATCCGGCAGGAATCGTTGGATTCGAGATTGCGGAATCCGCACTGTTCGAGATCGATCGCGAAATGCGCCAATTCTTTCCCCAGGTTCCGTTCTATCCGGAGATCGGGAGCATCCAGGACCTCGATCGCTTGCACGAAGTCTTTCAGCGCTTCAGGCCGGCAGTTGTTTATCACGCAGCGGCATACAAGCACGTTCCACTGATGGAAAGCCACGTATTTGAAGCCATCGAGAACAACGTCTTCGGAACCTACAACGTTGCCGTCGCGGCCGCTGACAATGGGGTGGAAGACTTTTTGTTGATTTCGTCGGACAAGGCGGTTCGCCCCGCAAACGTGATGGGCGCGACAAAGCGGATTGCCGAACTGATTCTGCTGGCGTTGCAGAACGGCCGCACAAAGTTTGTGGCCGTTCGCTTCGGCAACGTGCTCGGCTCGAATGGAAGCGTGATTCCAATCTTCAAGAAGCAGATTGCCGCCGGCGGTCCCGTCACCGTTACGCATCCTGACATGCGCCGATTCTTCATGACCATCCCCGAGGCGTGCCAGCTCGTGCTGCAGGCCCTGGCGATCGGCAAGGGCGGCCAGATTTGCGTCCTCGACATGGGCCAGCCCATGAAGATCGTCGATCTGGCCAGGCACTTGATTCTTCTCTCGGGCCTCAGGCCCGATGAAGATATCAAAATTGAATTCACAGGAATGCGCCCCGGCGAAAAACTCTCTGAAGAGCTCAGCACTCTGCTGGAAGATACCGTGCCGTCGAAGCACGACAAGATTCGTATCTTTGTCGGCAACGGTCTGCCGCAGGAAGATATTCGAACATGGCTCGACGCGTTGCGCGAGATTCGTGAAACTCGCGACATGGGCCGCCTGGTCATCGCGCTCAAAGAGCTTGTCCCCGACTACAGTCCAAGCGTCCACTTGCTCAAGCGAATCACGGGACGAGAAGATCCGAACAGTGTTCCATTACCATTGAATTGATTCCCGCCAGTGGTTGGATTTGCGTGCAGCGCCGGGGCGCTTCAATTGCTGACTTGATCGCCGCGCGTCTCAATTAGACAATTTATAGCCTTACCTTATCCCACCATTGGCGCCTCCGGCTCTTGCGTTCTGCAGAGAAACCTGCACCTGGACCCTTTCAGCACAAAGTTCGCGGCACGTCTTGCTTTTCGAGGCATGGAGCGTATTGCTCTGCGTCGCGCGGCAACTTCGGCGAAGGTATGCCCCAGCTTGGTGCTCGTTCACAGCGGCCACTTCTAACTCGGGCCAGGATGCCTCCAAGGATCACCGCATTGAAGCGACTGAGGTCATTGGGCTTAGAGAATTCAAGTAGCGGAAACAAACCTTTGAGAAAGTTCTGCGATATACTCATGCCAGTGCCCGAATCTAGTTCGCCCCTCTGTGTTGTTGAATGATCGACTGTCAATCAGCCGCTGCGAGTCAGACCGTCTCAATAGAAGATCGTGAGTGACGCAGCCGGCATCATGAATCGAACAATTGAACCTTCTCTTTATTTGGGCAATTCACATCGGAGCGTGCAATGTTCGAGAGCCCTTGGCGTGTTCTGCATGTTGTTGCGAACCATGAAAAGCGGGTTGCACAGCATTTGATGTCGCGCTCGCTGGAGCACTACCTTCCCCTCTATTCCATGCGATCAAAATGGAGCGACCGCGTGGTCGACCTGCAGCGGCCGCTCTTCGCCGGCTACGTCTTTGTCCGTTTCCACCATGAGGCTCGGATCTCGGTCGTCAGCACGCCAGGTGTATTGCGCTTGCTTGGAGACGGCGTCGGCGAGATAGTGACCGCCGCAGAGATCGAGAGAATCCGCGAGGGCCTGGCCAGTGGATGCATTCTGCGGCCCCATCCCGCGGTGTCTCTGGGAGAAGTTGTTCGCGTGTGCCGAGGCGTGTTCGCCGGGGTAGAAGGGATTGTGACGGAATTGCGTCATCAATGCAAAGTCATCATCGCCCTTGCCGCGACCATGCAGTGTTTTTCGCTGGAAGTGGATCTGGATGACATCGAGGTTCTGCGCCGGCCGGCTGCAAGAGACATGGTTGCCGAAAGCGGGAAGTTGGCGGCGTTTCGCGCGTAGCACGAAAAGAGCAGACCTCCGCGCTGTTTCTGCGCGAAAACCTTGAGCCAGATCGTTTCTCCAGTTCATTTGGAGATTCCGCAAAGACTATCGGCCAAAGTTGCTGGCCGAACTCAAGCATTTCTCAGGCGCCAGGATCGTGCTGCGTTCTCCTGCTGAAGTCAGGAGGTTTTTCGCGCGGTACCAGTGAAGCTTGGAGCAGCAAAAAGCGGGCGTATCCCAAATGGGATATGCCCGCATGTTTTTTAGGGCGAGAAGTTGACGGCAGGCGAATGCTTAGGCGGCCTGCTCGCCGCCCTCGGGTTCTTCTGCTTCCTTCTTCTGCTCTTCGAGTTGCTTTTCGAGCTCAGCGCGCTTCTTCGCCTTCAGGTCGGCGCGCTTCTGGCGCTTGACTTCGAGCTGTTTTTCGGCGCCCAGCAACTCGATGAACGCTTTGTCGGCGCCGTCGCCCTGCTGGAAGCCGGTGCGGACAATGCGCAGATAGCCGCCGTTGCGGTCGCCATAACGCGGAGCCACAACGTCAAACAGCCGCTTGACGGCATCGTCGGTGCGGAGAAAGGCGTGCGCCTGCCGCCGCGCGTGCAGATCGCCCTTCTTGCCCAGGGTGATCATCTTCTCGATGTGCGGACGGACCGCTTTGGCTTTGGCCACGGTGGTCTCCACGCGGTCTTCTTCGATAACGGACGTGACCAGGTTTCGCAAGAGCGCGCGGCGATGGCTGGTGTTGCGTCCGAGTTTGAATCCTGCATTGCGATGGCGCATAACAAAAACTCTCTTTCCGTGAACAGTGATCAGGGAACAGTGGTCAGCGATCGGAAATCAGGAATCACGGCTCGGGATCAGTAATCCTACGATTACCGGACTCGGCGAAAACTGATCACTGACAACTGACCACTGATCACTGTCTTAAAAATTCTCCGTCTCCGTGGGCAACTGCAAGTCCACTGAGTCGAGCGGTTCCTCTTCCTCATCGAACCGGCCATAGCTTGCGGCCAGCGCCGTTTGCGGAGGGATGCTGGTGGGGCCGGGCACCGCATTGCCCTGCTCGTCGATCTTCATACCCAGCGACAGGCCCATCTGCGCCAGGATCTCCTTGATCTCGTTCAGGCTCTTGCGGCCGAAGTTCTTGGTCTTCAGCATCTCGGCTTCGGTCTTCTGCACCAGTTCGCCGATGGTCTGAATGTTGGCGTTCTTCAGGCAGTTGTAGCTCCGGACCGAAAGCTCCAGTTCCTCCACGCTCCGGTTAAGGTTGTCGTTGCGCAGCAGGATGCGGCTTTCGTCGCCGCGTGCCTCCGCTTCGATCTCCTCCTCAAAGTTGATGAAGATGTTCATGTGGTCCTTCAGCAGCTTGGCTGCCAGGCCGACAGCGTCTGCGGGCAACACGGCGCCGTTGGTCCACACTTCGAGCGTCAGCTTGTCATAGTCGGTGATCTGGCCCAGGCGCGCGGCGTCGACGGCGTAGTTGACGCGGCGTACCGGCGAGTGCACTGAGTCCACGGGAATGAAGCCGAGCCCCAGGTCAGCGTCGAAATTCTTGTCGGCCGAGACATAGCCGCGGCCACGCTTCAGGCGCATCTCCATTTCGAGTTTGCCGCTCTCAGAGAGCGTGGCGATATAGACGTTTTTGTCGAGGATTTCGACATCGCTGTCGGCCTCGATCATGCCACTGGTGACCACGCCTGGCTTGTCTGCGCGCAGGTACAGCGCCTTGGGGCCCTCACCCTGCAGCTTGAAGGGAATCTGCTTCAGGTTGAGGATGATGTCGGTGGCGTCTTCGACCACGCCGGTGATGGACTGGAACTCGTGCAGCACGCCCTCGATGCGGACTGCGGTTACGGCCGCGCCCTCAATGGAGCTGAGCAGCGTACGCCGCAGGGCGTTGCCGATGGTGGTGCCGAAGCCCCGTTCAAAGGGCTGGGCGCTGAACTTTCCGTAGGTGTCGGTAAGCGTCTCGGCCTCGACCGCAAGGCGCTTCGGTTTTTGGAATCCTCTCCACAACATAGATGTCTCTCGTTTCCCGCGCGGCATGTACGTCGCGATGCATTTTGCGGCGGCCGCGCAAGTGCTCCTTCGGTTGGATTTCAGGGTTCAGGGGTCAGAGTTTAGGAGTCAGCCAATGCATACGCACAAATGCGCCATAAACTGATCCCTGAAACCTGAAAACCTGATCCCTGTACTACTTACTTCGAGTACAGTTCGACGATCAACTGTTCGTTGATCGGCAGGTTGACGTCCGCGCGCTTGGGCAAATGCAACACACGCCCGGACAGATTTTCAAAGTTCGCTTCGAGCCAGGTGGGAACAGGGTTCTGCGCGGCGTACTGCGCGGCCTGCTCCACAATCAACAATTTCTTGGCGTTGTCGCGGACAGCGATCACGTCGCCCGCGTTCACCTGATACGAGGGAATGTTCACCTTGCGGCCATTCACAGTCACGTGCCCGTGGCGAAGCAACTGCCGGGCCTGGCGGCGCGAGATGGCAAATCCCAGGCGGTACGTCACATTGTCGAGGCGCCTCTCCAATTGCTGGATGAGCAACTCGCCAGTGACGCCAGTGGAACGGCTGGCCTTCTCGTAGTACTCGCGGAACTGGCTCTCCAGCGTGAAGTACATGCGCTTGGCCTTCTGCTTCTCGTGCAGTTGCAGGCCGTAGCCCACGATCTTGGCTTTGCGGTCTTTGCCGTGCTGGCCTGGAGGGAAGTTGCGCTTCTCGATCGGGCAACGATCAGACAGGCACTTGGTGCCCTTCAAGAATAGTTTGGTGCCTTCGCGACGGCAAAGGCGGCAGACTGGTCCGGTGTAACGTGCCATTTCTTCTCCTGACTTCGGATGTCGGCCGGTTTACGTCCGCCGCGGCGGATGTCATCCCGGCCCGTTAAAAATTCTCAGTTCCTAGTTCACGGTTCTCAGTTTTCCTTCATGTCGTACTGCCCGGCAACGAACTGAGAACTACGAACTGTGAACTGCCTCTTACACTCTACGCCGTTTCGGCGGCCGGCAGCCGTTGTGCGGCACCGGCGTCACGTCGCGAATGGTCTTCACATCGATGCCCGCGGCAGCCAGCGCACGGATGGCCGACTCGCGGCCCGAACCCGGACCGGAGACCCGTACTTCCACTGCGCGCACGCCGTGATCGCGGGCCATGTTGGCGGCGTTTGTAGCCGCCTGCTGTGCCGCGAAGGGCGTGCCCTTGCGCGACCCGCGGAATCCCAGCGAGCCCGAGCTCTTCCAGCTCAACGTGTTGCCCATCTGGTCGGTGATGGTGACGATGGTGTTGTTGAACGAGGCCTGAATGTACGCAAGACCGAACGGCACATTCTTGCGCTCGCGCTTCTTGAACTTTTTGGTTTTGCCCTTTTTGCCGGTTTCGGCCTTCTGCTCTGGTTTCGCCATTAGGTCTTCGCCGTCGCTTTCTTCTTGCCGGCAATCGTGCCCTTACGCGGGCCCTTGCGAGTGCGGGCGTTGGTGTGCGTGCGCTGGCCGCGAACCGGTAGCGATTTCCGGTGGCGCAGTCCGCGATAGCTCTGGATGTCGACGAGGCGCTTGATGTGCATCGAAACGTCCTTGCGCAGGTCGCCTTCGACGTCGCCTTCGTCCTCAATCACCTGGCGGATGCGGTTGACCTCTTCCTCGCCCAGATCCTGGATCTTCTTGAAGGCATCCACGTTCGCCTTGTCCAGAATCTTGAGGGCGCGGGGCTGCCCGATCCCGAAGATATAAGTGAGCGCGATCCGTGCCTGCTTGTTGCGGGGCAGATCGACGCCAGCAATACGTGCCATTCTCAGTTTCCTTCTCTCGTTGTGTGCCTCCGGCCTCAACCGGCTCGCACGGGTTAAATGGAAAAACTTCCGAGGTTCATCGCAAGCCTTGACTCCGGCTAACTCGCCTCTTGGAACAGGCAGTAGGCAATAGTAAGTAGGGAATAGTTGATTCTGTCGAATCAGCCAAGTTCTTGCATTCTATTCCCTATTCCCTGGTCCCTATTCCCTGTCTTTGTTGAAGTCTCCCATCCTTGCCAGGCCTTGCTTATCCCTGGCGCTGCTTGTGCTTCGGATTCTCGCAGATCACGCGTACCACGCCGCCGCGAGTAATCACCTTGCACTTGACGCAAATTTTCTTTACCGATGCCCGAACCTTCATTGCTGCTACCCCTCTCCGCGCGACCATCAATGCGCGGGTATTACTTCTCAGCTCTCAGCCCATCACGCGAGATCAGGATTCTCATCTCAGCACGAACAACTGACGACTGAGCACAGTCCACTGATCACTTGTACCTGTACACAATCCGCCCGCGATTCAGGTCGTATGGACTCAACTCCACGGCTACGCGGTCACCGGGCAAAATCCGGATGAAGTTCTTGCGCATCCTTCCCGAGACATGGGCCAAAACCTCGTGATTGGTCTCGAGCTTGACCTTGAACATGGCGTTAGGCAGCGTCTCAATGACGGTTGCCATGACCTCAATCGCATCTTCCTTCGACAATCTGTGTCCAGTTCTGCCGGGCTGCGCTTGCGCGCTCCCGACTGTTGTGCCAGGCATCGCCCGGCCAAAACCCATTCACTTTCTCAACTCTGCCCTTCATTGCTCTACACCAGACAAAGTCGATGACTCAGCACGAAGAGCTAATAGCTGAAAGCTACAAGCTGGGAGATGCCTTACTCGGTCAGAATCCTGGCTCCGGCCGCGGTCACCGCAACCGTGTGCTCAAAATGAGCGCTCATGCTTCCATCGCTGGCCACTGCGGTCCAGCCGTCGTCCAGCACCTGCACATCCGGCTTGCCGGCATTCACCATGGGCTCGATGGCGATGACCATGCCCACTTTCAGCTTCATGCCCTGGCCCGCTTCGCCAAAGTTCGGCACCTGCG
>Ga0208034_1000660_pt1 | contig 26004 bp, 30 predicted proteins | sample June2015DPH_8_10_FD_184699 | JGI IMG/M metagenome (GOLD analysis project Ga0208034, IMG submission 184699) | Peatland microbial communities from SPRUCE experiment site at the Marcell Experimental Forest, Minnesota, USA - June2015DPH_8_100... | ecosystem: Environmental > Terrestrial > Soil >...
GCCAAGATCTCAGCCGGAAGCGGAGCCCCTCCTCCTGAAGAGAAAAATCCCAACTGGAGAAGAATAACGCTTCTCAGCTACAGCGCTTAGAGGTGTGATTATAAAGATTGGCCGGTTATTTCCGACGATACGGCTAAGTGGCTTCATGCTGTGGACAATAGTTTCCGAGCGCGACGATCCCCCCGAGACTCAGTATCCGGGTGAGGGTAGCGTTGCTCCCCGTTTTACGGGTCGAGGTTCATCTTTAGGTATAGCCGCAGCCCTTTGCGACGGACGTCTGCGCGACGCTCGCTGTTCGAACCGAACCATCCGAAAAATTTCCCTCGTTCGCGCCGTCCAAGGCGCGTCGCGGTGGAGGAGCCGCTATAAATCAAGTCCATCGGTTTTTGCCCTCCTCCATAAGGAGAGGGTGTCCCGATCTATCGGGACGGGTGACGGGAGTTGGCCGAAAACCACCACTCTACCCGGAAACCACCACCGCGCAGGCACCAGACCATCCTGGCGTTTGGCCGCCATATCCCTAATCGCATGAAAACACGACCTTTCGGACCATGAGATTTGGCAGGGTACTTGCAATAACACAGGGTGCAGTTTGGCAAGAAGCATTGGGGATTCGAGGAGGACTCAAATGCGAAACCTAAAACTTTTGACATTATTGGGCCTAGGCTTGATGTTTGCAACGTATGCACATGCCCAAGTTGGAGTCGAGGTGTATCCGGGCTACGTGGGGCCACCTCCGGTGTGCCCGTATGGCTACTACGACTATTGCCCCTATGCATGCGCACCCTACGGCTACTATGGACCAAGCTGGTTCTTGGGCGGAGTCTTTATTGGCGTCGGGCCGTGGGGCCGTGGCTATCGTGGCTTCTACGGGGGCCGTGGCTTTGGCGGCCGGGGCTACTACGGAAACGGGCCGGCCTTTTCCGGGCGCGGAGGATTTCGCGGTGGGTTCGGTAACGGTTACGCCGGTGGAGGCGGACGTAGCTTCAGTGGAGGCGGACGTAGCTTCAGTGGAGGCGGACGTAGCTTCAGTGGAGGCGGACGTAGCTTCAGTGGAGGCGGACGTAGCTTCAGTGGAGGCGGACGTAGCTTCAGTGGAGGCGGACGTAGCTTCAGTGGAGGCGGACGTAGCTTCAGCGGAGGCGGACATGCCTTCGGTGGAGGCGGACATGCCTTCGGTGGAGGCGGACATGCCTTCCGTGGGGGCGGAGGCAGAGGCGGTTCCCATGGTGGTGGGCGCAGGTAGACTCCATCATCAACTCGAAGCTCTCGCGGCCGACGGCATTTGCTGTCGGCCGCTGCGTTTTAGAAGCCGCGCAGCGGCGGAATCCTGTGGCCCACGGCGAGCCGGCCGTGGGATCGGACCTGTCAACCCGGTTTTGCCCCTTTTGATTATCCGATTTGGTCCCACCTAAGTTATTGATTTTGGTATTTTCTTCTCCCGCTTTCTTTCTTGTTCTCCCAGAGGTTGTCGCTGTTCGTGAGCTTTCGGCAAGCCTGGGCAGGATTTCAGGCTAATCTATTTCTCGGAGGAATATACCCTGACTCACTTTTTTTCGGCGGCCGGTTTGTTCCGACAGTGCTGCAAGGGCGCCAGTCGTCTGTTGACCTCATCGACCGAAAAACCCTCCGGTCGACCCCCACTCGGATCGGCGCCCACTTTGCATCGACGCTGTCCTTTCTGTAATATCGGAATCATGAATGACTCGACCATCGTCGTGGCGGGAGCTACCGGTAATCTCGGCGGACGCATCGCGAGAGCTTTGCTGGAACGAGGAGCCAGCGTAAGAGCGCTTGTTCGCCATGGCACTGCGCGAGACAAGCTTGAGCGACTGCAGGAGCTCGGCGTAACGATTGCCAGTGTCGACTTGAGCAGCCCTTCCCAAGTGACACCGGCATGCTTGGGTGCGTCCTGCGTGGTGTCCGCGCTGGCGGGATTGCGGGACGTGATCGTGGAAACGCAAACGGTTCTGCTCGACGCTGCGCTCAAGGCTCACGTGCCGCGCTTCATTCCGTCCGACTACTCGATCGATTTCACCAAGTTTCCACCAGGAGAGAATCGCAATCTCGATCTGCGCCGAGACTTCCACAAGCGCCTCGACAAGGCTTCGATTTCCGCGACCACGATCTTCAACGGTGCGTTTGCCGAAATGCTGACCGATCAGATGCCGCTCATTCTCTTCAAACTGAAGCGAGTCCTCTATTGGGGCGACGCGGACCAGCGCATGGACTTCACGACGATGGCCGACACGGCCGCATTCACGGCGAGCGCGGCTCTTGATCCGTCCGCCCCTCGCTTTCTACGAATTGCTGGCGATCAACTCAGCGCCCGGGAACTGACGGCGGTCGTAAGTGAGGTGACCGGAAAGGAGTTCCGCCTGTTCCGCGCCGGAGGTCTGGGAATGCTCGGCGCGCTTATCAAGGTCGCGCGCACGGTCGCTCCCGGAGAGAAGGAACTTTACCCGGCATGGCAGGGCATGCAGTACATGCGTAACATGTTCGACGGCCGGGCAAAGCTAGAGCCGCTCGACAACGATCGCTATCCCAGTATTCGTTGGACGACTGTGCGGGATGTGCTCTCAGCGCATGAAGTTAGCTAGACTGCGCGCCGGCAAAAGCCTCAGTGGGCGCCTCCCGCTCCCGCAAACCATGCGCCACCCGTGCGAGGATTCTGCCGCACTGTCACCCAGGGCGGAGTATGATCGGGTCCTATGGCGATACCGGTTGCTCTCGCCGCTGCGAAGCGCAAACGCGGAAACCCCAATTGGGGGCGTCCCATTGCGCCGTTGCTCGCTCTGCCTACTGAATTTGAAATGCGGGTCAGACAACTGCAACTCATTACCGAGACGTATACCTCTTCGCGTGAGCTCCGCGCCTGGTGCGAGCGAAACAGGAATCGGTGCTATGTCCCAGAATGGTTACTTGGGGAGTGGGGCATCACCGTAGATCTCAACTTCAGCGCCGTCGCGTGGCCCAACCACGCAACAATCCGCGACCCAGTCCGCGATTGAACCTGACCGACCCGAGGTCTAGAATTCATCTAAGGACTATTTCGTGGGAGGTGGTCTATGCCCCACTACGAGTTCTACTGCCACTCCTGCAAGAAAACATTCTCAAAGGTGCTCACGCTTGCCGAATACGAGGAAGGCGAAGTCTTCTGTCCGCATTGCGGCAGCGATAACGTAGAACAGAGTTGGTCCGTGTTCTACCCCATCACTTCCAAGAAGAGTGCCTGAGAGCCAAGCCCCAACGGCACTGATCTGCACGTTGAAAATTGGAGTACCATAGGCCGTTCGCCAATTATGGCTTCATCCTATCTTCGCCACAGGAAGCAGGAGCCATGGGCCGTTCAGGTGAGACCAACCCGTCGCGGGGCTTCTGGAAGCTGATATTTTCAGCCGTCGCGCTTCTTTGTACTCTGCCCCTCGTTGCGCAAAAAGCCCAGGAGCCAAGCCCGCCCAAGTACGACGTCCACACCGAGACAAAAATGAAAGGCACCGTGGACGAAGTGAAACTGCCCCCAAAGGGCAGTGAGAAAGAAGTTGCCCACTTGCTGGTGAAGACGGGGGCGGACATCGTCGACGTGTATCTCTGTCCCAAGTCCTTTCTCGACGACATGGGCGTGAGTTTCAGCAAAGGGGACGAAATCGCCCTCACCGGCTCAAAAGTCAAGCAGGGCGAAGCCGACCTCATCCTCGCCCGCGAAGTCGTGAAGGGCACCGACACCCTCGTTCTCCGCGACGAGAAAGGCAATCCCGTCTGGAGTTGGCACCGCTGACCGGTGCCGTTATGCAGAAGCGACGCTGCGCGACCGTGCGAACTCATGCCGCGGATCGTCGGGCGCGAGAGAGCTCGGACCCGGAACCGTACGATAGGCTTGAGCACAATCCAGAAACGCTAGGATTGTAAACCTTCTTAGGCACACAAGATACGACTTGCACGAGTACCGTTCGTCCCTTGACATGCTCTGCCCGTGACTTATGCTGACAATATTAAGCCCACCTGTCATGCCCAAAACCCGGACCAAAAACCACAATTCACAGCCTGTAACAGAAGCAAAACTAGAGGATCTCCTCTCGGAGCAAACCCCTGTCATTCTAGAAGCCGTAGACAAGCGGCTGTCCGCGCAGGAGGTCCGATCCAACGAAAGGCTCGAGAGTCGGCTGGCTGCCCAGGAGATCCGGTTCAATGCCAAATTAGAGAAGCTCGAAGGCCGCTTCATGCAGAAGCTGGTAGTGGGCTACTTTGATTCAAAGTAGCCCACTACCCAGAAGCTCGACGAGTTGACTACGACACTGGATGAGTTCTTGAAACGCGTCACCGATGTTGAAGAAGAGTTCATCTTTCTCAAAGAAGATCTGCGACGCGTCAAAGCGGTCATCCGCGAAAAGCTCGGCGTGTCTTTGGATTAGAAATCCTCCAAGAACATGCTCACCTGTCCAGCAAGCTGGGCATTTATTTTTTATGCTCCGTGTGTGGCGACAGGGCAGGAATGGGTGAAAAACCTGCAATGCGATCCGGCCCATGCTTCTTGATGGTGTAGATGTTGGCGGCCGCGATCAACTCCAGCATCGTGTCCGTAGCCAGCCAAGGTGCACAGAAGGAGACGCATCAGCAAGGGGTTTCCTGGTTGGCCTTGGCTGACCGTGCTATCACCACATTGTCCCGACGCAGCGAGCGGGGAACGCGATCCAGACGCGTAATTGTCTCCAACTCGGGTTTGTTGAGCACGATGGTTCCTTCAATAACCAAATCCGTTAACGCGGGGCTCTTTGCACCGTTCCCAACTGGTTCCGTACTGTCGCGCAGCCAGGCGAGCAGAATGGATGGATCTTGTATTGCCACGACCAGATCCGGGTCCTTCACGCCTTCCTTCCGCACCTGCAATTTCCCCTTGTTTACCACTAAACCGAACGTCCCGCCGCCGGTGCGGACAGTGACCGTGCGGCGCCAGTTGGCAAGATTGGCCGTTGCTCGTGGGCTGTGGGGGATCATTTCAGCAAGCTTCTGGAAATGTACTCTCACTTCCTGCAAGGTTTTCTGCAGGCGAGGAGTGGGTTTGCCAAATTCCATCTCCGAGAGCCGCCCCCACTCTATCTCGCTCTCGAAAAGCGGACTCTTGCGGAGTTGTTTCCGCGTTAGTTCGTTCTGCGGCACGGCAAAAATGTCCAGCATCTCGCCTTGCCGGGAATCACAGAAGGCGATCTTGACCGGGGTGCCTTTCTTATAAATCCCCGGCCGAATGGTTCCTCGCGTGGTGCGGACGCGAACCAACATCGCAGTATCACTGAGTTTGCCGTCCGCAGTTTCAAGAAACACCCGGCCCGTGCCGAACGGTTCCTGGCCCTTAAAACGGCTGGGCGCAAAAACGGTGATAACCGGCGTCGCGGCCAGGACGGCGGTGTCGTGTACGTACTCCTTTTTCATCTCCACGAAATTACATGCCGGGCAGCGCCGCATGAACGGCGGGATAATCAGGTGACGGCACTCGGGACAACGATAGCCGAACACTTTGCCCTCGTCGCGTAGCGCCCGGAAGAAATCCGAGAATTCGCCCTGCGTGTGCTTCATGGCCGTGAACATCACGTCGTTCCGCTGGAGGTATACGCCGTCCGCTCCTTGGACATCGGTGATGCCTTCCATGGGGAGCATCGCAGGGGAGATCACCGGCTTGGTTTTGCTTTTCGCGGAAGCCACTGCTTTTCCTGTCCGTGCCATGATCAAGCTCTCCTCTCGAGCACTATGGCCACGCCATACATCGAAAGCGACGCGCCCGTGCCGTGAATCAGGCCATGCTCAAGATTCCTGGCTCTCATTTCGCGCATGGCGCTCCAGGTTGACATCATGTTGGATCCGCCGACGAAATGTCCGCCGAACACGAGCCCGCCCGAGGGATTCACCAGCAGCTTCCCGCCAGGCAGAATGATGCCTTCCTCCACCAGATCGTTGGCCCGCCCCAGCGGCACCACGCCCATCTCGGCCAGTGTGATCATTAACTGCGGAATGAAAGCGTCGTGCAATTCGATCACTTGTACGTCTTCTATGGCGATGCCCGCCATCTGCAATGCCTTCTTCGTCGCCACGTGGTCGGAATAGATGCGATGGAGGACCTTGTAACGGGTGATGTCGTTGCCCACGAAGTAGGGCTCGTTGGCAGCGCCGACCCCGGTCAGCCAAATCGGTTCGCGGCCGTTGCGCTCTTTGATCTTCTTCGCCATTTCCGAGGAAGCAAAAATCAGCGCGCACGCGCCCTCCGTGTAAACGCAGGTTTCCAAGACGCGAACCGGATAAACCACGTAGCGTGAATGGAGCACCTGGTCCGCGGTCACTTTCTCGCCGAGGCGCTGTGCGTAGGGATTGTTTTGCGCCTGTTCGCAGAGCAGTTCCACGATTTTGGCGCGCGCCATGGGCGCGAGATCCCCCGGATGTTCGTCCATGTAGGCCTGGATGACCTCGGCATAACTCTCCGAGGCATGCGCCCCCAGCGGCCGTTCAAACCACGGATCCCATGAATAACCAATGGTCTGAACGACAGCCGGCGTGCTGCTCTCGGCTTCAAAATCGTAACAATCGAGCGCCTTTTCCACACCCAAGACGAGGACGAGATCGTGCTGTCCGCTCGCGACCATGTTGCGGGCCGCCAGCATGGCATAGGCACCGGTCGCGCCACCATTTGTGACCCTCATCAACGGCTTGTTCTGAAGCCCAACAATCCCCTGCAATCCGCTTTCGGGAATTGCCTGGAACTCAAAGATGTCGTTGTAGATTCCTGCGACGCCGGCCTCGACTTCCTGGATGTGGATGCCCGCGTCGTGAACCGCCTCACTGACCGCCATTTGAGCCAATTCCCAAAAAGTTTTCTCAACCCACCGGGAACGACATGGGGTCATGCCCGCGCCTACGATGGCTACGTCATTCACTGTATTGCTCCTGATTTATTTTTTTATTCCCCTGAACGCCTGGATGGTTGCGAATCCGCCCAGTGCTGGCCGACCATATTGCAGAGGCCTGTCTGGAAAAGACACATGTCGCAAAGACCTGACACACACGCCTCGGTCAGCGGCATTTGCGCCAATTTTCTCAGCGCTTTGTCAACCGACGGGGAACGAGATGGGGCCGTGCCCGCATTTACGATGGCTACGTCATTCACTGTAGGGCTCCTCGTCTGTTTGTGCACTGTCACGAGACACAGCTGCGGTCCGTGCGACCGCTCTAAAAGCTAGCAGCTCCGAGCTTGCGGACGCAGTGACGGAGATCACCTGGGTGGGGTTGATAGTCGGGCGGCGGTTGCGCCACCGTGCAGATTTTCCGCAGTGGGTTCCTCAAGCAGGGCTCTCCGTGCACGTCCAGCTAGGCAGCTCTTTGCGCATAGTTGATGTTCGGGTGCACAAACTGCAGGATTGTAGGCCTTTCTGCCGTGTTTCCCCTCTATACGTGCGCTCACTTGCGCGATAGGAAATACGCGAGCGCCCGTGCCGTGTCTGTGTGGTTCTCACGGGTATTTCTGTGCGCGGAAATTGCGTGAACTTGCAGGAGATCGGCAACCACGGCGTCGGCGTAGCCCTTGAGGGTGAGAACCTCATTGCGCGTGGTGACGACGTGAGTGGAGACGCCTTCAGCTCGTCGTCGCCTTCAGGTAGAGCGGCAGCGGCGGCAGCATCCGGTACGACTGGTTCGTCTGACATTTGCACCTCACGTACTCTGGATTTTACAGCGTTCGTCAAAATCCAGCGTTGAAAGTGCCCCAGGCGTGCTCGTCGTAGCTCCTCACCAGGATTGTAAGCTTTCTATTACATCGGCGGTTACAACCGCGTCCGACTCTGCTTCCGATTTATATACATAAAAGCAGCGGCCACTATGAAGGCCTGTAACTGAACAATTGTTGGCATTCTTGTCGGAGAAAACCGCCGGTGACGGGGATGCGGTGATTGCCCTTCTCGAAGACGAGCCGGCAGGGGATGAGGCAAGCTCGCCACTTGTAGTCTTCCGTACCGCGCTTGCGGCCATAAGCGGCAATGTCTTCTTGGGAGACGCCGTAGACGACCGCGCCAATTCTAGCCCACACGCAGGCGCCGGCGCACATGGCGCAGGGCTCGTGCGTGGAGTAGAGTACGAAGTCGGGCAGGTAGCGGCCATAGCCGCTTGATACGTATTTGAGCGTTTCCAACTCCACGTGCTTGATGCTTGACCCCGAAGTTTTTACTCGGTTACCGGCGCTGGCAATGACCACTTCGCGCCTACCCATGAGGCGTGTGATGACCGCGCCAATGGGATAGTCGCCTCGGTCACGGGCGCGCTTTGCCTCCGCGATGGCCAGCTGCATGAACTTCTTTTTCGGTTTGTAGGAAGCAGAGATCATGTAGTTAGAGAAACTTTTCCACTGGGAGAAAAACCTTATTATTTATCCAATAGCGTCCCCGCTATCGCACTTCGCCAACGATAATTCCCGCAGTCCGGTCCGCGTGAAGGAGATTGAGATCACGCACGTGCGGGAGCTCCCTAGAAAACGGGACTCCAGTAAGAACGCGAAATCGTGACACAGCAAAAACTATAGGATTGTAACCTTTCTATGTTCCCATTACAGCGATCAAGAAGAACAAGAACGCAACTGGTCGAGAAAAGAGCGATCCCCTGGGCTACCGATTGTTAAGAATGATGGTGTTCGCCTCTCGGATGACGCCGCCAAATCGTCCGTTGTTCTGGATCGGGACCTCGACCAAGCAAAATGCAAAAGGAAAAACGCGACATTGACAATTCCAGCTCACTTCAGGGGATTTTCGACCGCCAAATGTTGCTCGTATGCGAGGAGAGTGGCGGGCACGGGGAGTGGAGGCCGCTTTCTTGTGGCCCGTGATACCCAGTTTTCAGTTTCGCCAGTTTTTTCGGTTTTTTCAGGGGAAACGGCTGACAGCATAACCTGCCAGCGTTTTCTTTCGAATCCCCGCGGCTCACTTCTTGTAAACCACGCCGCCCTTCATCACGAAGCTGACGTTCTGCAGAGTTCCAATATCCTGCAGCGGATCGCCCGCCACCGCGATCACATCCGCGAGATGGCCAGCCTCCAGCGCTCCAATCTGCCCGTCCCAGCCCAGCAGTTTCGCTCCGTTCACCAGATCCGCCTGCAGCGCCGCCAACGGCGACATGCCGTATTTCACCATCAGCACAAACTCGCGCGCCTGCGTGCCATGCGGAAATGGCCCCACGTCGGACCCCACCGCCATCGGCACTCCGGCCGCGACCTGCTTCCTGAATTCCTGCGCATGCAGATCAAGCATCAGGTGTTCGCGCGCAGCCAGTTCGGGCGCTGGCGCGTGATCCGCAAAATATTCGGAGATCGCAAAAGTTGGAACCGCAAAGATTTGCTTCTCGCGCATCAGCCGCATGGTTTCGTCGCTGAGCTGATAGGCATGATCGATCGAGGCCACCCCCGCCTGCGCGGCATAAAGCGTTCCCGGTTCTCCGGTCGCGTGCACCGCCACTTTTCGGCCCTGCCGTGCCGCCTCGTGTACCGCGGCCTCAAGCTCCGCCTCCGTATACTGATAAACCGTGTGGAACTTGCCGTCCCGCACCGAGTCCCACCCCGTTTCATAGATCTTGATGAAGTCCGCGCCTTCCTTGAACTGCCGCCGCATCACCGCGACGAGTTCGTCTGTGTTATTCGCATAATCTGCATTCGGCAGAACCTGCTGCTCCGGGTTGTAGCCAATCGCGTCCTCGTGACCGCCAAGGATGTTCACTGCATTCCCGCTGATGCGCAGCCGTGGCCCGGGAATCCGTCCTGCATCAATCGCCTCCCGTACCGCCGTATCCGCCGAACCCGCGCCCTCGGTCCCCATGTCGCGTTCTGCGGTGAATCCCGCCATCAGGTCATCGCGCGCCGCCAGCAGCGCTGTGATCGTTCGCTGCGGCACCGATTCCTGCACCGTCTGCAAATCCTCCGCGCCAGGGTGCAGAAACAGGTGCACGTGAGCATCAATCAAGCCTGGCAGCAGCGTGCGATCTCCCAAGTCGATCACCTCCGCTCCCGCGGGACGCTTCACCGAAGTCCCCGCCTCGACAATGCGCTCACCCTGCACCAGAACTTCGCCGGGCTTCACGATGCGACCGTTCTTGATGTCGAGCATTCCCGCCGCGTGCAGCACGATAGGGTGCGGCGGTGCCGCCAGGCTCTGGCCCGCAGCGGTGGCACGGAACCCGAGCAGCAGAAGTAAAACGGACAAAGAAACACATCGCAGTCTCAACATGCGGAATATCCTTATTGACTTCAAAAACGTCGCCATTTTACGCCTACCTCGTCGGTTCTCGACATTGTGAAACGGGACATTTATGGACCGGCTTACCCAGAGCTGGAGCCGGCTGGCAGGGGATACCCAGGGGTGGGCAAGGTGCCAACTACGCCCCAGAACAACCCCCAAGCGGCCCCACCGCTGTTTTAAAAAGGAATTGTGTGGCAGCAGCGGCCTGCCCAGAAAGAGGATGTGGACCGCGGGGGCGGTGAGCGTGGGAATCAGAGTCCCCAAAGCGACTTCGCGGTTCCGACAGGTTGTGGCGATGGCATGCGATTCCGCTCGCTGCAGGTGGGGCTCCATGCAGGTTTCAAACTGAAGATCAGTCCACTACAGCACTTCACTCCCAGATACAACCGACGCATGGAGAGACAGGTAGGCCCGGGCCTTTGCCCGAGGAAACTACTTCTCTGGCGCAAACACACGCGAATGAAACCTCAACATCTCACCTAAGTGTGCCAGAAAATATAGGGCGCTGTGGTCGCCGGGATAGAGGTGAAATTCGTGTTTGATGCCTTCCGCTTGAAGTTGCCGGTGGAGTTCCGCAGCTCCTTTCTCAAATCCGAATTCATCCTCACGGCCGCAGTTGAAATAGATAGACAGCCCTGCAATACGCACCCGATTCTGCTTCGCAAGAACAAAGAGACTGTTCTGCTCCCAATGAGAAACGTCAATGGGATTGCCGAACACGGCGCCCAGCATCCTACCTAGCGGTGTCCCTGAATGCACAGCCGCAGTTGTCTCCCGCGGCGATGCTGTGATGATCGCGGCACTCTGCGCACTGACCGAGGAAAATAACTCCGGATGGGCAAAGGCAAACCGAAGGGCACCGTATCCACCCATGGAGACACCGCTGATTGCTCGTGCCGAGCGCTCCCGCCGAATAGAGTAATGTGCCTCGATGTAGGGAATGAACTCGCGAACGAAGAAATCGCTGTAGCGCACGCGGCCATCGGCGGAGTTGATGTAGAAGCTGCGCATCCCTTCGGGTGTGACTACCAGAAAATCGGAGATCTGTTTTTGCTGGCGGAGGTCTTGGATCAGGTCCCATCCACCACCTTTAAATAAGGTCTGTTCGTTGTCGCCAAGTCCGTGCAGAAAATAGAGCACGGGATAACGACGCGGAGAAGGGCCGGCAGTCGCGGGGTCATAGCCGAGTGGCAACAGGACGCAGTAGTGGACCGTTTGACCGAGAACGTGGCTTTCCAGCGCGTTGCAGTCGATGCGGCCCTGAGCGTGGGCGCGGGAGAAAAGAAGCGCGACAAAGAACAGTGCCAGCCGGCGCATTGTGACCAGTCTACTCGTAGCGCAGTGCCTGCACAGGATCGAGACGCGCGGCTCGGGCCGCCGGGTAGAGCCCCGACAGCAGGCTGACGACGATGGAGAAAGTTATCGCGCTGAGAACCAGCCACAGCGGCACCGACCAGATCTGTGCCGGAGGAAAATGCTGGCGCTCGAGATAAATGTTCGTTCCGAGATTGATGAGACGCCCGATGGTCCAACCAAGCGCGACTCCGACTGCACCGCCGACGAGACCCATGGCGCCCGCTTCGGCGAAAAACAGTCCCCGCACGTCAGCGTCACTGGCACCCAGCGCCTTCATGATTCCGATTTCGCGCCGGCGTTCGAGGATGGCCATCACCAGCGTGTTCACGATGCCGATGGAAGCTACGGCGAGGGCCAGGCTACCGAAGATCCCAAGAAACACGTCGAGCACAGCAAAGAACTGGCGCATACTGCGGGTGGCATCGACGATGGAAAAAGCGCTGAATCCCATCTTCTTAATGGCATCTTCGACGACCGGGACCTGATTGGGATTCCCTACGCGCACACTGAGCGAGGTATAGGTTGGCGCGCTGCTAGGCGAGGTATCGCGCAGGTCGGACTGCATAACGTGCAGGTCCTGCGCAAGCTTGAGCGGCAGGAAGACGCGCGCCCGGGCAGTTCCACGCATGCTATCCGGATCGAGGTCCGTCACTCCCACAATTTTCAGTGCTTGCTGGCGTGAGACGACCGAGTACGCGGCACCGTCACCAGGCCCCGTAGACGAGGGAGGCGCAATGCGCTCGGCATAGCGCATCATCAACTCTTTTCCGAGTAGAGGTTTCGCCAACTCGGCAATGTTAGTGTTGTCCGCGCCCAGCTTGGGTGTCTTGCCCAGCAACTCCTCGGCAAACGACTTTTGCAGGATGACTTCAGGAACCGCATCCGACGAGAAGAAACTGCCCTGCATGCCATCGAAAGCATCATTGTTGTTCTTGGCGGAAAATGGTACTCCAGCCACCATGGTCAGGTGGGGCTTGTCGCCGAAACGTAATTCTGTAACGAACCGAATATCAGGATAGGCCTCGACAACGCCGGGGAGTCGCTCGATTTTCTGTCGCGCCGGTTCATCCAATGCCGGGCTCTCGGCCGGTGGTGGGCCCTCATCTCGTTGCTCCCGGAAGTTGCGGAAGTCCCGTCTTGAGGTGGCAACGACAGTGTCAAACAAGCCGGACTTCTGCAGTCGGCGTGAAGCGAGCTGCTGGAGGCCGATGCCGAGCGAGAGCATGGCGACCAACGACGCCACCCCGACGGAGATGCCGATCGTCGTCAGCGAATTGCGGAAGACGGACTCACGCAGATTGCGGACGGCAAGGTCGATGACGTCGTAGGACTTCACTGTGTCCCTCCCTGCTCGCTCGCCGGCACTGACGAGACATTGGGCACGTCATCGTTGCGTATGTCATCGACGAGCCTGCCGTCCGCCAGATGCACCATCCGCCCGGCATGTTTCTCCGCGAGAGCCAACTCGTGCGTAACCATGAGCACGGTCATGCCCAGCGACTGATTGAAGCTACGAATGAGCTCCATGATTTCGGTGCCGGTGCGGCTGTCCAGATTGCCCGTTGGTTCGTCCGCCAGAAGAAGCTTGGGCCGGTTAATCAGAGCACGCGCCAACGAAGCGCGCTGCTGTTCACCACCCGAGAGCTCCATGGGCCGATGGGCAAGCCGTCCGCTCAAACCCACGCGTTCGAGCGACTGGCGCGCAAGTGCCCCACGCTCGCGGCGATCAACTTCGGCAAAGCGCATGGGGAGCTCCACATTTTCCAACAAGGTCATGCTGGGTATCAGATTGAACGACTGGAAGACCATTCCGACGGTATGAAGGCGGTACTTGGCCAGTTTCTCGCGGGAGAGTGTGGCTAAATTGTTTCCCTGGACGATCACCGCGCCCGAGGTGGGGCGGTCAAGCCCTGCAACCAGGTTAAGCAATGACGACTTACCCGACCCCGAGGGGCCCAGCAGAGCCACAAATTCTCCGGCACGGATGTCGATCGAGATCCCGTCCACCGCGCGCACCAACGCGTCACCCATCTGGAAATGACGGCAAACGTTCTCCGTGCGTACAGCCAACGGGTTCGGGCCGACACCATCCATGCTAACGAATCTCTCCTCTCACGCGGCGCGTCGGCAATACAAGGGTCCTAAATTGCCGAACACATCGACGAGATAGCGTGCGCCACCAATCATAATAAAGAGGTGGGCGAACGGGTGCACCTAGGAGGACCGGTGGAGGCGAGGCCCACGGGCCCAGTTCACGTCGAACTGCGGACGCCAGAAATAATTGACGGGAACCACCACCCAGGCGGTCAGCGTCTGGCAGAGCCATCCTCGGCGGTCGTAACCCAGACAAATTGGCCCGGCATCCTTCTTGTTTGGTACACCGATATACACGCCACGTATCTTAGAGCGAGAGCTTTCCGGGAAAAGTTGTTTGTCCAGTGCCCCTCCTCACGCAGGGGCGAACACGCAACCGGTGTTAAATGTTGATGAATAAGAAGAGGGTCCGGCAAAGGGCTGGAGTTCCACGAACTTGCCGGCGCGAATACGGAACTAGGCTAGAATGACGTTCGGCGTCAATCGCAGAGATCCGAAATCAAGAGGATTCCATGTGGGATAGGCGTTTCTGCTTTGTTCTTGCGAAGTGGATGGCTATCGCGGACGCATTGGCCGCGGTGCTTTTGGTTGCGTCGATGTGCGCGGCGCAGCCGCAAAACGCCATTTCGGCTGCTTCCGATCCGCGGCTGCAAAAGGCCTGCCGCTTCCAGCAGGGCGGGTGGACGTACGTTCATCTGGAGGGATCTCCCTCCGATATCGGTTTCCAGCATGGGTATCTGCTGGCGGCCGAGATCGAAGACGCGTTCGCAGCGATCAAGCTGTTCGACACGCACGCCACACAGCGCGACTGGGAGTTCTTCCGCAAGACGGCGCGCGCGATGCTGTGGCCCCATATCGATGCCGAGTATCAGCAGGAATTGCAGGGCATCGCCGACGGTGTGAAGGCGCACGGCATGGACCTCGACGTTTACGACATCGTGGCACTCAATGCATTTGAGGAAGTGCCGGACTACTACGTGCCGTGGTTGAATAAGTTGAACAAGAAAACGACCACCAAGAAAACCGCCAACCAGCAGGGGAAGCCGGCGAACGCGCCGAAGTTGGCTGCTCCCGGCAATTGCAGCGCCTTCATCGCCACCGGCAGCTACACCAAAGATCACCAGATCGTGATCGCCCACAACAACTGGACCAGTTACCTGGAAGGCGAACGCTGGGTGGTGATCTTCGACATCGTGCCGCGGAACGGGCAGCGCATTCTCATGGACGGGTTTCCCGGGGTGATCACCAGCGACGACGACTTCGGCGTGAACTCGGCTGGCATCATGATCACTGAAACCACGATCACGCAATTCGAGGGATGGGACCCGAACGGCAAGCCGGAATTCATGCGCTCGCGCAAAGCGCTGCAGTACGCCCAGAGCATTAACGACTACGTGCGCATCATCAAGGAAGGCAACAACGGGGGCTACGCCAACGACTGGCTCATCGGCGACCGCAAGACCGGTGAGATCGCCTATCTCGAACTCGGCCTGAAAAATACTCCGCTGTGGCGGACGAATGACGGATATTTCGTGAGTTCGAACTTTCCCCGCGATCCCAAGCTGATCCGCGAGGAAACCAGCGGCTTCGATCCCAACGACGCATCGTCTTCGATGAATGCGCGGCATGCCCGCGCGGATGAGATGGTGCGGCACGCTAAGGGAACGATTGACGTCGAGATGGCCGAGGCGTTCCTGGCGGATCATTTCGACAGCTTCCAGAAGAAAGCACAGCCCAACGAGCGTTCGCTGTGCGGACATGGCGATGCGTCGCCGCGTGGCGTCAAACAGTGGGAATGGGATGCGTACAATCCCGGAGGCGCCGTGCAGGGAAAGGCTACGGATAGCAAGATGGCTGAGAACATGAGTTTCGTGGCGCGCGCCGGCCATCCTTGCGGTGCGGATTTTGCGGCGGCGGATTTTCTTGAGCATCATCCGGAGTATTCCTGGCAGAAGCCGCTGCTGCGCGATATGAAGGCGGGGCCCTGGACGAAGTTTCAGGCGGGGCAGAAGGGCAGCCAGTAGTTCACCACAGCTCATGTGGCGACAGCCGCCTCGGCTGTCCCTGGGCGAGTGCAGCGAGTCGAAGGGGCGAAGCCCGACGGCCCCAAGATAGACTCTGTCCTAACCGGAGTTGGACACTACCTGCAAGCGTCGAAAAGCAAAAGGGGAGAAAGTTTTTGGGGTCTGAGTCGAATCGTCCAAGGGGGGCGACGGAGTAGGAACGCTGGGCTAGAAAGGGAAGCAGAGGTAAATGAATAAGACTCCTCCGCGATTCTTTGTGGCCATAATGGCCTTGCTTCTTGATGTAACGGCCTCCGCTCGTGCGCAGAGTTTTACCCGGTGGCAGAACATACCGACGTGGTCCGATCAAGATTTTCGCGTGGATTGGTCCGATTCAGATCCGTTCGAAGTCCACGATTGGAATGGGCATTTCTACGTCAAGAATGTTCATATCGCTTACATGACTCAAATACGCGGTAAAGGTGTGCTCACTGGGTTGGAGATCTACCCTAACGCTGAAACTTCCCTGCTCAACCGTTTGCTTCGTACCAAGCACGGAGCCGATCAGCGTGCATCCTCGTCCACGCGCGACGGGGATTCGAGTTTTGCAGTTTTAACAGTTTTCTCGACTGTGGGCCAATTTTAACCGGGGGGTTAGAGCATTGCAGAGCGCCGAAAGAGGGCGCTAGAATTCTCTGCGGTCTCGTGCAGATTACTCACAGTTTGCGCACAGTTGCACCTCGGGTGGTGCATTCACGATTGCAGGAGATCACTACAAGTCCTTTGGAATCATGGTGCCGGGAGGGGGAGTCGAACCCCCAAGGGCCGAAGCCCGGCGGATTTTGAGTCCGCTGCGTCTGCCAGTTCCGCCATCCCGGCGTTTGGAGTTAAGTTGCTTTATTCACTGCACTTTACGGTAAGTTTTGCTGGCAGCCAACTGCACTTCTTTTGGTGCGATTTCTGCTCCTTTGTGCCCAAACTGTGCCCGAAGTGCTTCTACTCGCTCTATCGCGTCTGCCATGTCACTCTCTGCAACGATAGCATATCGGTCGAAAACTGAGCGAGTTTTCCATCCGCCCATTTTCATAATCACGCCTTCCGCCACGCCGCTGGCGCGAGCGTTACGAGCAGCACTTCGACGTAAGTCGTGAAAGATGAGTCCGTCGTATTTTAGATTCTTGAGATTCCATTTCACCGAGCACTTAGCACAACGTCCAGCGGTATCAACGGCCTTGCGGCACTGCGGGCAGACCATTTGCCCTAGATCTGCTGCACAACAAACCTTCGCCCATGTGGTGCGGAAGTCTCGAATCGGACTCCCGTCTTCTCGCGTAAACACGTAGTCATCCACATGCTTGCCATGACAGCAGGCAGACAAGAGATTTGCCAGAGTCGATCCGGGCTTGAATTTCACAACTCTGCCATCGTCATTCTTCGTAGTTCCCGGGTCCAGTAGGATGCGGCTACTCCCCAAGTCGATTTGTTGGACGCACAACCTCTTCACTTCGGACACGCGCCAACCGAATGTATATCCAACTTCGAGCATTGCTCTGAGCCACAGCCCAACTGAGGCGCAAGCATCTGCGAGTCTTGCATACCGCTCTATCGTTAAGAACCCCTTCCGAACGTTGTTTTCCTTCAAGTGAGGAACTGCTGGCACCCGGTACACTTTCGGCGGTGTGGACTTCATTCCCAACGAAAACATGCGCTTCAAAGCTGCAAGCTCTCGGTTTATCGTCGCATTGCTTGCTTCCTCTTGCTGCCTTTTCTCGATGTAGGCTTTAATAGTGTCGGTTCCCACGTGTGCCGCCCTAAGGTGGCCAAACCACTCCTGAAGATGGAGCCTCCAACGCGCCTTCGCATCATCCAGCGACTTGAGACCATTGATACGATAGTCCTGCAAGAAATCCTCAGCCAACTCGGTGACTTTAATCTTCTCCATTCCAAGGCGAAACGGCTCACCGCTGGACACGGCTCGTAGTCTCATTTGAAGTAGGCGATTGGCTCGCGTTTTTGACGCGGTCCCCGTTGATTCGCGTATAGCTCTGCCGTCCTTGTGGTACTTGATCCACAACACGCCGCCACGCGAATAGATGCTTCCTGTTCCTCGCTCGCGTCTCATTGCATAACTTCCTTATTGGAGTCGATCCAACGGTCAAGGTCGCGGACATCAAACAGCACGAGGGTATTCTCGCCGTCCTGTACGAAGGGCAGCTTACCACTCCACGCAAGTTGCCGCACCTTTGACTTGCTCATGCCGAGATAGTAGGCAGCCTCGCTGACCCGGTACAAACGGCGCGGTACGCCCGCGAACTGCTCCGATCTCTTGCCGTTTGCCATTATGCACCCTTCGGCAAGCTCGGAATGGTCACAGTTCGGGCACAGTCTAGGCACACGTGTGCTTCGAGATCACTAAATAAGCCATCACTCGGGAGCAGCAGCGGATTTAATATCCGCTGCTTCCTTGAAATCGCGGCAGAGACAACGACGAAGTGCTCTTCCTGCACATGCTGGCAGGCCGCGTTGTCGCTGGAATCCGACCAGCACGCTTGGTTTTTGGAAAATGGTTTGTAGCTGAGTGTAACTGAAGACATGAGCGCACCTTGGCAAATTGAAATCACCAAGAACGCGCCCCCTACAGCTTCCGCGTCGTACTGACGTTTGCCGCAGGTATTAGGTGCTGCTGTAAGCTCGCAGCGGCTGCACGATCTGTTCGGTCATATACTAATACCCGATTTTGATCGAAACCTGCGTAACATTTGATCTTTCCCAGCGTTTCCAATCCGTTCGACGGATCACCGCTATCCGCAAACAACGCGAGCATCGCCCCAAAACGCCCGCCCCTTGCGGGATTCGACGTCCTGTGTTAGTATCATAGTAGCGGAAGCACCGACTCGGCGAGTTCGCCACAGAGCCATCCTAACCCGCTACTCAGGCACTCGTTTAGAAGCGAGGCACGTCCTACCGGCCCGAGCAGCAACACCAAAACAGATTATTAAGTGCTACAGAAGAACACGGCTGTGCCGTGCCCCATTCCTAAACGAACTGTGGGTACGCATTCAACACCCTCGGGGGGGTAATGTCCCGAGCAATCTCGTGTATACGAGATTTTCCTTACCAAGTCAGTACATAGGAGTAGTCGAAGGAGTAGTCGAACAAAATGCCCTGCGGGGTCACTCCGCTGGGAACATAAGGGAGGCAGCAAATGCGGTTAACAAGAGAGCAAGAAGTTCGGGCAATCAACGAGTTGCTCGCAATGTTGGCGAAGGATAAACAAAGCGGGGGCAACGGTCTTCGCACGTCGGAGATGCAAGGGACACGAGCGTTTCATGGGACGAACACACTCAGCCTACGCCAGATTGCCCGTTTGCTTCGCAAAGAGGGAAAGGCAACAGCTCGACTCTGTGGCTCCGGGCCGTACACGTACAACCATTGGACTCTGACCGACAAGGCATGGGATCAGGTCCCTAACAGGCGGGAGGCATTCTTTGAATCGTAAGGTTGACACGGGCGTGAAAGGCGATCTTCTGTTGCTGTTGGTGTCGAACGCTCCCGCGAACTTCGGCATCGTTGCTGCTCCCGAAGAGCTAGAAGGCTTTGCCGAGGGCGATGTTGTTGGGTTCAGAGAGCCTTATCAGAGACGAGACGGCGAGGGAAAGGGTGACTTGGTGTTCGTGACCCCCGGCAATTGCGAAAAGATCGCCGACCCGCAGGTTGCAGAGGCGTGCCGCTCTTTCATCTGGGGGATCTAGTCGTAAACGCTCGCTTCGTCGAGCCCAAGCCGCCTTGCAATGTCGGGGTAGTTGGAACAGAGCCGCCAGAAATTCCTGCGTGCCCGAGATGGAGAGATGGTTTTGTAGAAGTTGGGACTGCGGGCAGCGTTCCGCCAGTGCAAAATTTTCTTGCCGATGATTGCATCGCGAATCGGTTTTCGTGCGTTCATGATCGCGTTTTCCTCCAGCAAAGTGTTCTTGAGCCGTCCTACTGGCGACCTCGTTTGAGACGCGGGTTAGAAATTTTCCAGTATTGATGGCATTTCTGCATGTGGGTGGTTCGGAGCAGTCAAGTAACCGCCACGATTTCCGCCTCTAAAAATGGGTTTTGAAAGTCCGCGAATTACACCTGAACAATTCTCCAACGTACCTTCATTGCACCTTGAAGGAGCTTGAGCCGCGCAGTCTGGGTTCGCTCCTGAAGGCCCACGGTTAGCGGTCGGCTGACGAAAGCTGACGGAATGACGGCTTTTTCTATATTTTTTACTCAATCGCGTATATAGAGAAAAAGTAGAAAATCCTGTCAGTTCGTCAGCTTTCGTCAGCTACAGTACCGCTTCCGGATCGACATCAGGCTGGTGCGTGGTGGTCTTGAGCCCGACTCCCTGCCAGTAGTTGCCGTCTGCTTTGTGCCTCGGCTTTCCAAATCTCTTACGCATTGCATCGGAGAACTGGCTCTCTTTCATGACGTGCTCGCGGTTAGCCTCAGCCCACAGGGTGAACGCTGTGTACATCTCCGTTTGCTTTGACTCGGCGTACTCCGCGATGACGCACTTGTCGCCAAGGAACCGACCGACCACATCCTGCGATTCGCGGTACTTGGTCGTGGCTTCGTTCACTTTGTCTGGGTACATCATCCCGAACTTCAAGTAGTCAGCCATGCCTTTAAGCATCCAGCGTAGTATCCCCGGCGCTTCAGTCTTGAGCTTGGGCGCAAGCTGCTCGTCCCTCTTGTCGTCGGGGATAGTGACCTCGAACGGAATGCACTTCAGACGACGCCAGATACCCCAATCAGTGCCCCGGATGACGGGCTTGTAATTGGAGTGCATCCAAATCTTGAAATTCGGATAGAACGTGAAGAATTCGTGGTGAAGCTTCCGACAAGTAATTGGGTCGCCGCCAGTGAGCCTCTTGATGAGAGCCTCGTCCAGCTTGTGGCCGTCCTGAGACTCCGAAGCCGTGACGAACCGCGCTCCCACTAATCCTGCGAGGTCGTTACGAGCCTCATTCTTGTTCTTGGTGATGACGAAGGTCTCGAAGCTCGTGTCCTTGCCATAACCACCCATGACGTACCGCACGACCTCAAGGAACACGCCCTTCCCGTTGCAGCCGTCACCATACGGGAAGAACATAGCTTGCACCGACGTGTCAGCGGACAGGGTGTAACCCGTCGCCCGAGAGAGAAAATCCACCATCTGCTGGTCGCTGCCCATAACCTCATTGAGGAACGCGAGCCACTGCGGGCACTCAGCCTCGGGGTCATACACGGCTGGGCTGATTGTCGTAATCATGTCAGCAGGATCGTGGGGCTTCAGCTTGCCCGTGTGCAGATCGATGGTTCCATTCTGGCAGTTGAACAGCCACGGGTCGCGGTCGTAGTCGTTGATGACGGTGACCACGGTCCGTTCCTTCGATGCCAGATCGATCATAGCGTTCCGACGCTCCTTGGCCTCAGAGATGATCGCCCAGCGCAACATAGATGTACGCTCATCGTCTTCCAAATCCTTAGCTTCTTCAAATATTTCCTGAGCGACTTTCTTGGCGAGGCGGTCAATGATCCCGTGGGTGTCGGGTGCCCAACGATTCTCGTCCCAGACGCGCCATTCGCCGATATCGCGGACATAGCGAATGCGACAACCGAAGCGCCGAACCAAACGTTCAGCATTGCCCGTGTCAGTCTTACGGTAGTTGAACCCCGTCGTGTCGATCTCTGGCTGCTTAGGCTCCTCAGGCTCAGCTTCAGTCTGAGTTTCGTCATTCAAGAACGCTACGACAGCCTCAGGCGATTGAGGTTCTGGCGCATCCGCGTCCGCGACAGGGAAACTCGGGCTGTTGAACAGCAGATCGTCATCGTCCTCCACGTAGATCAGATATGGGTAGTCCTCGATGTCATGCTCTTCTGACAGGACCTCCTTGAGGTCGTTAATGTCCTTGTCTTGGCACCCCCCAGCCATGCACTTGAACCCGATGCGGTTCCCGAAAGTGATGCAGCACTTGAAGCTCCCCTTGTACTGACCTTCATGGGCGCGACCAACGAACGGGCACTCGGACAATTCGACGTACAAGACGCCCTCCCCGGTCTTCTCTTCGCTTGTAGTGGAAAGCTCATAATGGTCGATCCAGTCATAGCGATCAAAGCTAGAGTGGAAACCAGATTTATTGATGCGCCGAGATGAAGTCTCCTTCTTGGAACTGTTCTTCTTCAGCCAATCGACCATTTCCTGTGGGATGGGCTTGATGGGAAGATCGTTCGCTGGAACGTACTCTCCGTAAGGTTCCTTGTCGGTGCGCTTCACACCGGGCGAGGCACATGTCAGGTTGTGAGCCTTGAACTCGACGACAGGCTTGCCATCGGAACCAAGAACGTTGCAATTGCCCAGTTCCTCGGATGCAGCCGTGTGCCAGTAGTAAGCTTGCTTGTGTCCCGGACTCGGGGAGTTCACGACAAACGTGTCGTCGTAGTTTGGCATCGCGAGCCGCTGCGCCTGATTTGGGTCATCAATATCGAGGATGCAGGCTGCTCCGCTTTTTGCCACGGATACCCAATTGTGCTCCGCGTAGCCGTTGCAGGCCCACTTTTTCAGGGTGTCGATGTCTGTGGTCGCGAATTCGAGCGATCCTTTGATGGACGGGTGCCGAAGACCCGGTAACGTTGGCGTCTGGTGCACGCCGCGACGTGCATGGTTCAAAATTTGTTGGAAATCCATGTTTCTTACCTACTTGTTTGATTTACGCTGTGCCCTGTTCTGATCCCTTCGCTGAAGATCAGCGTAGGAGGCGGGGGTAAGAACAAAGCGTGAAGAACCCGCCCCCTTGAAATCTTCGCCCGCCCGTCAGCGTCGAAGCCCTCTATCATTGATACTCAAAGTCGGTTCACCATCCGTTGTCATTTTTTCGACCGCAAAACAAAGCCCCCCGCTGAATGAGATACGCCCAGACCACCCGCCTACCGCATAAAAGTGAGGTTTTTCTCCCGAAATCGGGTATTGGACATGGCGGCTAATTCATTTCGGGATAACCCGCAGCCCACAGGTCGGGACGTTGTTTAGGCCGTGACTGGCGACAGGAACTCGGCACGATTTTTGGACCGTAATCCCAGAAAAACTCAGTATCAAAGTAAATAGGAGGTTGAAATCGTGAAAGAACCATATCGCGAACGTCCCCAGAGGCCGATTTGCACGTGGGATGAGATTCAGTGGGAGGAACCAAGGCAGTTGGGGGACACGACGGGAGCCATTCGCTTCTGCTGGCCGCTGGGTTCCGAAGCCCAAATGTGGGAACAGGCAAGGTGCCGTGAATGTAATCAACCCGCTTGGTGGATCGGGATCGGAAGTCCGTTCGGTGACGGCGAGCAGTATTTCTTGGCGACCGACGCGTGGTGCTTTTGGTGCATTCCTCGCGAATTTTTCACGGAGGAAGAACTGCGGCTTGTACGCCATGCAGAATGGGCTCGGAAGCAAACCGTGAACGAAATCGTCGAACTCATCCATGACGCTCGCTTGCAGACCGACGACAACACCGTCGAATCGGCTCTTTCCGACCTAGCCGATCAAATTAGTGAAGCTACGGAAAGTCGGGAATCAAAATTACAGAAGCGTGCTCAGTGGGAGCAGCTTTACAGCCCACAGTGAGGGCTGGACTAACGGGGCATCGACCAAGGGACCTAGAAAATAATTCCAGATCGCCAATCGCCAAGGTTTTCCCAATGTCGAGTTGCTTATACAGGAGCAACTGACGCTCGCGGGCGTTCAATTGGCTCCTGACATCTCAATTTTGTAAGGCGATTATCTTGGAAACGACAGAGCAGGCTCACACACCATTCTTCTTGGACGCCCCGATGTCGGAGACTCCCCAAGCAGATAACCCATCGCACGACGAAAGCGTCCTGACCACCGGAATCACACAGCTTTGGCAGGCGCACCGGGAATTTCAGACTTCGATTAAGCACGAAACGGAGAAGTTCCGTGCTCTCCGCTATGAACTTGGCAAACTTCTTCACCAGATGAAGGAATTGCTCGCTAGGCCGGGTCGGAATGGGCAATGGAGTGCGTGGCTGAAGGAACGGGCAATCCCTCGGGCGACTGCTGATCGGCTCGCTTTGAAGTACGAGCAATCTCTCCACCCACACGCAAATTGCCTCACTGAGTCAATTTCTGAACCAACCGAAGATGAAATCGAGAAGCTCTGTGCCAAGATCTTCCCGAAACTGCGCCGTGTGCTGCGGACTCCGCAGAGCCAATTTCGTTTCGTTGAGTTGCTGACATCCGCTTACAACGGAGTAGACCACAGGATGACGGAGGAAGGGCTTTTGATCGTGAAGCCCACTCAGGACGCGATGTTTTTCGCTGGAGAGATCGTGGCCGAGCCTCTAACAGGGCTCTCCCCGCCAGAGGTGGAATTGGATCAAGAATTGATGTGAAGCGAAGCGGTAGCGGATGTGGGGACATCGACTTCCTACTCCAAAATTGGGCGGACATGGCTGACCCCTTCGCTGACACACGAGAAGACGAGAATTGGCAATGAGCTTCTACGGTCAAGTCGTGAAGGATTTCAATAACTATCCCGCCCTCGTAGCCAAAGTCGCTCAGCTACTCGCCGAAGGCGATTATGTCTGCGTGCTCCTCGGCGATGGCGTTGCCGTCGCCACAACTTGGGACGATTCCGACATCGGTGCAGTAGCGAATAAAGCTCACCTCGACCCAAAGGAAGACGGAAGCCTCGGCTTTCTCGGCTGGACAGCGGGCACCACAGTTGACAACCCCGTTGTTGTGGCGACTCTCGCCGTGATAGCTCAGGGAGCAAGCGTAGAACCGCATTCCGCCAGCACTGACAACGAACTCCACGACTGGCTGATCTGGGCACGCGAACACGGCACCAGCTTCCTTCACGCGATTGCTGAAGCGGGATTTCTCTCAGACCTGAAGCACTACCGATTGCTGCGGCCCGTCCTCCTCAACCTGAAGAAGATGTATCCCGAGAACTCGTGATTGCTGCCGCTGCCGCCTCAACCTCTGATGACGAACCGAGTCAACTCGCGATTTAGCGAATCATGGGCGCGGTAACGCCGCCGCGCCCTTATTTCCAGATCAGGGCGTGCCATCTGTCGCCGTGGGAACTCCAATTGTAAAAACATCATGGAGTCGGATGGACATTTTCCTGCGGGCGTGAACTAGACAGTCGTGAGCGTCACCGAGGCATCGTCGAAGACTGCCAACTCTGGAGATGGAGCAACAGTGACTTCTGACGTTGTGTCGCAAGCCTGCTTACGCTTGGGGTACGGAAGCACTTCCCATCTCAATGCACGTCTCAAAATCCGCTTTATCCTGCGATCACCATAAATTCCTACGTAGCGAAACTTTCGCCCGCCGTCCCTGAAAAACTCGCAGCCCTCTTCTAAAAGCAGTTGCTTCTGGTGAGCGCGGGTGCGTGCGTAAATCACCTCACCGCCTTCCCATTCGCGTGTGAGGTGCTGAACATTCCGGGCATCCCAGACTTTGCCCTCTGGTGTTCTGTACTTCTCGGTGGGGTTGGTCGTTCCGCAGTACAACCAGTTCGACGCCTGATAAACCGTGCCGACCTCATTCGCCGCTGGATCGCTGTACGCCACGAAAATGTGGTAACCCTTTTTTGTCATCTCTCTGCACGCAGCGTTTATCAAGAACGATGCCGAATGGGGATGCGCCCAGTGGAGACACGCTCCGCGAGACAAAGTTAGAACCTTGTCGGCATGTTCTGTACCGCAGACCGAGTTCTTCGTATTTGTTCCCGCTGTACTGCCAAAGCAAACCGCACCGCCGAGATAACCACCAAAGAACAGCCCGTAGGTGAATTCAGTGGTTCCCATGTTCCCCAGCCACTCGTTAGCGAGGATCAGGTTCTTCGCTTCGGCATAGGTGATCGCACGCACGACCGCGTTTTTGAAATTAGCCGCCAGTGCTCTTTTCTCCTTTAGTTGAGGCTCGGGCTGCTTTGCCATGTGCTCGCGGATCACACGCTGATGGCACTTCCCGTTCGTAGGGAACTCGTGAAAATCTTTGGAGAGTTGCGCCTCAACATTGGCCGAATCCCTCGCTGCGTTTTTCAATGCAGAAATCAGATTCTTCCTGATGGTGGGATTCAAGCGATTCCGCAACTGGACAACCGTCTTCAATGTTTCTCTTCTGGTGTCAGACTCCACGTCCCGTGTTAGCTCTGCCGCAACCACGTTGATATCCGGTTCCACGACGCCGCCCGCTGGCTGCATGATCTCCTTAATCTCGCGCAGCAGAGCAGCCGTTGTCAGTTCCCCATTCCTTTCCTTTG
>Ga0208034_1000667_pt1 | contig 25605 bp, 28 predicted proteins | sample June2015DPH_8_10_FD_184699 | JGI IMG/M metagenome (GOLD analysis project Ga0208034, IMG submission 184699) | Peatland microbial communities from SPRUCE experiment site at the Marcell Experimental Forest, Minnesota, USA - June2015DPH_8_100... | ecosystem: Environmental > Terrestrial > Soil >...
CGGGAGACGTCATTCGACTCAATGCTGGAGACCTTGTGCCGGCAGACTGCCGGTTGCTCAAGGTAACCGACCTGCATGTGCGCGAGTCAGCCCTCACCGGAGAGTCTCTCCCCGTCGAGAAGTCGGCGGACGATCTTTCAGCGGGCAAACACGGGGTGGCTGATGCTGGCAACAGCGTTTTCCTGGGCACTGCGGTGCAGACCGGGATTGGCACCGCGGTTGTCATTTGTACAGGCAAAGATACCGCCTTCGGTGAGATTGCCAAGCGCCTGACCATGCGGCCGCCGGAGACCGAGTTCGGTCGTGGCATACGCCACTTCGGCCTGATGATCACGTGGGTGACCATGCTGCTGGTGCTTTTCGTCCTGCTGGTAAACATCATCCTTCACCGTCCGCTGCTGGAGTCTTTCCTGTTCTCCGTCGCGCTTGCCGTGGGGATGACCCCGGAGATGATGCCCATGATCATCACGGTCACACTGGCCCAGGGCGCCAGACGCATGACGAAGAAGAAAGTCCTGGTCAAGCAGCTGGCGGCCATCGAGGATTTTGGCAGTATAGATATCCTCTGCAGCGATAAGACGGGCACACTCACGGAAGGGGAGATAGTGCTCGACCGGCAAGTCGACGTCCAAGGTAAGGACGAAGAGAATGTGCTGCGGATGATCTATCTGAACAGTTACTTTGAAGCCGGCATCAGAAGCCCGCTTGACGACGCAATCTTGAAGCACGAACACCCTTCCATTGCGGAGTATGAGAAGGTGGACGAGATCCCCTTCGACTTCAGCCGCAAGCGCCTTTCCGTCGTGGTGCGGCACGGTGACGAACATCTCCTCATCACCAAGGGCGAGGCGGAGAGCGTCTTCGCAATTTGTCGGACCGTTAACATCGGTGAGGCTTCCCAGCCGTTCGATGAAGGCCAACGGGCCAGCGCGGCGGAGACCTTTAAGAAGCTGAGTGCCGACGGCTACCGCACTCTTGGTGTCGCGGTGCGGAAGGTGGACAAACAGGATGCCTACACTCTAGCGGCTGAGCAAAATATGACGCTGGTCGGGTTTGCAGCGTTCCTGGATCCCCCCAAGGAGGGGATCCAGTCCGTTCTCGAGGCCCTAAAGAAGAATGGGATTTCCGTAGTCATCATGACTGGCGACAACCAGTATGTGACACAGAAGGTTGCCCATGACGTTGGATTGCCGGCAGATCGCATTCTCACCGGGAGTGAGGTGGACACGACGGACGATGCCGCTCTGGCTTACCAGGCCGCGCACGGCGCCATCTTCGCCCGTATGTCTCCGGAACAGAAGAACCGGGTCATCCTTGCTCTTAAAACACGGGGACATGTGGTCGGGTACATCGGTGACGGCATCAACGATGCTCCGTCGCTGCACACTGCGGATGTCGGTATCTCAGTAATGAATGGCGTGGACGTAGCCAAAGACGCTGCCAAGGTCATCCTGCTGGAAAAGGACCTTGCAGTGTTGAACGACGGGGTAAACGAGGGACGGCGCTCCTTCGCCAACATCATGAAGTACATCATCATGGGGACGAGCTCGAACTTCGGCAACATGTTCAGCATGGCGGCGGCATCGCTGTTCCTGCCCTTCCTGCCCATGCTGCCGACCCAAATTCTGTTGAACAACTTCCTGTATGACATTTCGCAGATCAGCATCCCCGGCGACAATGTTGATCCCGCCCTACTGCACCGGCCCAAGCGATGGCAGATCGGCTTCATTCGCCAGTTCATGATGATCGTCGGGCCGATCAGTTCGCTTTACGATTTCCTCACCTTCGCGGTGCTGCTCTGGGTGTTCCATGCTTCGACCAACGCACCGCTATTCCGCACCGGATGGTTCGTGGAGTCCTTGGCAACTCAAACGCTCGTGGTTTTTGTGATCCGGACGGCCGGCAATCCCCTGAAGAGCCGTCCCAGCCGCCCGTTGTTTTTAAGCGTGCTGGCGGTCGTGGGAATCGCCGCTGTGCTGCCGTATACGGTAGTAGGAAGGCTCTTGCGGTTTACTCCGCTACCACTGTCGTTGCTGGGTACGATTGCGTTTCTCGCCGTGACCTACATCCTGCTGGTGCAGGTCGTAAAGTCCTGGTTCTATCGCCGGCACGCGCTGCTTTGACCCGAGAAGACCGTGCCTTTTAGCGGTGCACAATCAATTCTGCAGCCCTCTGCCTCGGCTTTGGTCTTGTGCGCTGTCCGTCCGGGGAGCGGCAGCAGCTTTGATCCACGAGCTAGCGCCGTTCAGGCAAATGTTCCCCCACCAGCCCAACCTGGATCCGGTCCCCGCGGTACATCGGTTGGACGAGCAATTCTGACCAGCTTTTGGAACCTGATCGTTGGATACTAGTCAACGATACAAGACTCTACTTCACACAAGGAAACTTGCAAACCGAACCTTAACGGTTCCGCGACACGTAAGGCGTAAAGGAGTTCTCGATGAATCTCAATCTGATGGATCCAAAGCTGATTGCTCTCGCAGTCGCAGTGGTTGTGGTAATTGTGGTTGCCATTGCACTGTACATGCGAAAACGCAAGAAGACCACGGCAGAACTTCGCGACCGTTTCGGGCCGGAGTACGACCGGGCGGTTAAACAACATGGGTCTGAACGCAAAGCGGAAGCGAAGCTGACAGACCGTGAAACAAGGGTTGAAATGCTGAAGATCCGTGATCTTGACCCAACGGAGCGTGAACGCTACCTGGCCCAGTGGCAGGCGGTGCAATCCCGCTTTGTCGATTATCCGAAAGGTGCAGTGACGGAAGCCGACGAGCTGGTGTGCTCGCTAATGCAGACGCGCGGCTACCCGGTCACCGATTTCGATCAACGTGCGGCGGATATTTCCGTCGACCATCCCCAAGTAGTGGAGAACTATCGTTCGGCGCACGCCGTCGCCTTGCAGCTTGGCAAAGGCGAAGCCAGCACGGAAGACCTGCGAACCGCGATGATCCACTATCGCTCACTGTTCGATGAGCTGGTGCAGGTGCAAATACCTGGCGACAAAAAAGTGGCGTAACCCAGGGTCTGCGGCTGTCAGGTAAATAGGCGTCTTTAATCGGAACCTACACCAGAGGAGGAACTCATGATGAAACCGAGCACGGACGATAAAACAACAGGCAAGCTCCACGAAGTCAAAGGAACAATCAAGCAGAAAGCCGGCGAGCTTACCAAGAACCCCGACCTGGAAGCTGAGGGCAGAGCTGAAAAGAATGCCGGCAAAGTTCAAAACTGGGTCGGCAAGGTCGAAAAGGCTGTCGGGAAATAAACGCATCAACATCGAACTGGAAACGAGAGAGGGCAACGCATTATGGCGCAATCAGTGTCGGAACGAACGGGCGAGCAAATTGCCGAAACGGCACGCAAGGCTTCTCGGGCGACCTCGGCCGTTGCGGATGCAATTGAAGATGGCGTAGGAGCAGCGCGGCGTGTCGCAAAACAAGGCGGCGACGCTGCTGAAGAGCTTTTTGATGACACACTCAAGCGCTTACAGCGACATCCTATTGAGACAATTGTGGTGACATTCGCAGTAGGCGTTACGGCTGGAATAGCGATCGGCTGGATGATGAAGCGAAGGTAGCTCTGGCAACACAAAGACTGAATACGCCAGAGAAGGGTCCAGTGCGCTGGGCCCTTTTCGCTGGATTTAGGGTCTCATCCCACCACGGCCGCACAGGCGCTGGTGTTTCCCAGAGGCAGAGCCCGGCCACGGCTGCCCAAGTTCGGCCAAACTTCGGCTAACCCTGGCCTAACCAGCAGTGGTCAAAAGGATACAGCTATTCGTCGCTCCTGCGCCTACGCTGGAGTTGAGGTAATATCCATGAAAGCACTTGTAGGTCTCGGAACAGCAGTCCTGTTCCTGTCTCTCGGAACCACTGTTCCTGCCTTTGCACAGCAGGGCCAAGGAGGAGCCGAGCCAGAACAGAAGCAGCAACAGCAGCATGCTCAGCCGCAGCAGCAGCAGCACGCTCAGCCGCAGCAGCATGCCCAGCCGCAACCAAAACAGCAGCAGCCACAACAGCATGCCCAGCAGCAACCGAAACAACAGCAGCCACAACAGCATGCCCAGCAGCAACCGAAGCAGCAGCAGCCACAACAGCATGCTCAGCAGCAACCGAAGCAGCAGCAGCAGCAGCAGCATGCCCAGCAGCAACCGAAGCAGCAGCAGCAGCATGCCCAGCAGCAACCGAAGCAGCAGCAGCACGCTCAGCAGCAGCAGCATGCCCAGCAGCAACCAAAACAGCAACAGCATGCCCAGCAGGGCGTCCAGCAGGCGGCACGCCACACCCCACAACAGCAGCATGCCCAGCAGGCAGCATGGCAGGGGCATCGATCACAAAACTGGCAGACCGACCATCGCTCGTGGCAGCAACGCGGCGGCTACCACGGCTACCGTATTCCTGACAATCGTTACAACGGCTACTTTGGCCCGGACCACGGGTTCGTCATCTACAACCAACCCTATATGGTCGTCGGCGGCTTCCCGCGCTTCCAGTACAACGGCTTTTGGTTTAGCCTGGTTGACCCCTGGCCCGGCAATTGGTCCAACAACTGGTACGAAACCGACGACGTTTATGTTGTCTATCAGAACGATGGATACTACATGTACAACCAGAGGTATCCCGGCGTCGGCATTGCAATCAGTGTTTCGATGTAACGATCTAGTTGATTGGGTCTAGGCGGGGGCTGCACCCTTAAAGACGCTGCCTAAGCTGAGAAGTCAGCCGGGCGGTAAGGCGCGCCGGCGATTAGGTTGCAGCCGCCAAGTTCAAAGCTCAGATCGCGCTCCCAAACGGTGGCAGTCCCATGATTTCGCTCTTCATCGCCATTCCAGGCTGGAAACTTCTCCGCAGTCTGGGAGGAGTTGGACTGGTAATACTGGGGGTTGCGGACAGCTCGGTGGTCCCCACGTTCGGCAGCTTGGATGTTCTTACCGCGATCCTGGCAGTCAAGAATCACGAGCTTTGGCCGTACTATGCCGCGGCTAGTACAGCAGGTTCGTTGATCGGCGCTTACATAACTTATCGAGTGTCAGCCCGGGCGGGAGAGTCCTGGCTCGAAAAGCGCATTGGGAAGAGACGCTCTCGACAGGTCCAAGGCTTGCTTAAACGCTGGGGGTTCGCTGCCGTGTTCGTCTCGTGCGTTGCCCCACCGCCATTTCCTACCTCGCCATTCTTCATAGGAGCAGGTGCACTGCGATACCCGCAGGGGAGGTTCGTTTCGGCAGTGCTCACTGGCCGGGCCCTTCGCTATGCAGCGATCGGATTTCTGGCCGCAAAGTACAGCCATTCAATACTGCGGTTCCTGCGGCATCCGCGTGGTTTTGAAGCGGATGCTAAGTTGATCGGCATCACAGTGGCTGGCTTCGCGATCATAGTCTTGTTCATTCTTTTGTGGCGGCTGTACAGAATCCATTTCCAGCGCACCAAGGCAGAAGCGGTGGTGATAGTAAAGTGAGGCAAGACAAGTCGTACCTCAGTACGAACTTCTGAGTGTGAGCATACGAGTACCCTGTACTCGTGAAACAGAGAGGCCGAACCAATGGAACACTGGGGAATCTACATCGCTTACGCATGGCTGGCTACCATCATCTGGGCCTTCGCGGACGCTGTGCAGGCCATTCGGAAGGGGGCGCAGCCTCAGGCGCAGCCCGCGGAGCCATACGTCCACAATTAGCGACGACGCGCATTACAGATGTTGCGGATGGTGCGAGGCAAGCTCCTCTGCACGTTTCAGAATTGACCGAAGTGACTTTACTCCACAAGGTGGCCGCATGAGTAGTGAAGGGTCTGAACTAATGCTGGGTCTCTTGAAAGAGCTGCCGATCTTCAAGACTATGGATGAAGACTATAGTGCCGGCCCCAAGGGTGTGGAAACAGCAGCCTATGAGGAGCGCGAGCGAAGGCGGCAGGAAATAAAGCAGGAAATGCAAATGCTCGCTGCCGAGAGCAAGAGCCATCCGTCCTAAACATCCGCGGGCATTGTCGCTGGATGGTCAATCTTGACCAGACGCGACCTGCCATTCCCAACGACGATTGTTTGTGGCCTTGAACCCACCAGGCCGCTGCATTTAACAGGAGGCCTTCTGACTGCAACCATGCCCACAGCATTCGGTAGCTTAATGCGAATACTGAGATTATGTCCCCACGCCAATGTAGGTTGGCCCATACGTTGCAACGGGGAGGAAATACCCTGGCAACATTGTTTTGACTGCGGAGCACAGCGGACGTATAGGCTTCAGCCCAGTTTGCAAAGGGGCCCATGGAAACGGCCGGAACCGTGCTCCACCTATCGCCTCAAAATCGCCTTCTCCTCAAATGTGCAGAGTGGATCGGTACCGCCGGAACAGTTCGCGATATCTTAAAGTGGTGATATAGGGTGAACTGCAACCGCCTGATACTCCGGCCGCGACTGTAGGAGTTCTTCCGCCTGCCTCAGATCGAGGTCCTTCGACACCGGTTCAAAGTCGGACCGTGTTTCATGTTGCTGCTTGCTGATTGTCTTGAACAGCAGCATTCGTCCCGAGACCTGAATATCGACGAGGTCTGTCTTCCAATGAGAGGAGCTGACTTGGGTCCGCTCAATCTCAAAGGTGCCCCCTTTGGCGACGCGCCCGAAAAGTCCCAAGCCAAAGCTAACGTTCTCTACCAGACGCGCGTTCAAGTGCGCCAGCCGTTTCTGTTGGGGATCGACCAGGATTGTTCCAGCCATGCTCTGCAGGACCTTGGACTCCATCGTAGGTGGGACAAATGCCGGGTCAGGCCGGAAGGCGAGTCGCTGATAGGCGCCGTCCCAACCGTCGTACTGATAGACGAAGGCGCTGGGCAACAAACGCACCAGGTTCTGCAGTTGGCGTTCGTCCGAATCGTACTGCTTCTTGACCGCAAGCTGCTGGCTAGGGTTGCGAACCAGCTGATTGAGGCGGGCAGTCTCCTGCTCTCGTTGCCCTGAATCCAGCGGTGCGTCATTGATTGCGAGAAGACGGTACACCGGACCGTCTTTGGTTTCAACTTCCAGCTCGCTCAACGTCTGCAGCTCGACTACTTTGCTGACGCGGTATATCCAGTTACTTTGCTCTGCCCGGTCCGTCACTTCATTGGCAACCATTTCCTTAACAAGATCACGTGCAGAGGATTGCGCCTCCGGCCCGTGCGAGCCGGCGTAAGAAGGACACATGAGAAGCGCAATGGCCGCGAGATGGAGGCTGACATACCTCACCCTCGGTTGGATGCTGGATGGCGGAGCTTCGGCTGAGTTTATTTGGATCTCTGCGATCTCCTATTTCTCTTGGGGATGTGAGCAGATTTGAACAGACGCAGGATGTCGTATCTTCTAACCTTATAGCGGATGGAATAAGATTCGCTTGGGGCTGTTTCCATGAACGTTCGCTTGTTCCTTCTGACCGAGGGCCCTGCAGTTAGCTGGATTTCGAGCCGGCACTCTGACCCTCAGCCTCACTTGCAGCAGGGGCCCGCGATTCGCAGCGGGTGTTTAAACCCTGTTCCCCCATCCGCGACATCGCCCCTAAGGACGAGGGCCCTTAAACAACAGGAGCGCCAATAGAAAAAGCGCTCTACCGGAAATAGAGGAAGGTAAAAAGAGTATGCCGTTACTTCAAGTTGTCCTGGTCCTGGTCGTCGTTGGGGTCCTTCTGTGGCTGGTGGATCGCTTCATCCCCATGGCAAGCTCCATAAAGTCAATATTGAATGCCGTGGTGACCATCGCCGTGGTGATATGGCTGCTGAATGTCTTTGGGCTTATGCACTACCTCACCAACATTCACGTTGGCAAGCCGTAACGGGGAAGGATGATGCACCATAACAAATTCGAAGCCCAGAGTGTGTGTGCGCAATGACCGAATCCAACCCTAATCCACGATGCACGCCGGACTTGCCTTGAGAAACGTGATCGCAAATAACTGCCGGACGCTCTGGCTTCACACGCTGGCGCTGGTGCTGGTAATGCTGATGTGTAGTGGCGCTGTGTCAGCCTATTCCGTGCTGACCCACGAGGAGATCGTTGACTTGCTGTGGGCGGACCAGATCAGTCCGCTCATCCTCAAGCGCTATCCTGGGCTCTCCGAAGAGCAGCTCAAAGAAGCTCATGCCTACGCCTATGGCGGGGCAGTTATACAAGACCTTGGCTACTATCCATTCGGCAGCGTTGAATTCAGCAATCTGGCGCATTACGTTCGGACCGGAGACTTCGTTCGTGAACTGCTGGCGCAGAGCAGCGATCCCGACGAGTACGCCTTCGCCCTCGGCGCACTGTCTCATTATGCGTCGGACATCGCCGGCCATCCCGCGGTCAACCATTCAGTCGCCATCGAATACCCTAAGCTGCGAGCGAAGTTTGGCACGTCAGTTCGGTATGCGCAGGACAAAACCGCGCATCTGAAGACAGAGTTTGGGTTTGACACGGTGCAGGTCGAGAAGAATCGTTACGCCTCGCAGCAGTATCATGATTTCATAGGATTTCAAGTTTCCAAGCCGCTCCTGGAACGGGTGTTTCCCATCGTTTACGGATTGCAGTTGAAAGAGGTGCTGCCCCGCGAGGACCTTGCGATCGGCTCGTATCGATACTCGGTCAGCCGGCTGATCCCGGAAATGACCCGGGTCGCGCTGCAAACCCACAAGAAGGACCTGATGCGCGAAACACCCGATTTCGCAAAACAGAAGTTTCTGTACCGTCTTTCCCGCTCCAATTATGAAAAGGAATGGGGAAAGGATTACGTGAAACCGGGATTGGGCACGCGGATCTTGTCAACGCTCTTGCGATTCATGCCGAGGATTGGTCCCTTCAAAGGTCTGGGGTTCAAGAGCCCGACTCCGCAAACCGAGGACCTGTACATCAAGAGCATCAATACTACTGTCGATCAATACCGAGCTTTCCTCCAAGAAGTGGGAGCTGACTCGCTCGTGCTGCCCAACTATGACCTGGACAGCGGCAATCCGACCAAGGAAGGCGAATACTCCCTCACGGACCAGACTTACGCAAAGTTGCTGGGTCAATTGGCCAAGAGCAAGTTCGACCATACGACGCCCGAGTTACGCGACAACATCTTGCAGTTCTATTCCGATGTCTCGGCATCGATCCAGACGAAGGACGACAAGGTCCGATCGACCAGTGTGCCCGCCTTGCTTGATCAGTTAAGAGCCGCGACGCCGGTTCCAGTCGCCGAAGCGGTGGCCGAGCATTGATCGCCGTCCCTTCTCTCAGAGGAAGGGGTTAGTCTGAAGCAAAGTTCATCTACAGCGACGTGGCTGTTCGGCGGACCATACAAAAGCAGATCCCTCGCTGCGCTGGTGATAACAAAAAAGTGATGTCACTATGTTGTGCAGACGTCAATAGGAATTAACACAGCACGGCTTTCCGTTACGCTCCAGCCAGGTCAACAGCGAACGCAAGCTTGCCTGGGCGAGGGCTATACAGGAGTCGCCCGCACCATAGTAGATGTTAATGGTATCTCCGTCGGGACTCATGGTGTGTCCACATGGGAACACGACGTCATGTACGTCGCCTCCGCGCTCATAGTCAGTTTCGGGTCCGAAGATCCAGGAATCGCCCCGCAGCAAACAAACATCTGGCTTCAGAATGTCAAAGAGAGCGAGGCCTACCCGGTATAACGAGCCGGAGGCCGTGTGCTTCACTCCGTGATACAGCATCAGCCAACCTCTCTCAGTCTCGATGGGCGGAGACGACAAGCCAATCTTGTTTGCGTCCCACCAAGCGCCCTTGCGCGCCAACATCATCACTCGGTGGCCGCCCCAATGACGCAGATCGGGAGAGTAAGAAACCCAGATGTGAGCTCCTAGAGGAGTCATCGGTCGATGGATGAGCGCCCACAGTCCGCCGATCCTGTGCGGCAAAAGAGCGGCATCCTTGTCGTCCGGCGACATGAGGAACCCGTATCGCTCAAATGTCCGGAAATCTTTAGTTAGAGCGAGAGAAACTCCGGGACCGCCTTTCGAGTACGAGGTGTAGGCCACCGCATATTGCTGCAACTCGGGAACGTAGGTGATACGCGGATCCTCGATTCCCCACAGTTCTTCTGGATATTTATCTGGATCAGGCATCAGTGTTGGCGTTGCATCGATGTCCCATCCGCTCACACCATTCACAGAGCGCGCGGCGCAGAGATGGGAGAGACCACGGCGATCCTCCACCCGGCAAAGCAGTAGCGTGGAGCCATCCGCAAGCAATGTTGCTCCGGCATTAAATGCGCTATTGATCCGATAAGGCCAATCTTTGCTGGTCAGGATTGGATTGGCGGGATGCCGATGAAGGAGAGATTCGGTAGAGTCGGTAGACTCAACAGCGTCGATGGCCAAGGTCATAAGTCATTCTACAGGAACATGAAGCTGGTATCCCGAAACGTTGGAGCGCGAGAGCACTCGACCCCGCCGGCAACCCAGCTAGAGTTAGAACGCAATCTGTGGCGCTTAAACATCCTGGAGCTGCCGCATCTCCAGAAGTGCCATCAAGAACGCCAGCGTTGACTCCGCTCCCTGGTTCTCGTTGGCCCGGTCAGGATGAAGACCATCTCGACAGCCTCCCGTGCTGGCGTCGTACAAGGCGGCCTTCAGGTCGTTATCCCCCAAGAACCAATTGAATGCAGTCCAGGCCTGCTTGCGCCAATGCTCATCGCCGGTGGCGCGATACGCTTCGAGATATGCAGAAACTGTTGCACCTGCCTCTACCGGCTGCTGATCGAAACGAGCTTTTTCACCGGCTTTGCAGTAGAAACCCTGCGAGCCTATAGGGACAAAGTGGCCGTTCACGTTGCAGCATTGTTGCGTCGCCAGCCACTCCAGCGACTCCAGGCCAGCCGCCAGCATCTCTTTGTCCGAGGTACGCGATCCTGCTAACAATAAGGCCTGGGACAAACGTGCGTTGGAATAGGCCAAACTATCTTCAAACCAGTTCCAACCCGGCGTGCGGGTGATTCGATAGATATTCAACAACTTGTCAGCGAGTGCATCTCTCTGCCTTTGTGCAGACCGGTCTCCCGGGAAGCGATCCAGATACGCCTGGATTCCGAACAAGGAGAACGCCCAAGCTCGGGGGCTGGTAAAAGCCAGCACCGCCGGAACTGCAAGTTCAAACAAACGCCCAGCGAGGCCTCTTAGACCTTCATCGACGGTCTGATTGACGGCAGTTCCCAAGGCCCACAAAGCGCGGCCGTGACTGTCTTCCGACCCCTGTGGCTCCTTCCATTGACGCCCATAGCTGAGAAAGTTGCGGAACCTTCCATTGGCGGAATTAAAGGCCAGCCAGAGAAAAGCCAGGTACCGCGAAGCCAATTTCTTCGCCTCAGCGTTCCCGGGCGCCGCAAGTTGCTGCACGCGAATCGACACGATCAGGGCGCGGGCATTATCGTCGGTGGCGTAGCCCTCGTGATGATTCGGGACGGCGAATACGGCATGCTGCAACATTCCCGTATCGTCAGTCATGCGATCGAGATGATTAAGCTTCACTGCCGGCAAACTGTGGATGCGATTCGCCCCGACTGGGTTTGGGCTGACCAGGCGAGGGTTCCACATGCGCTCCGCTCGGGCCCGCTGGAAGCTGCGCATGTAGTCCTGGGCCACGCTTTTCCAAACCATGTTGCGGGAGTATAAGTACGCCCGTTTGCGCATAGCGTGCCGTTCGGCTTCATTCTCCAGGAGCTGAATGGTCTGTTCTGCAATTGCGTTCTGGTCGTTGAATGGGACCAGTATTCCTCGGCTCTGGTCGAGAAGCTCAAGCGCATGCCAATAGGGCGTCGAGATGACCGCCTTCCCCGCACCCAGGGCGTAGGCCAGGGTTCCAGAAACGACCTGCGCTTCATTCTTGTAGGGTGTGATGTAAATATCGGCCGCACCGATGAATTCCATCATCTCCTCAGGACTAACGAATCGGTTGTGAAATATGACGTGCTCCCCAACTCCGAGATCCTCAGCGAGCAACTGCAGCGACTCCCGGTATTTATCGCCCTCGCGCTTCCTAATGTGAGGATGGGTTGCGCCCGCAACGATATACGTAACATTGCTGTTCTGAGACAGAATGCGCGGCAGGGCCTGTATGACGGTTTCAACTCCCTTGTTTGGCGAAAGCAAGCCGAAGGTCAGCAATACCGATTGGCCTCCCACTCCGAACCGGTCCTTGTAAAAATTCGGATCGACAAAGGCCAGATTTGGAACTCCATGCGGGATGACGTCAATCTTTGCCGCAGGAACCTGGAAGATTTCCTGGAGAAATTGCGCAGAGTGCTGGCTCATCACGATCAGGCGGTCGGAGAGCTCTGCGATTTCGACCATCACGCGATGCTGGTCGGGATTCGGTTCGCGCAGCACCGTATGAAGGGTGGTCACGATGGGCATGCGGAGTTTCCGCAGCAGCTCCAGGATGTGGCTGCCGGCCGGCCCGCCGAAAATTCCGTACTCGTGTTGCACAGACACCAGATCGACATTGGTGAAATTAAGGAACTCGGCCGCGCGCTCATAGGACGGCAGCTCCTCTTCGGTCAGCTCGAATCGGACGCGCTCGGGATAGCTGTATTCGGAATCCGGATCGTTCACGGGTAGTGCGAATAACCGTTCAGTCCCGTACTCTGCCGAAACTGCATCACACAGGTCCGTGGTAAAAGTGGCAATACCACACTGCCGGGGAAGATAGTTTCCGATGACAGCGATTCGGCTGGGAAGCGAAAGATTGACCGCGGTGTCGAACGGCTTCGCTGACTTGATCTCAGCCAGGTGCGGTAGTGAGCCTGCAAGTCCCAACGGTCTCCTGAATGGCAGCGTCTTTGGCAATGACATAAGGTCCCTATCTGCTCACCATCCCGGAGGTTGGTGAATAATCGTGGCGTTGATCGGCGGGGTCTCCCTGAGAACACCCCGCCTGACAACGCCACGAACTTTTCGATTGCCGGCGTGCCGCATTCGGCAGGCACACCGGCAAACCCCAACTACTTGGTTTCGGCAGCTTCGTGCTGGTTTGCGCGTTTTTCAGCGGCATTGACCGCTGCGAGAAACGACTCGGTGCTCGCCGGAGCGCGCACCTCGCCCGATAGCGTTTGACGGAAGGAAACATTCTTGCCGTAGATAGCGGTGGTGGAGTCATTGTCCTGCTGGATCTTGGCGCCATCCACGGCGACTCCGGCAAACAGGCCCTTCGAACGCGAGTAGCTCAAGGCCTCCGTGTTCATCTTCCAGTCGGTGCCTGCCGAGGCATGCCTTCCAACCGGACCGGCTGAAGCCGACGCTTCGCCGCTAAGTTCAAACTTGCTCGAGAGCAATCCTTGCACGCCCTTGTCATTCATGAACAGCACGACCAGATCAACTGACTCAGCGCCCGCCTGGAAGCCAAAATTGCCTCCACCGATCGAAATGAATGCCGGCGCACTCCAGCCATGGGCAGTGCGGCAGGTGACGACACCGCGTCCATGCTCTCCGCCGACGATGAATCCACCCTTCGCCATGTCCGGCACCACGGCGATACACTTAGCGTCATTCAGCACCTCGTCCGGGATGCCTTTATCGGGCGCCGCCATGATCTCATTCAGGATCTGACCCGCCGCTTGTAAGCGTTCCGTGGTGTCTCGCTCTGCTGAACGAGCGAACGCGAAGGTGGTGGCGAAAGACAACGTTAACAAAGCAATGGCATATTTCTTCATAACACTTCCTTTTTCATTCCACTTGACTTTGTGGACGAACTTGTGAGGGGCGCTATCCGCCGTTAAAGGATCAAGCTGTTCTTCGGCCACTGATCAAATTGATGACCAGGACCACGACGGCAATCACCAACAAAATGTGGATCAGACCGCCGGCTATGTGGAAACTGAAACCGAGAAGCCAGAGAACCAACAGAATGACAAAAATCGTCCAGAGCATACGTTCCTCCTATTGCTAGTTGTGAGCGTCAAGATTGTGTGATTGGCTCAGTAACAGCGCCTGTGCCGGTAATCGCACCGAAGGTCGCTATGAGTCCACTGCTCTGCTGTCAGCAGCAAGGCTTCGGGACCGTCGACGGTTTACTCAGCGATCCACTAAATCCGGCCAAGCAGTACCAAAATAACCACAATGACGAGGATTAACCCCAGCCCGCCACTCGGGAAGTAACCCCAGGAACGGCTGTGGTTCCACCTCGGAAGAGCACCCACCAGAAACAAAACCAGTAGAACAATCAAGATAGTTCCGAGCATACTTTCCTCCTCGTACTTACGAAACGAGCTCCGGCGCGATGCGACATTGGTAAGCACCGGCGCGGGCCGGGTTGGTTGCGATCAGGCCAGCGATTGTTGTCAACAGATTGTGAGGGTGCTGTCCTTTAGGGTAAAACCTGTCGGCGATGATGCCGGCAGGCACGGCATCCCCGTGGTAATCTCCGCTCATCGCGACGATCGAAATCGACGGATACCGGCTGCGCACATGCGAGATCAGTTCAATACCCGACATCTGCGGCATGTTGAGATCGGTGACGATCAGATCGGGGACCGTTCGGTTCAAGTGCGACAAGGCGCTGACGCCGTCTTCCGCCTCAGCCACGTCGTATCCGGACGCCACCAGCAACATTCCCAGGGTTTCCCGAACGCAGGGTTCGTCGTCCACAACTAGAATTTGAGGTTTGGAGCCGTTCGGCATGTGCTCTCCTGATGGTGGCAGACAGAACAAATTCCACTTCACTACGATGTCATACCCACGCTCCCCCGTCTGGTCAAAACAGAACACTTCATTTGGTGGTGATGTGCTCGCGATTAGTCCGGAGGACCCTTAAGGTCCCGATGGACGAAGTGATCTGCCCTCGTTGCGGTTACGCGCAAGCTACAACCGCCCCGCCACGCCGTGGGGCCTCAGCGCCATGAGTTGGGAACAGCCGTCCATCGCTGAAATGTAGGCAAGTAGCGGCGCTTGTGGCAGACAATACAGCGTCCCGGGCACAGAAAGAGGCGAGGCAGGACGACTCTCTCGACCCATCCCTCAGGAGGCACGGTCCTGAACTGGTCTCCCTTGCATACACGGCAATGCGCGGATAACAAATGCATTCTTCGATTCGTAACACTGTTCTCAGTACCGAACAGCGGACTCGTCTCGCTGGTTGGTCCATGCTGTCCGTCAGCCAGAAGCGCGACCGCTCCCAAGCCGCACACAGTCCTTAGCACGAGTATCGATCAGACGAGATGAGGAAAGCTGTTCAACATTGCTCAGTGAGCAATCCTGGCTCAGACACACGATTCCCATCGATAGCTAGCGTGTCCTTGCCCTTTTTTGCAGAAGCGGCCAAAGTGCACACCATCACAGTTTTAGTGGAATAGGGAAATTAGAGGCTGGCAATATGCGTTCTCGAGGGGTGGTGCGGAACGAAAGAAATGATGCGATGCGGTGGAAGGCCCCCATCCAAGCAAAAGAAGCTTGGATGGGGACTGCACATTCAATTCTTCTACTCTTAGCGCTTTCTCTTCCTGAAGAACGCAGGGATTGAAGCGCCCCATCCCCAAAAAGAGAAATTGGAGGAATTCGCGCCTGCAGCCATTGCGCCCCCGGTGGCCACCAGGGCAATCGTTCCTGGCTCGGGTGTGGTCCCTGTCCCACCAGCGCAATTGCCGGTATTGATGTTATTGGTATCCATGGTGACGGCGCCATTCAGGGCTATTACTCTGCCACAATTGACGTCGGCGCCGGTAGTCAGCGTAATGCTCGCGTCCGCGATAATGCTCCCATAGAAGTCAGTGGTTGTCCCCAACGTCGCAGAGCTGCCAACCTGCCAGAAGACCTGGTCGTTGCTTCCCGGATTGATGATGAGCACCGACGAAGCGCTTGCCGTGGTCAGCGTGCTCCCAATCTGGAAGACGACCATCATATTGCTCATGCCTTGGAAATCCAGGGTGAGTTGTCCGGTCAGTTGTGCCGACGATGCGAAGAAATAGACCCCTTGGTCAAGCGTAAGGCCTCCGAGATCCTGACCCGTCAGAATCTGCGTAGGAGCCAAGCCGGCGAGAACGTTATACCCAGTCAGCGCGTCTGCCTGCGCCTGCTGCGCAACCGCATCGTCGTTGTGAATCGTCCCCAGCACAACTCCCGGAGGAAATCCAGTGATGGAAGTTCCGGCCAGACACCCAAGTCTTGATACACCACGCTGGGCCCGGTGTTGGTTACGGCTGAGGCACCCAATACGGCGAAAGCGTCGGCGCTTCCGAGGACGTCGGCATAGGCTGTGAGGGCGAACAAAGGGAGGGCGAGACAACACATGCGCAGCAGCTTCATAAAGTGGCTCCGCCTCGTTCCCATCCAAAAGAGCCCGGCCCCTGTCATTGGAACGAATGGCACAATGGTGACAGAGCGCAAAGCAACATCCAAAGCAGTGATTGCAATTCTACATCCTCTCTAACCCCTTCTTAAAACAGCCGATTTCCGTTTTTGGAGTGCATGTCCTTGCACCAAAGTTCCAACCAATTTCTCACCTTCGCTGCCCCTGCCCTTGGCCTTTTTTGAGGAAGCGGCCAGAGTGAACACCACCACTTTGGTGGAGGGAAATTGGAGTTGCGAATGTGCGACGTCGGACTTGCGCTTATTCGTGGAGAAGGAAGTTGAGCAGTGCCCAGTGCACGTGCAAGCTGCCGTTGTAATCGATCAGCCCCATCTTGCGAAAACGGTTCATAAAGAAGCTTACTCTCGACCGGGTGGTGCCCACCATCTCGGCCAGCGTTGCCTGGCTCACCTTCAGGGTGGCGGGATCGGCCTTGGATTGCGTCCCAAACCGAGCGAGCAACAGCAGAGTTCGTGCCAGCCGCTTCTCGCTGGAATTGAGGAGTTGATCGAGCAGGTCCTCCTCAGTTCGGGCAACGCGAGAAATCAAGTGCGCAATGAACAGCCTCGCGAATAGAGGGTCGTCATGGATGATGCGAATGATGGCAATTTTTTCCACGCGTACAATTGTGGACGGCAGTACCGCGGTGGCGGTGGACATCCGCTGAGACGGCGCTTCTAAACAGCCTTCCCCGAAAAAGTCGCCTTGCCGAAAGATAGCGATGACGGCCTTCTTGCCACGTTTGGATAGCACCGTCAGCTTCACATTGCCAGCCACGACATAGAACATGGCATCCGCAGCATCGCCCTGAGAGAAAATGGGCTCTTTGTTGCGGTACTCCCGACTGGTCCTGCGCTTGCCGATCTTTTTAAAAAACGTACCGGGATTAAAAGTTAGCGTGCGTTTGCTTGGCATTGTTGACTCCCCCGGATCGATCTTCTCGGCAGTGACACGGATCCAATCGTCAGCGGGCGACACATGGATCCGGCGCTCGGGGCGTGACATCGCTGCCCGCAAATTCCCCTCACAAACTCGAGGCTACCGCTTGGGAACGGACGGGACTGTGCAAAAGCGCTCAATTGGCTCAAATTCCAAAATTGGGAAACGGTGCGATATTGAACAGAAAACGGCCAACGGGCGGCTGTTAATTAAGGTGTATAATCCAGTCGTCTGAACGCCCCCTCCGGAGGTACGACATGAACAGCAGGGGCATTCAAGCCCGTAGCCAGGACCCTCCAGCCAAACGGGTTCCATCCGTGAATTCGGTGCGGTCCGCAAAACTCGCCACCGGCGAAATTGCACAGCTTCCCCGGGTTCAAACGCCCAAGCCGCGACCCACAAATGGCGATGGGGGTTTTGATCCTCTGGCCTTTCTCGCGAGAGCTGGGTTGGGCAAGAAAATTGTCAACCTGAAAAAAGATGAGGTGGCCTACGCGCAAGGCGACCCTGCCGACACGATTTTTTACGTGCAAAAGGGCCGGCTGAGAGTCACGGTTACCTCCGCGGCAGGAAAAGAAGCCACGATCACCTTGGTGGACGCCGGGGAATTCCTGGGGGAGAACTGCATGGTCTCGCCTCATCCTGTTCGACTCGCGACTGCTACCGCGATGGCCGAGTGTTCACTGCTCAGGATCAGCAAGGCGGAAATGGTCCGCGCCCTTCATCAGGACCCGGCATTTTCGAATGTGTTCGTCTCCTTTCTGCTTACCCGCAACGCTCGCATCCAGGCCGATCTGGTGGATCAGCTTTTCAATTCCAGCGAAAAGCGGCTGGCGAGAATTCTGTTACTGCTGGCGCAGTTCGGCAAGGAGAGCAAACCCGAGACGGTGGTTCCCAAGGTGAGTCAGGAAATTCTGGCGGAGATGATTGGTACAACCCGGTCCCGCGTGAGTTTTTTTATGAATCGCTTCAGGAAACTGGGCTTCATCGAATACAACGGTGAGATTCGGGTCCACAACTCCCTTCTCAATATCTTCTTGCAGGAATAGGGTTGCCGCAGTTTTTTGCGGGATTTACTTGCGCAAGTCCGTCCTTATTTCGGCTAACAACACAGCTCCAGAATTCTGCTCACCTGGTCTTAATTGACCGTTTCTCGCCTTGCGGCGCGTGTCATGATGACTGGGTTATGGTACAGAAAAATAAGAAAAGAGCATTTAGCGACGCCGCCCTCCGCGAGGTGAAAAAGGAAATGGCAAAGCCCCGCATTGCGGAGTCGGTCAAGAGATCTGCCGTGGTCGATCCGCGTCTGCGGGAGACGCGTGTAGAGCTCGGCGCAGCGTGTTAAATGATTCTCCGCCATCGCCACGGCCAAGGTGATGTTCCCCCGTCGTTCCGACTTCGCCAGCGCCCGGCCCAGGCGGCGTCTTCGGCAATGCTTTACCGGCGCCAGGCTCTTTTGGAATAAATTGTTCCGGACCCTGGCAAGAGTGATCCCTCGATGCGGCATGACTTCTCAGGCCGTGGCCTTCGACAGCGAATTTTGCGGAACCGCTCAAGGGTTTGTTGGTTCTGCGCCGTGCTGGTCGCAGCGGCCCTCGCTGTTCCTGCCATCCCAACAGACGGAAGGCAGGTCCAGATCGCGGTATTGCATGTGCCGGAACTCGACGCCGGCTTTCACCTGCCGAGGCTTTGCGAGAAGGATAGCAGCCGAAGAAGATCCCGATGCCTGCCAAACAAGCCGGAGAAGATCAAGAGCTGAGGCGTCAACCTGATCTCCCATTGCAGCAGCCGTTCCTCAACCACTCAACAACCCCGCCACGGTGGGGCGCTCGTTGGGGACCCGGCTAAGGGACTCCCTAATTTCTTGGTAGTGGTGCAGTTTTGAATCGGGCACATCAAATAATACGGTCAGCATTGGGAACGGCCCGCCGGCTAGGAGCTACTTATCGTCTGTCGCTGGTCTCACCCTACCCACGGCCGCTTGGCTGAAATCCTCGCCGACGTGCTGTGTTTCGAGGACCGCCTGTTTCCGCTTGGCATGGGACACCGGGTTTGCTTTGCCGGTGATCGTGTGACACCTTTCTCCGGGTTTAGCACCACAGACTGGGCATTCGAAGTCTATTGCGTTCATACCCACAGTTTACGCCATCCGCCCAGCCGTTCAAGACCTCTAAATTTCAACCTGCACCACTAGCTAATTTTTCCCACTTTACTAACCACCCCAACACGCCCGCCACGGCGGGGCGCGACAGGGGACCCCGGTTGCGGGGCTTGGGTTTTGCGCAATCATCCCACCGTACCAACTCAGAACGAGTTTTCACACACCTTCAAGAAGCGGGCCAGCGCCCCGGTTCGAGGTATCGCAGCGAAGCCGGCGCGGCGTTGATCGTTGGCGCCACCTTAAACCGCATCCTCGACCTTGCACCGCGCCGGCGCTTGACCGCAACCCGCTCCAGCGCAGTGGCCGCTATAATGTAGCCTTCATGCTTGGCCTCGTCTACGCCGCGGTTGCGTACGTGCGCAGCCCGGTCGGGATCTTCGTGGAAGAACTGCGCCGCGACTTGCACCCAGCGCACACCCATGCCGACGCCCACCTCACGGTGCTGCCTCCGCGACCCTTGCGGGGCACCGAACCGCAAGCCTTAGGCGTGTTTAGGGAGGTTTGCCAAACCGTGGCAGCCTTCGAAATCACCATGGGGGACGTGGAGAGCTTTGTCCCGATTACGCCCACCGTCTTCCTGCGCGTGGCGCGTGGGGCCTATCGGATGCGCGAACTGCACAACCTGCTCAACCAGGGCGCGCTGGCCTACGACGAGCCTTGGCCCTACATGCCGCATCTCACCATCGCAAAAACCGATACCGTGGAGGAAGCCCTGAAGGTGGAAGCCATCGCTCGTCAGCGTTGGCAGGCCAACTCTGGCACGCGCACCGTCCGCATCGACTCACTCACGTTCGTCAAGGGCATTGGAGAACGCTGGCTTGACCTAGAGAAAGTACCGTTGGGCGGCGTACCTGTACGGTAATTTCGAGGTCGGGGGCGGAGCGAAAAGGTTTCTGGGCGGTTCGACCCACGACCGCCGCACCGGACATACTTCCCTGCTGGCAGCCTGGGTTGCCTCGACCGGACTCGGGGCGCGAGAGGGCAACAGTCGCCTCAATATTCCCCGGTCAGCGATGAGATTCAAGGAGACGGGATGCCCATCTCCTTTCCGAGATTGAGCTGGTCGGACTGAAACACGACAAGCGCTTTTTCCAGATTCGCGGCAGCGTTCCCCAGCCACTCCGAGGTAAGCATGCCCTGCTCCAGTTGCTGCGAGATGGTTTTGGCGTCTTTGCTGACAGCAGCGTCCGATTTGGTCATCTTCTTGTTCAGGTTCTTCAATCCGGCTTCCTGTGAATCGGAAAGCGATCTCCGAAAGTCCCGATTTTGGCGCTGAGCTTCCTCAACGGAACTCCGTAAGCCGGTTGCCTTGTGGGTCAAAGCCACTGAATCGCTTGCGTTCGAACCCAGGTGCTGAAGATCGTGCGCCTGCTGCCGCGCGGCTTCCGTGCTCTTCATCATCAGGCGAAACTGCCCAATCTGTTCCTCGGTGGCTTGTACCGCAACGGCATGCTTGAAGGTCGCGGTGTCGGGATCTTCGGGCGGCGCAGTGGTCCCGCCGCCGCTGCCGGTGGAGGCGCCGTGCCGGCCTCCGTGTTGTGCCAGAACGGCGAGCGGAAACAACAAGAACAACATGGCAACGACAGTGCCACTGCGGCGCATCACAGGTCTTCTCTCGTGCAGATTGTAACGCGCACCAGTCGGCTGCCTCGTCTTCCTCACTACTGCTGAGGCGGCGGAGCCTCCCCGTGCGGCTGATTCTGGCCCGGCCCGCTGCGGTCGCGGCCCTGGCGGCTCATCATCTGCTCGTACTTTTGCTGCTGATCGGCGTTCAAGATCGGTTTGATCTGCTCCGAGGTGCCCTGCCGAATCTGCATCATCTTGCTCATGCGGTCCTGCTGTGGCAGGGAGGAGTCCTCATGCAAGCTCTGCATCTGCTTGGCTTCGTTCTCCAGGATGGGCTTGATCAGTTGCTGCTGGGCATCGCTGAGGTTTAACTGCCTGGTCATGCGCTGCAGCCGCTGCTCCGCTGTCATCGGCTGCCCCGGGCCATGACCATACGGGCCACCGCCCTGTTGCGGACCCATCTGCGCGTAAACCAGAGTACTGCCGGCCAGCACCGCGAGGACCGCGGCCGCGTGTATCAGCTTCATCTTCATCGTCATTGTGCAACGCTCCTGGACACTCGCTGCATGATCAACGCCGCCACATAGGCCGTGGCCGCGGTGAGCGGCGCGTTCGACGTCAACATCGTCAGCCAGAGACTTCCGAGTTTTCGTAACATCCGCGCCACGGCCAGTGCCTTGCAGATCGAGTGTCAATTTGACTGCGAGTATTTGAACTACGAGTGCTGAAACCCGGCTCGCGCGCATAAGTTCCCCTGTTGCGCTTGGCAAAACTAATGGAACTCGCCGGTGCGGCGGGCGGAATCCATTGAATGGGCGGTTTGATCGCAGATGTTTCGCCTGGGGGCTTTGGGGTGGGTGGTGGGATTCGAACCCACGACAGCCGGAGCCACAGTCCGGAGTTCTACCACTGAACTACACCCACCGTATCCAAAAATTATAACATTCAGCAACCGCGCACTTTGCGGGGAGTTAGGCGACTCTGCGCTGACTTTGCGGCGCTGAGGCAGGTCGAAAGCGTTGGCGCTTCAGTTCTCTGAGCAGCCGCCCATCATGCAGCAGTTGTTTTGTCCACAACCCGACGGCGCCGCCGCTGCGCTGCTCTTGGTGCTGACGGAAAACGTCGAGAGCTGGGGTTCGAGTTTGCGGGTGTGGCAGCTAGGGCACTCGGCCTTCTGCTCACCGAAAAGGATGGTCTCGAACTATGTCCGCACTGTTCGCAGCGGTACTCGAAAATCGGCATTGCAACTCCAATCAATTTCACGGAAAGGCTAATCTGCACAAGGGCAAACTTGCACCCGCACAGCTCAGGAATGATACAACCATTATAGATGCAGCAGCGTAATCCCACCTCGCAGGAACCAGGAGCGGAGCAGCCTTCGTTTGCGGAGGAGGCGGCCTTCCCTTCCCTTGCGACAAGCGGCGGAGGCGATTTCTTTGGCGAGCCCTTCCGGCCACGGCGCGCCCTGCGTGGCGGCCACGCGCAGACCATCGCTGGCAATTTTCTTCCCCGCCGCAACCAACTGCCTCCGCCAGAAGATCGCCTGTTCCAAGTCGAGCCCGATGTGCAGGTGCTATGTCACTGCCATTGGCAGCCGAGCCGCAGCGACGCCATGACGCTGATCATCGTGCACGGACTCGAAGGCTCCAGCGAATCGGGATATGTGATTGGCACCGGCAGCAAGGCCTGGTGCGCCGGCATGAACGTGGTCCGCATGAATATGCGGAATTGCGGCAACACCGAGTCGCTGGGACCGACGCTTTACAACTCCAGCATGTCTGACGATGTGGGAGCAGTGGCGGAAGCGCTGATTGCGGAGGAGCGCCTGCCGAAGCTGGCCTTGGCGGGCTTCTCCATGGGTGGCAACCTGGTGCTGAAGCTTCTCGGCGAGTGGGGCGAGAACGCGCCCGCGGAGGTTGCCGCGGGTATTGGCGTGTCTCCCTCGATGGACCTGGCGGCTTCGGCCGACGCACTGCACGATCGCGCCAACCGTGTGTATGAACTGAAATTTCTCTGGAACTTGCGCCGGCGCATGCAACGCAAGGCGGCCTTGTATCCCGGGGTTTACGATCTGCGCTATTTGCGCGGGCTGCGCAGCTTGCGTGACTTCGACGACCAGATCACGGCGCGTTACTGCGGCTTTCTCGACGCTCAGGACTACTACACACGTGCGGCGGCGTCGAACGTGCTTGACCGCATCACGGTTCCGACGCTGATCGTGCACGCCGCCGACGATCCCTTCATCCGCATCCTGCCCGCAACCCAGGAGAAGCTGCTGCACAACCCGCATATCGCCTACTTCGAAACCGAGCACGGCGGCCACTGCGCCTTCCTCGCCGAAGCTAATGGCTACGATGGCCGCTGGGCCGAGCGCCAGGCCATCGCCTTTCTCCAGCGCATTCAGCGCGGAGAGCCGGTTCTGCCTGCCAATCGCCGCCCTGATTTGCGATAATGAGATTGGCGAGTCACCGCTCGCGCGAAACGATGCGGCCGCCTGTGGGCCCGTAGCTCAATCGGATAGAGCATCAGCCTTCTAAGCTGAGGGTTGCTGGTTCGATTCCAGCCGGGCCTACCATCTCTTTCAGCTAGTTAGCGCGACGTTGCCAGGTTTTCGTATCTGACTGCGGTGAAACTTGCGGGTACCCCGAGTCAATTTCAGAATTCTCCCGCACGCTGATGCTTTCAACCGCGGAGCGCAGCTCCTCAATTCCGAAGTGTCCATAGCGGGCGGCCATCTTCGCCATCGTGCCAGCGGACCATCCGACGATCTTTGCAATGATCGGTAAAGGAATGCGGGCCGCGATCATTCGGGAAACCGCAGTGTGCCGCAAGTCATGGAAGCGGACAGCGATCAGGCCAGCCGGTAGTTCTGAGGTTTCCCAGTGGCAAGCATCGCAGACGTAACCGGCCGCTGGCTTTGGCTTGTCCGTTAGGATGCCATCACTGCACTGAGGGCAATGGCGGCGGGTCCGCCTCTTCGCCGCTTCCCACGCTTCCTTGATTTCTCCGATCGGCTTGCTTGGATCCGTATCGTAAATCTTCGCGTCGAATACGTCCCCAGCTGCCGGGCAGGCCACCTCGCCTCAGGAGGTGCAGCGTCTCAACTGGAGGGAACTGCGCTTCGGAGAGGCGGGACGTATTAATGCGATACGAATGAGCGCGCCCTGTCAGTGAAAAGCGTCACATCTTGATGTGCGGTGATCGCAAAAAGCGACGGCGCAAAGCACGCCAAACCGTTAACTGTCGCAAAATTCCCATTGCACAAGTGATCCGCGCCGACTTAAGATTCTCCGTTTCGGAATTACTTGTGAAGTGGGTTGTTAACAACAGTTACGGGCCTTCGCCAATTGGCTAACTAGGACCGCAAGCCCTATGGCACAGGTTCCGGTGAAGCTGAAGTTATCGAACGGATGAAAGAACTTCGCCAGCAGTGAACGGCAGTGGATAAAATGGCTGAGACACTGAACACTGAAGGGATTAAGCCGCGTTCGGGACAGCAGGGGGACGCAACCAGCGTTTACCGAGTGCTGAAGTGTGCCAACGCTCTGTAAGGGATAATGGCAATGAACGCTCTCATGGGCAACAAGAGCGGTGTTATGGGGGTGCGATGAATAACGCAATTCGCACAGCAACCATTTTGGGGACTCTCATTCTGCTTTTGCTGGCCAGCGTCGGATGCGCCAGTCAGAAGAGCGTAGATGACCTGAGTAAACAATTGGCGGACGTAGACGCCAGATTGACAAAACTGGAGCAAGCAGAGACTCAAAAGTCTCGTGAAGCTGCTGACAAGGACAAAAATAAGACTCTTCGGGAGAAAGCCATGTCAGACGCAGCGAAACGTGGGCAGGATTGCAAGGCTACGGCGGAATGGGAGTTTAACAATTGGGTGCGAGTTAACGGAACTCGGCTTCCGGGGAAGACGGAAGTGTATGCAGCGACTTCGGAAGCCATCAGGCAAGCCCACGCCAAAGAGGATAAAGCTGAAGCTGACTGTCAGAAAGACTATGAGGACGCTGTGCAAGCAATTCAGCTCAAGTATCCGCAATGACCTTGTAGGTAAGACTGGATTACTGTCGAAAAATCGCCATTACACACGTGATCGAGGCCGAGATTCGCGTTTCGGGATTGGTTGTCGATGGCGACGATTACCTTATTGCGTGGCGCTCGCGCTTCGAACTGATGCACCCATTGACCGAAGCCGCCGGTGTCGTACTTCGCCCGGAGGAGCACGGCACGCGCCCCGTGGATGAACATGCGGCGCAAGTAGATGTTGCCGCGCTTGCTGATGCCGCACAACTTCGCCTTGCCTCCGGTGGAGTGCTGACGCGGGACCACCCCGAGCCAGGCGGCAAACTCCCGTCCCTTACGGAAAGCCGCTCCGTTACCTATGGCGGCGACGGTGGCTGTGGATACCAGCGGTCCGACTCCCGGGATCTGTCGCAGGGGAGTCTTTTCTAATCGAAGAATGAGCCTGAAGGAAGCCTGAGCGGGTGGCCGAGGAAAGCTCCTTTCAGGGTTTGAATTTAAAAAACAGTCTAGCAGTCGTCGAGGCGGTGGGAATGTGGGAATCGCGAAGCGATTTCCAAGGGGGGTGCGAAACCCGCAGGGTTTTGCACCCCCCGTCAATTCCACCGCCCTTTCTGCCGCGAGCTTCA